>Ga0210040_10002613_pt1 | contig 25263 bp, 21 predicted proteins | sample CryGeyCG12114_NA_FD_185462 | JGI IMG/M metagenome (GOLD analysis project Ga0210040, IMG submission 185462) | Groundwater microbial communities from aquifer - Crystal Geyser CG19_WC_8/21/14_NA (SPAdes) (version 2) | ecosystem: Environmental > Aquatic > Deep subsurface > Groundwater | place: USA... | reverse complement strand
TTTTACGAGGATATCCAGGACCTACTATAGGCCGATCTCGGTGATCGCGCGTGCGACGGAAGGCTGCGCAAAAACCAGCGCTCTCTCCTATATCATAGCCGCGCACTCTCCACCACCAACGCATTAGTGTGCGCCAATATCTCTATCGCTTCTCGTTCCAGTCGCTTCGCCAATTCCTCGCAACTTGGTATGTCGTGTATTAGCCCCGCACACATACCCAGGCTCCACACACCCGCGTCCACATCGCCGGTCTCGTATACGAGTTGGCCTCTTTTCCCGCTCATCAAGTGCGCCACGTCTTCGAACTTGACATCCTCCTTCTCCGCCTCGATCTTGACGACTTCAGTGCTGACGGCGTTCTTGTGGAGGCGCGAAGTGTTACGAAACTTGCGCAGACACAATACGGTATCGTTCTCGGTGGCCTTAACGATGGCTTCCTTGACGTTGTGATGGATCGGCGATTCAACGGTACACATCCATCGCGTGCCCATGTTGACGCCGACAGCACCCAGCGCCAGTGCAGCGGCGAGTTGACGTCCGTTCGCGAAGCCACCAGATGCCAGGTATGGGATCTTGAGTTGCTCTGCGCAAAGTGACAATAGCATGAGCGACGTGGTATCGTACTCGCCGCCATGGCCAGCACACTCGATGCCGTCGATCGATATGCAGTCCACACCCAGCTTCTCGGCCCTCAAGGCGTGTTTGAGCGTTACGCACTTGTGAAAGACAGTGACACCATTATCCTTGAGGTACTTTAAGATAGGGCTCGGATCGCCGGCTGTTTCAACGATCTTGATGCCTTCTTCGATTACAACGCACGCGTATGCCGAGTAGTCTGGTGGGTTCATCATGGGAAGGAGAGTGATGTTGACGCCAAATTGTACCGCGGAAGGCTTCAACATCTTCTTCGTCTTGCGAATCTCATTGCGTAGGGCTTCGGGTGTTGGTTGTGTGAGGGCCGTCAGAAAACCTAATGCGCCAGCGTTTGCGACCGCTGATATGAGCTCGGCTTTTCCAACCCACATCATGCCTCCTTGGACGACGGGGATGCGTATCCCCAGCTTCTCGGTGAGCCATGTCTTCAAGGGCATTGTGTCTGTGTTGTGATTGTGACGATGCTTCGGAAAGGCAGTAAAGGGATATGGCGGGACAGGGCTCCAGTTACAGAAAGAAGAGCGTGAGTATATCAGATGACTCGGTTTTGAGATTCGAAGTATCGCAGGTACCCATGTACGCGTGGTGTTTGACATTGGATGATCGGCGGCTGAGCCGAGGTTATTACCCCACAGGTCGTTGGCACGTGCACTTCCCTTCACGGATTTCCCCTCGTCTCGTCTCGAGTCGTCCTCCACATCGGAGCCTCAGCGCGATCTGAGGCAGAAGACCATCCAGGCCGCATCACAAGATCGAAGCGACATGCATGGTCTCTGCGATGATGCCCCATCCTGAGGCACTGAAAAGGTGCCAGAAGTGGATTATTGCCATGCAGCTGGAAGTGTATCAGAGCTTCATACTCTTCGCGACGTCTTGAACACTTACCAGAACGCGTAAAATGTACCAAGGAAAAATAAGCTCGCAATTGGGATGTTGCCGGCCAGCCACACGCCGCCTTCCTGCTTCAACCCCATGTCCAAGGAATCAACGGTAGTTTTCTACGCTCTCGGTTCTTCAGGGGATGAGTGAGGAGACGAGAAAGGCTCGCGGCTTGATCGCTTATACATATACATATCGCGGATGGTCCGGATCATGTGCAATTTAAGGCCGGTTTTCCGCGGCATCATGCATCGGCAATACGTGCGTCATTGCTCGGATCGAGAGACCTCAACTAGTCTACGTGACGGCAGTCAAAGAAAGCAGACATCTGCTCCTTCAACTATCCAAAACTGATCCCAGAGCTGTGTATCAATACAAAATGAGTCACGCGCAGAATTATGGCCTCGCGACGCCATTCAAGACTATCGCGCTCTTTGGCGCTAACGGCCAGATTGGTGAACGCATCTTCAACTCCTTGATCTCATCAAAACGACACACATTCAAAGTCATCGCTTTCATCCCCCCAGGGTCCAATTTACAGCAATCGAGCAACGAAAATGTTGTTGTCAAGACCTTCGATGCGAAAGATGCGGCCCGTGAGAGTCTCGCCCAGGATCTTCAGGGCGTGGACGCTGTGGTCAGCGCATTGAGTGGCCCGGCATTGAAGGGTCAAGCGGTTATCCAAGACGCTGCCGCGGATGCGAGCGTGAAGCGCTTCTACCCAAGCGAGTATGGGTTTCATCAGATCTATCGCAAGCCCAACGATCCGATGGGATACATCCATCCAGCATGGAACATGAAAGCGGAGTAAGTCGTTCGTGGTTTCCTGTATATCCTCCAAAGCTAACAAAGTCTAGAGTGAACGAGCGCGCCGTCATCCATCCTGCTATCCGTTCTGGCAAGATGAGCTTCACCATGATTGGCTGCGGCGACTTTTACAACCAGGACCGTGAAAAGGTCTGGTGTCCATGGACGCAATCGCCCAGCTCGGTCGACAAGTACACCCTGCATGTCATTGGCGACCCGGACGCCGAAGCAGACTATACCCATCTGGACGACTTCGCCAACTTTCTCGTGGCCACGCTTTTAGAGCCAGCGAAATCTGAGAACCAGTACCTCAACGTCGTGAGCGACACTATCTCACACTCGAAGATTGCTGCATTGTTGGAGAAGTACACCGGGAAGAAGGTCGAGCTAGACGTGCAAGGCGAAGACGCTATGCACAAGATTTGGGAAGATCCCAGCAAAGCCCCCAAGGAACATACGGAGAGTGCTTTTCCGGTAGATTTCTGGTACCTTGTGAAGGGAACGCAGGGCAAAGGCTTGTTTGTGAGGCCGAAGAGTCAGATCCATAATGGATTGTTTAATGAGCTGACGGTGACGCCGTTTGAGGGGTACTTCAAGTCGAGGTTTGGAAAGGGGAAGTTGTAGTCCTCCGCAAGCGAAGCAAGAGAAGAAGAACCATGTTGGGGCCTGGCATCTGGTCATCGCGAGAAGTGACAGTAGGCACGAGATAGGCAGTAAGACTTCATTATTATCAATCTGATCTTACAACCCAGCTTTTCGCACCTCGGTTCACATCTTCCACCACACACTCCTCCCGGCTCAATCATACCCGATAACACAAGGAAATCCCAATACCCACAAAAGACAGTGCACAAGGAAAATATTTACAAAACGAGCTCGCGCTTCTTCTGCGCCTCAACAGCAGCCTTGCGGCGCTCAATCATGCCACCGCGCTTGGTGTAGCCAGTGTTCGTCTTGCCGTACTCAGTGTTGGAGCTGTAGCCACCCGACGGGTCAGCAGGGTATACGGGCGCAACGGGCGTGGGAGTAGGCTTGCTGGCGTCGCCGTTTCCGTTGTTGTAGACTGGAGTTGGTGTGGGCTTAGCAGCGTCGCCGTAGTTTCCGCCGTTTCCGTTGTTGTAAGGAGTGGGCGTGGGCTTCGCGCCGTTATCGTAGTTGTTGCCACCGTTGTTGTAGGGAGTTGGGGTAGCCTTCTTTTTGTCATCATCGCACGGGGTGGACGAGGGCTTGGAGGGAGCAGTGGAGGATGGATTGGAGTTGTCACTGTAGTAGACAGCTGGGGTAGAAGAAGGCTTGCTTGGCGCAGACGAGCTCTTCTTGCAGTTGTCGCCGTAGCACGGGCAGTTATCACCGTAGCAGGGGGTGGGAGTAGGTGTGGCGTAGCCGTTGTCGCCGCCGTGGACGGGCTTCGAGATGGTCAGAGGAGTGGCGGTGGACTTCTTCTTGTCCTCATCGCAGGGGGTGGACGACGGCTTGTACGCCGAGGTGGAGTTAGTCTTGGGGTAGCTGGGGTAGTCGTTGCTGGGCTTCTTCGGGGTGGGAGTAGCAGATGCCTTGTAGCCGTAGTCGTTGTAGGTTGGGGTCTTGGTGACTGGCTTGTCATCGCCCTTGGAGGGAGACTTGGACGGGGTCTGCTTGGAGAGCTCGTAGGTGCAAGTGTATGGCTGGTTGGACTTGGTGATGGTGATGACCTTGGCAGGGATGTGGTAGATGCCGGCCTCGTACGAGGGCTTGCCGGAGCCAGTGGCTTCAGACTTGTAGACAGTCACGACCTTGGCCGGGACAGTGTACACGCCTGGCTTCTCGTAGACCTTGACTTCATCCTTGGGCTTGCCGTAGTTGAGCGTCTTCTTCTCCTCGGTCCACTTGCCGCCCTTGTACTCCTTCTGTGTGACGGGCTGCTCGTCATCGCACTTCTGGCAGAGACCAGAGCCGGTGTAGCCGACGAGGATGTTCTTGCCGCACTCGGCGTACTTGCAGAGAATGACCTTCTCATAGAGCTCGTACCAGACGCCAGTGGAGTTCTTGGCGATAGGAGTGGAGACCGCACCGTATCCACCAGCAGTAGGAGTGGCGGAGTGGGTGATGGTCTTTTTCTCCTGGTAGACGGTGACGTAGTCCTGGATCTTCGTGATCGTCACGATTTTCTTGTTGTAGTCGGTGATGACAGTGGAGACGTACTTGTCGTCCTCCCACTTGTCACAGCTCTTGCCGTCGTAGGCCTTGACAGCGCAGGTGGGGTATGACTGGTGCTGCTGGGTGACGGTAACCGGAGGCTTTCCGTAGCCCGGAACAATGGTGGTGTACCCGTTGCTGCCAACGACGGTGCTGCAAGGAGTGGCCTTGGAAGCAGGAGCGGAGGTCTTCACGGATGTGACGGGGTAGTCACCGTAGACGGGAGCGGACGAAGAGGGCTTGGAGGGAGCAGAGCTCGACTGGCCGCCGTATCCGCCGTAGTTGTCGTAGCTCGGAGCGGAAGACACCTTAGCAGGGACGGAGCTCGACTGCTGAACACCGTATCCACCATAGGCATCGTAGGCCGCCGCGGTCGCAGCGAAGAAGAGCGAGTACTTCATGTTGTTGGTAGGGTAAGCGAGGGGGTTTGGGTATTAAGAATTAAGCAAAATTAGTCGTTGATGAGCGATAGACTGGGGTGAGATATTAAGAATTAAAAAGAGGTAAAAGAGTGTGGTCGTCACTGCGAGAGTGCGAAAAAGCTGGTGTTCCGGTCAAAAGAATGACTGAGGATGAAGATCGAAAGTAAGACAAGACCGTCCATATATGCTGAAACTAGACTGAGCTGAGATGCCCCTGAGACTGGGATTGTTGCCGTGAGCTTGCCATCACGGTGTGCAGGCACATCCCGCTTGTTGCTTACCTTTCAGCTGAGAGTTCGCTAAGGCTCATGGTGAATACGTCCGGTCTCGTATTGCTCGGCGAAGCGATGATCCGTGCGGCGATCGATAATGGAATATGCAATGTATATGCTTGGACAGCTTGAGCGGACACGGTTGTGCACTGTTGCTGCGAACGTGCTTCGAAGATGAAATCCATAGCGATGAGCCCCAGTATTCTCTGTCGCTTCCTCATTTTCGTGTTCGAAGGCATGCCACACTTGTCGCCCGGAGTGAATACTCCAGAAATCCCAAGTGCTTGGGTCGTGTACCATTTGGCGTGGCGTCCTCGTCGTGGCGTTTCGTGGAGCATTCTTCCCAAATCGGATCGACCATCAGCGAACGGTCTCGTGGTTTAAGCCAAGTCCGTTGACTGTGCTCAAATCTAGACCACGGGTCTCTACCGTGCTCAGCCTTCGATAGCGTCGAGTTCAGGAGCCATGTTCTTACCAGCACGTGCCTCAGCCGCAGCGCTCCGTGGCCGTCTTAGCGAATGCACACTTCTTACTCGGAGATGCAGTCCCACTATGTCCTACTAAAACGACCCAGCTGAGCTCTTGTTGTCTTACTTGCGAGCAAGACGTGACGTCTTCGAGTAGTCGATGTCGCTTACTGTCATTTCGCATCGAGGAATGATCAGCTCCACATAAGAGTAGTCTTACATTGCTCAGCTCCTCATCAACAATGCTAACCTTCACTGTCAGCAATTCAAAGGGAAATGGCATGATGCATTGATGCGATTGGAGTTCTTTGAACATTATTTTCGCTCGCCAAAGCACGGACGTAGTCGAGAGTTACCCCTGCGCCACTTCCCCACAAATGCTTTTTTGGGAACCGCCTAGCGGCGACGCCAACGGAATGCGGCACCCCTGCATCAAATAGTCGTGGCGATTATCATCCATTTCAGCTGGAGAGGACTAGTTCTCACGGTGTCCATCCGAAGTGCACCGCGTTTCGTGTATGAAGACAAGTGGAGATACAAGTGCGAATTTGGGCTGCTAGGCGGGGAGGCGCCGAGAGTGATTGATGCTATTCTGGCACGCGGTACCACTTCGGTGGAGAGAAGCACGTGTCCGAGAGATTTTATTGTAATCCTTCTGAGCGTGCAAGTACCAGGACTTTGCCCTTCCTGAGCAGTGAAGAGCGGCCGTTCGAATGTAGGCTGATGTTGCGAACACGGCATGAGGCAAGAACGAATGCTTGTGCTTCGGCCACTCTATTTTTCGAAGCTACTCTTCTCCGGTAGCAACCCCTCGAATAACTTGCTCATCGTTTTCCTCAGTCTTTCCAGCTCGCCCTCATCTTGAGTGACAACGTCATCGTTTAGACACAACTGACCCACTTTCTTGTTGTGCTTGATATAAGGCTTTATGAGTTTCTGCTCGACTTGCTCTGCATCGGTGATCATATGGAACGATGCATCAGGCTGTACGACCGTATACTGGTACTTCATGAGGGCCCTGACAACTACTGCCCGCTGCTCCGGTTTCTTCGTCGGATGGGGCAGAAGAGGTCCCAAACCAGAGCGACGTCTGTTGAGAGCGAGCTTGATGAGGCAATCGCCACAGCGAGGTGTTTCACGCGCCACTCTGTCGAAAATGGCAGCGGATGAGAACACTGGGCTCCGCGCGTTCGCATCAGATGCAGCTATGGAGAACCCAGGGCCCAGGCACTCTTCCGCATCGTAAGTGTCACAATCCAGGTCCTTGATCATCAATGGACCATCTAAGCTGGTCCAAAGTATATCGGTGTTGACCTTGGGCGGCTCAAGCCCCGCTGACGCTAGAGACTCGCCGACGCGATAGAAGATGCGGTGGCGGAACAACTCCGGAGGCTCGTTGCTCATACCTTCCGCGAGGTCGGTCAAGATCTTCTTTCGCTCTGGCCACGACAGGTAGCCATCTTCATCAATATCAGATCGCAACATAATGTAGCTCCATAGAAGAACTTCGCGGTGTCGTTCCATGGTGTAGTGGAAGACGACATACCAGGAGTACAGTTGAAAGCCTGTCTCGCCTCGAAACCGCTGTGCGGCGCTTCGTAGAGCAGGACGTGGAAAGCTGGTTACGGCTTCGCGCGTGACAGCGCGGGAAAGCGAGTGCCCAAAATGCGCCTGTCCTTTGCGCTTCCGAGCGCCAAATCGCCGGTTGAGCAGCCACGAAGTATAAATGAGGAAGGGTTTCTCGCCGAATCGCTCGGCATCTTTCTCGGTGGGTGGCTGCAACGTGTTGTAGGCGTTGTCCTTGAAGCCGAGCGTGGGGCCGAAGAGTGGTGAGTAGAGGTCAGAAGCTGCATGCGCCTTGCCCAGTATCATGTCATCTGAAAGTGCGAAGAGCTGCAACAAGGTGTCAACGGGCAGCTCATGTACGCATATAGTTTCAACTTACCCTATCGGTTTCTGATCTCGTGTTGTACAACTGGTTCTCGATGGTCAAAGAGTCGAAGGATGGCAGGCACTTTCTTTCGTCGGGTCCAAAGAACTCTTCCTGTGAGAGTACCTGGACGTGCTGATTATCGTCCACAAGCCAGTGAGGCCGTTGCTTCCCCATCCTCAAGACTTGATTATCATTGGGAGATCGTTCCTCGAAGGCATTCACCAGTATCTGAACGCGGTTTGCGAAGGTATGGGCGTACTTCCCGACACTTCTCAAGGAATAACGCAACTCGTTCCATTCACGGTAGCGATTAGACCCATGCGACGCGAGCCATACACCCTTGTCATCGTTGAGCGTTGAATTGATCTCGTAAGGGCGCATGGTGGCGGCAAGCTCCGACTGAGAACCGTTGACCCCTGGATACTGTCAGTCCTGCGCATACCTTCTCACAAAGTACGTACAAGTATACACGAAGTCAATCTTTGGCTCGACAAGATTTGGCCCAGCGTAGCGAGCCTTGGACACCCATAGGTCTTCCCACCCGGCTAGGTCGATGTCCTTCACTGCCTCTTCGAATGGCATGGCGACCATATCAGGGAGCGCATCTGCCTTTTCCCTGACGCCGTCGCAGTCTGTACTGGCTGGAAACCTGTAATCTTGGGACCACGACACCATCATTTGAAGTGCTGGAAATGAAGGTTCTTCATGGTTCCCAATATCTGCGTTCCTTGCATAGTCATCTTCCTGGAGGGGATGTGATACATGTAAGGCATCACCACTTGCATCGACAGCTTGAGTGATCACCGAGCGTGCCTCGAGGGTAGCATGTGTACCGTTCTCTTTCGAAAGCATCGGCGTCGCTGCGATGGTACGATATTCGTCCTGGTCTATACTGATTGATGAAATGCTCCCAGCACCCTGGTTGTCAGATTTATTGTCGGAAGGCTCATTGCGGGTGGACCTCTCCATAGTACGACGATGCTCTTTAGACGCTTTTGGTTTAATGGTTGCGGCCAAGGACGCCGGGTTGAGACGATGTGTTGACGACATGGAGGACATTGAAGAGTCGGGAAGGTCGAACGCCACGAACGGAGTCCATACCAAGTTTTCGGCTTCCTGTCGTACCATATGACGAACTTCGTAAGCTTTTGGCTGGTGAGTTTTGGAGTTGCACTCTCCTGGTCGCCATCGTGAAAGTGTGGTGTGTGACTGCCATATGGCTAGGGTGAAAATGAGGAGGGCAGCGTAGAACAGTCGGCAGACCGAACGTCGCATCCGGCGATGTGGTAACGATGATTGACGAGGCATGGGTGCCTAGCTTGTAGAGGACATTCGTAAGATAGTAGGGAGAGAATGCAGGGTAAGGAAGAAAGCGAACATGTGCTCGATACCTCAAGTCGGAGTGAAACGAATGTTCTGCCTCGAGAGAGAACTGTGAGTCTGAGTACCGTAGACAGCTGTTCATGATCTATCCGATCTGTTCATGGCACTCTGAAACCTGGGCATTTCGGTCGCCCCAAGCATAATTTCAAGGTTCAGCCTTATCCGTTTTGGTCCGCCCGTGAGCCGATATCCGCCTAGACCAAATTCCAGCTTCATCGCGTTGTTTGGAATTCAGCCTCATATCTATGAGACAAATCGCCACTGGAGAGAAGCATTGTTCAACCATGCGCAGGCTTCTTCGGTCTCAATGCTGCGGTCCACGATTGAATTTGAGCAGCATCATACGCTGCTGCATCAAATTACCGCCTTCATCACTTTGTCACTGTAGTTAAAGTGACAATGAATGTAGAGGAAGTCACCTTGAGCATTCAACGACTCCGTCGGTTACTCCCCCGGAAGTCGTCAATGTGAACGTGTGGGATGAGATCTCGGTTCCACCCTTGGCAGTATTGTCGTGGTGAGACTGGGAAGCCATCAATTGTCATCTTCCAACCGACCTCGGCGGCGGCGTAAGCTCCAGGGAGACCCACCGCGAATTCCAGGCCGGCGATGTTGTGTTTGATGGTGAGATGCTGAAGACGTCGTCATAATTTCGAATTTGCGGCGAGTTGCGGTAGCGGCTTGGCACGCCGCGTCTTGACTCAGGTCCCGAGGTCAGTTCCACTCACTTTTCATCATCTTTCGACATACATCTTTCGCACACGGCAAAGTATGGCACCGAGCTCGGTTAAGCTGATTGTCGATGGCCGCGCACAGTCAGAGCGGTCACGATTGTCATACTTCACACGGCGCAGACTGCACGCTGAATGTAGTACGGTTCAGCTGTGGACGATCGCTCAAGACATGTTTGTGATCAATCGATATCGTCAAGACAGCAAGTGCTCAGTATCCGACTGATGTCTCTCGATGCACTTGTCAGATCTCTGTTTCGCTCTCTCAATACCTGTCAATATGTCCTCAGCTGAGTACAGTCATCAAATGTTCCTGTCATCGCTCGAATACTCTTCAAGTTGCTGCCACCATGCACACTGGTTTTCTATGCCCATCAAGATCCTCAGGAATACTCAGTATGGGCAGATGGTACCACAGCAACCGTTCAAAGGACGTGTCCAATCATGTTTCTTCCAATGCGTTCTCTCGGCGTTTTCCGAAAGTTGTCTCCAGAACACTGAAATATCTCGTCCTCCTCGCACTTTCAGTCGGCGTCGTACTTATACATTATCACATCGGTCTCATCACCAGATCCCTCCCTCCTCGGTTTACAAGCACGTTCGGCACCACCCATGCTGAACCTCAAGCAACTTCAGACCCGAAAAATGCCACCCAAACCACCCACTCGGCCCAATCGAACCTGTCCACCATCGCCAAAGTAACCGCATCCTTCGGCTCCCACGATCCTATCTACGAACCAGCCATCTCCTCCCACCACCCTCACAACATCATGCACCGCTACCCAAGCTTCATCCTCCGCGAACAAATGGTCCGAGGCCTGTGGTCCAAGCACGCCTACATGCTCACCATCATTGGCGCCGAGCTCGCCAAGCCCGAATCTCAACGCCTCAAATGGCTCTTCTGGCACGACCGCGACACCATCCTCATGAACCCAAATGTACCGCTGGAAGTATTCTTGCCGCCGGAGCCCGAGTTCGCACACATCAATCTCCTCGTCACACGTGACAGGAACGGCCTGAACAATGGCGTGTTCCTGGTCCGAGTCAACCAATGGGGCCTCAAGATGTTCGCCAGCGCATTGAGCGTTCGAGAATACGAGCCGGGCGTCGTTTTGAAGTACTCGGAGCAAAGTGCAATGGAGCAAGTCATCAAGCGTGTACGTTACGTAAAACCCTCCTAGCGAGCAACGCGACCTATTTCAAGAGCTGATAATGCGCCGAAAAAACAGTCATGGTGGAACTCCTCGGTCGCATACGTCCCGCAGCGCTGGTTCAATGGCTTTCCGCCGACTTCGAACCACCAGACTCCGGCTTCGGCACGCCCGGGATCGCTGTTAATTCACTTTGCTTCGAATCGCGATGGGTTGAGGCCGGAGCGCATGAAGCATTGGGGGGAAGTGGCGAGGAATGGGGCGGAGGAGTGGTACAAGCCGCTCAGGAAGACGGGCTATGAGGCTGAGATAGCGGAATACTGGAGTCGGGTCGCAAAGGGGGAGGATATGGGTAAAGTGTGTGCGGATATTGGGAAGAGGAGATGGGACTAAGCATGTCGATGGTGTACAACGTGTTGAACTACACTATCGAGAAGAATGGAACGGTGAGCACATGGTGAAATGTCTCAATTTGCTTCGTGCTAACAAAAAAAGAGGTCGGCCGTTACACTTCAGAACACTCCCTTCACCATTACAATTTGAAGCCTTTCGAAACCCCCATCTATTGCTACCAACTCCGGGCACTCGTTCTACCCTCACAGCTTACACCCCTCATCCTCCATCTTAAACACCTCCCTCATCTTCACGCGCGTCTCCTCACTAATATGCATCAACATAGCCACCACGCTCTTCCCCTCAGCCGTCGTCTTCGGCTGCGCCAGCAACTCCGCCCTCGCGCCCATGGCTTCCATCACAATCGCGAACACGGGATCGCCCTGGAAACTAAACGCCCTGACGCCGTTCGCAAGCCCCCACTCCACGATACCCAGAAACAGCGTCTGGCCCGCCTTGTCGAACGCGAGGCCCAGCCCAGGAAACTGTTCTCGCTGATCGGTGCCCGGCGTAGCGCGGATAGGCAGAGCGGTGCTGCGCGTCCACTCGTAGATGTCGCTGCCGACGGGCATCTTGGCCGCGTCGTCGAGTAAGTGCGGATACACGACTGAGAGCAGGTGTGCCTGCGTGGTGGGGAGGAGGCGCGCGTATGCCTTGATATTGTTCTCTCCGTCCTGCACGACAAAGTGGATCGCGGCGTCGGTGTCGAAGTCGTCTATTTCGAGCCCGTCGGCGCGGCGGATCGCTTCCCAGCCCAATTTCTCGACGAAGACATGGTGTCGCAGACGGAAGACTTGCTCTTGCAGGGCGGGCTGGAGGCGGAGTTGTTCACCAGTGTGGATCGAGAGGTTCATCTGTGCGGGAGATTCGCATACGACGCGGGTCGGCAGTTGGTATGTATGATAAGATTGTTCCTTCGTGAGAAAGCGCAGGAGTGATGTCAGTCGTGGTCGAGGTGAGTCGAGTCCAGAACGAACGAAGACCACACCAGGCATCGGTGAGCCGGATCTTGGAATCGACCGAGTTTGTGTTACGCCACATGCACTGCGCCGCATTGGCACCCAACCATATGTGCTAGGTCATTCGCAGGGCTGGGTGAGGTGATTGCGGCTGCAGTAGCGAACTGCTGGTATTCGCTGTTAGTCAGCACGCGAGGGCCGAATTAATCGCCGAATGCTAAATATTGACGCGGCACCCCTCATGATTCTGCCTTTACTGCCACATGTGCTCCCAGTTCCAGTCTTGCGTGATGCCGAAATTCATAACGTCGTTTGGGTTCCAGGAGTCCGCTTGGAAGTTTGTAAATTCGGCCGCGAGATCTGGCATATCTCCAAACCACTGCTCCGCGTTGTCCGGCATGTCTAAGGGGAACGCGATTTCCGGGACTGAGACTGGAGTGAGCCTGGGATTCGATATCGGCGGCGTTACGGAGTTCATTGGTGCTGCCAGCATGGAGGCTGGCGCTCGCTTGGGGGGAGGTGGGATGTGCGGTTGATCGTTGGCGAACATCGGCTGCAGCAGCCTCTCTCGACACGAGGTTAGCGTCTTGTTGACAGCGTGATGTAAGGCTTGCGATCTCTGAGCGGCGAGTTGCTGATCATTGGGGTTTTCATCGGGTAGTTGAACGGATGCGAGAGCGAGTGCGAGAAACACGAGATCCTTGAGATCGCTACCCTTTTGGCCTATCCGGTCAGTCAAGCAGTCGATCGTGGTTTCGACTGTCTTGACAAGCGACGTCATGATATGACCACTTCGTTGATCCGCAGAATCCTGCGCGGCTTTGTGGCGGATGACCTTGATTCGTTGGCAGCAGGTCAAGGCGGCCCACAGCACATCCATCTTGCAGCAGCGATAAAAGAAGTTTTGATGCGCCACCGGACTGTTGGTTACTGCGCTAAGTGCTGGTAAGGTGTAATAGTCCTGGTAAGCAAGGATGGCCAATGAATAGCTGAGGCAATGCTCCTGGATCTCCGCCAGAGCGGGCACATCCTTGGGTCGGCCGAGAAGGAGCGGTTTGTACAGGCAAAGCACTGGTCGCCGAATATACAGGTCAAGAAGCACTCTGTGGAGCAACGATCCACCATCAAGAGGAGCTGCGCCGTTATCGTGTAGGCTCACTACTTGAGGTATCCGATTCAAACATTCTTCGACTTTCTTGCCAACACTGAGAGCCTCATGCGGATCTGGGGTAGAGCGCTGAGTAAGGGATAGAGCTTTGAGTCGTTGCGGCAGGGATGAAGCGAGGATGACCTGGTAGAGATTGTCTGTGTAGGTACTCAGCGGGTGCGATTTGGGCAGACCGGTCGTAGACTCGTCAAAGTCCGAATCGTTGAGGTTCGATGGTTCCAGGGAGAACAAGTCCACGATAGGCAACAGTATCGGCATGCCGGTCGCCAATGAAGCTTGTAAATCTATCTCGAGAATTGTGGCCCACAGTCTTCGTCGCATCTCGGCCTGGTACGGAGCGAATCCAGTAATCGTCGAAGGATCTAAATTGAGACCCATGACCATGGCAGAACGCACGAGAGCGCCAGTCGACGTCCAGAGTTTCTCCGGGTACATACCACGGAGGCTTCTTGAGAGAAGAAGGAGTACCTCAACCTGAAGACTTGATAGTTCTGTCCGCTGCTTACGAGTGAGCTCATCCAGCCAGCCTTGGACGAGATCATTGGCGGCTGACTTAAGATATGACCGGTGAGTTTGATCTCTTATGAATTCACCAGCATCGTCCATGTGGTATGCCATTGACATTACGACGGTGAGTAGCGGGATGATGCCTGGAGGATTTGCATCAGGGTTGCCGTTCTCCCAGAGCTGCTCGTATTGATGCATGAATGTTGGGATGTGTAGCACACGCATGGTGCGTTCGAAATGATTACAATAGATCGCGATGAGGCGATCGCAGTATTCTTTTGGTGGCAGAAATTCTCGCAGCTTCAGAAGCGCCAAGGAGAACTCCTCTTTGACGCTATCAGGGGACGCAACCTTAGTGGCAGACTTGGTTTGAAGGAATTGGACCTGCTTTGCCGAAGCCCGTATGTAATCATCTTTGGACATGCGGTTGTTGATGAAGTCTTTGACCTCCAGGAACTGAGCACCGTCAGCATGTTGAATGCTCGTTGAGGCGAGGAATGGATAGCCGTCTCACTGATCGAAACATACCTGATTTAGCAACGTGACGCGATCGTTCTGCCCGTGGTAAACACTTCGATCTCCTTTCACGACCACCATCCCAAGCATCTGCGGCGCCGTCTTCTCTACTGCTTGTGCGAGAGGCCCGGGACTGATGCCCAACAGTTCTTCTACTTTTGCCATCCTCAATTGCAGATCTTCGAGGGGATGCACCGCAGTCCCATTCGTGGTCCCATTTGTGACTGGCACCACCTCATTCGCCGGCATGTGCCCATTTCTCTTGTACGTGCACGTGTGCGCAGTAGATGCCTTGATGCAATTCTCACAAGGTGCCGTGCGATCGCATTTGAGTTTCTTGTCGCGACACCTCAAACAGGAAACGACTGGTCTTGGCCGCTTCCGTGGGTTGTGGTTGGAGTCATCCATCGTAGCGGTGAAGCTGAAAGAGATGATCACTCGAGAAAGATACGCATCGCAGGACTGTATTCGCCGGAAGCTTGAGTTGGAGTCGCGTTCGTCTGAAGGGGGAGGAGATTGAGGGGGAAGCCAACGGTTTGATGAATCAGGTTCGGGGAATAGCCCATGCATGCAATGCGTGAGGAGGTGGACGTGCTTCAGGGTCCACGCTAGCTAGCTGTGCCGCAAAATAAGCCTCATCTTATGTCGCGACGAGGCAGACTGCACAACAACGACGTAAAGAGCTGACTTGAAGACTATTACTCTGTAAAACAACAAGGTATAAACTGGGGAACGCCCGACACAGAAAAGGCTGAGCCATAGTTGTACCAAAAGGCTTGAATTTCGATGCTAACCCTTTACGGAAAAAGCGGAGGACGCTAAGAAAACCGAACACCGAAGCCAAAACCGACATGCAGCACCAATCAACCCCTAACACCAACCATATTCCACCCATCCAATGAGAACCCGAGAGAATGATTCAAACAACGCCGCCAGCCCTGAATGGGAAATGGGAATGCACCGCGCAATAACACCCAGAAGGTGGCTTCCATAAACACAAATCTCCAAATTCCTCAAGCCAACACACGCAAACTCGTACCCATACTCTTCCCTTCACCACTCGCAAACTTGCTTCTCACCCAGCTCACTGGACATGTTTCTTTCTTTTCCTTCTTCTCCTTCTCCATCTCCTTCTCAGTCGCACCAAGCGCTGCCACATCCCTCTCAATATCCGCGTTATACAACCACGCCAATTCGCCGTTTTCGCCGCTCTGCCAGACCTCGCCAGACGCAGCTAGCATCTTGCGCTCCGCTTGTGGCAAGCGCGCATTGTTGAGCTGCAAAGTAAGTGCAATGACTTTGTCGACGCGCAGCTGGCGCATGGCTTTCCACTCTGTAGTCGCTGCATCGATTGGGAATTGAGGTGTGATGCGCGGCAACAACGCAGCAAGCGTAAATGCGTCTTCGAAGCCTTGACTCGCGCCCTGTCCCGCCGTCGGGGGAATCGCGTGCGCCGCATCACCCAGAATGATGACACGAGCCGCAGGACTTGTCCATGCCTCGAGTTTGGGAACGACGTAGTACGGCCATATCGCCAGCGTGTCGAGATTCACATTGTCCAGCGCGGACTGCGACACAGAGTCCCAGTCCTCGTAGCCCGTTCGGAAAAGTTCGAGCAAGCCCTCGCGATCCGCCAGCAGCGCATCCCACCCTGCGCGATCTTGTTCAGGCCATGAGCGCTGCGTGCCAGCCAAAACTTCGGTACCCTCAATATTCTGTGGCGCCATTACGAACGCGCCGTTCTTGCCGTGTATTGCGACGGGCATGGGGTACTCGTACGCACTCATGCCTTTCGGGTATTCTAGCTTGCTGCGGTCGAGCGCGCAAGTGATTGCGACTTTGCCAGTGTACTTTGGCACGACGTCTGGGGCGATGTATTTGCGTACCGTGGAGTGTATGCCGTCTGCGCCGATGAGCAGGTCTGCGAAGGCGCGCGTGCCGTTTGTGAAGGCGAAGGAGATACCGTCCTCTTCTTCGGCGACGACGTGGCTGAACTTCACGCCGTAGGTGACGGGGATGCCGAGCTTCTTGACCTCAGCGCGCAGCTCGGTGAGGAGGGTCTGGCGGTATATGCGCAGCGCCTTGTAGCCGTACAGCTTCTCGTGGCCGAGGAGGTATTTGTCCGTGGTAACCTGGTCGGAGTTGTTGTACGCGATGGATTCGAAGTTATAGCCTTGGGGGCTGAGGCGGTCGTATAGGCCCAGTGTGTCGAGGATGCGTAGGGCATTGGGCGAAAGCATCAGCGCGCCTGATGTGGTGATGGATGGATCGCGCAGCTCGTAAACGTGGCATGAGATCTCCTGACGATGTAGGGAGATGGCGAGTGTCAGGCCTGCGAGGCCGGCACCAATGATGGCGACGCTGTTTGGTGGGTTGGAAAGCATCTCGAAGGTAGAGTAGCTGGGGCCGGACATGGGGGAGTTTATGGTGGCTTGCTGTGAAGAAGCGACAAAGGCGCAGGATGAAGAGTCGGAGATTTGAGAAGCTGAGGATATTCAGGATCGCTTGATATGTGTTTGGAGATGTATGATGAAGCAATACACAAGCACTTCTAAGCTTCGTCTTTATACATTGGCATGCTCCGAGCAGAACATCTCAGCATCGTCCGAGTCGCAGCAAGCTCCGGCACTACATCGACACTAAGGTAACCTCCAGTGCAAGTCCGGCATGTTAGTGAGCATCAAACATCGTTGTAAGCGGTCTCGCGTGGCTGTGATGGAGCTCGGATCCGATCGCCGGACAGTCCGGCGCACACAACTCCACGATCTCCGAGTAAGTAACGCGCGCCACGATCTCCGAACCTTGGGCCCGGAACACCATCGTGAAGATATGCGCTGGAGTGGTATGTTTATAAGATGCATGGCCAGACGAAGGTTGAATTGACACCCAGCATCAATTCGGTAATCATCAAGCCACTTCCTCTCAGCATACTTTGAAGACAGCCAGCGTCTTGTATCGTGTCAACAGTCGACCTCCAACTCTCACCTCCTTGATTCCACCAACACTACCTCGCCCAAACAATCACGATGTCCACAAGCAAGCGCATCCTCATCATCGGCGGCTCAGGCCGTACCGGCAAACTCGTCATCCACGAGGCCCTTTCGCACAACCACACCGTCACCGCACTTGTGCGCAAGCCTGAAAGCATGAACACAGAGATCAACGCCGGCCTCAAAATCGTCACAGGAACGCCGTTGAACGTCGAGAACGTTCGCGCCGCGTTTACAGCCAGCACTCCAGACGTCGTCATCGTAACCCTCAGCGCACCCCGTGCCTCGGACTCTCCATTTGCAGCCAACATCTCCCCACCCCGGCTGATGGCCGACAGTGTCGCGAACCTCGTGGCCGTGATGAAAGAACAATCAAGGACCAGCTGCAAGATCGTAATCATGCAAGCCTTCGGCGCAGGCGAGTCCTGGACAAACCTACATTGTGTCATGCGGCTGCTCATGAAGAAGAGCAACATGATCTACCAGTACGAGGACCACAATCTCGTAGCCAAGGAGACGAAGGCGAGCGGCGAGACGTATGTGTTTGTAAGGCCGTCGCGGTTGGAAGAAGGTGAAGCGAAGGAGATCCGGGAGTGGGTTAGCGATGGAAAGGGCGTGCCGATGATGGCGGCAATTACTAGGAAGAGTGTTGCGGAGTTTTTGGTGGAGGCGGCAGAGAAGGGTGATTGGGATAATAGTGCGCCTGTGATTACGAACTAGATGGTCCTTTCCTTCTCGGGTGATTATGGTTGGAATTGTTTGCATTGCATTGATTCTGGGTATGGCGTTGGATAGCTGCTTGAATGGATACTAGACCTAGTTCTCAGGACTATCGAGAGAGTGCATATTGTTGTGGTGACATGCAACTCTTGAGATTGGGTCGTGCTCTCATCTCAATTCATATGAGCCTTTAACAAGGTTTGTCGTTCTTCCGTGTTGGTGTCACGGAACCATGCCGGTCGAGGACGCGTGTTACGCGGGATCTCGCATCGCACTCGAGTATTGGCGCGTGGCTGTTGAAGCGCACCCGATGTGCTTGGTTCAAGATCATGCTGGCAAGCGAAGCGATGCGGTCTTGAAGAGGATGTGTCTGAAGAGTGAGAGAAGGAAGGTGAGAGCCAGACGTCGGCGGTGACGTTTAAGCTTCGCCTAGCAACGACCCCACAGTCCCTGAAGCAGCGGCGAGATTTCCAAACTCCAAGCTCCACGTTGCACCTTACACCACCAATTCTCCCTCTACGGCACTTTCTAGGGCATCAATTGCACATTTTTGCTCATTCTCTCTTGGAATCTACTCTATTTTGACGAGGTTCGTGCGACAATCGTGTACCCCGCGTCTCGAGGGAAGCTCTTGGGGACACGGTAGCTAACAGGTCCATTTGCGTATAGCTCCCCTCCCACGGTCCAACATGGCTACGTTCGAAGCGAAGGTCAAGAGCGTCCTCTCCGGTGACACTGTGATCCTGCACAACATCAACAACCCCAAGCAGGAGCGCACACTGAGCTTGGCCTTCGTAACGGCACCACGGCTGAAGCGCGAGGGCGACGAGCCATTCGCCTTCGAGTCACGCGACTACCTCCGCAAGCTGCTTGTGGGCAAGGTTGTGCGCTTCCAGGTGCTCTACAAGATTCCTACGGGCGCGAATCGCGAATATGGCCTCATTGTCCTACCTGGCCGCGTACTACTACCAGAAACGGCAGTCGCAGAGGGCTGGCTCAAGCTGCGTGATGATGCAGGAAGGAAGGAAGACACCGAGGAAGCCGCACAACTCCTCGAGAGACTGCAGGTGGTAGAGGCACGCGCGCGGGCCGAGTCCAAGGGCGTGTGGTCCGAGACGACCAGCAGGATCAACTCGATATCGGAGCTCAGCGACGCGCAGAAATGGGTCGACGAGCACAAGGGCAAGGAGCTCGACGCCATAGTGGAGAAGGTGCTGTCCGGCGACCGCCTCATCGTCCGCTTCCTCCTCTCGCCGACGGAGCACGTGCAGACTATGGTCCTCCTTGCCGGCATCCGCGCGCCTGCCACGAAGCGAACAAATCCCTCAGACGGGAAGGAGCAGCCCGCCGAGGCATATGGCGACGAGGCCCAGCAGTTCGTCGAGACACGGTTGCTCCAGCGCAGCGCCACCGTCAACGTGCTCGGTACGACGCCCAACGGCCAGATCGTGGCAGACGTCAAGCACCCGACCCAGGGCAGCATCACCCCCTTCATCCTCAAGGCCGGTCTCGCAAAATGCACCGATCACCACACCACACTATTGGGCCAGCAAATGGGCGTGCTGAGGCAGGCGGAGAAGGCAGCAAAGGACGGCCGCGTCGGTCTCTACCAGGGCCATGTGGCGCCCAGGGGCAATGCAGCAGGCGAGTCCGAGGCCGTTGTCAGCAGAGTACAAAGCGCCGACACTCTTTTCCTGCGGAACAAGGCGGGCGTGGAGAAGCGCATCAACCTCAGCAGTGTCCGCCAACCCAAGCCGACAGACCCCAAGCAGTCGCCATGGGTACCCGAGGCGAAGGAGTTCCTGCGCAAGAAGCTGATTGGCAAGCACGTAAAGTTCCACGTTGATGGCAAGCGCCCGGCGACTGAGGGCTACGACGAGCGCGAAATGGCCACCGTCATCATCCAGAACAAGAACGTTGGTCTCATGCTCGTCGAGAACGGCATGGCCACAGTCATCCGCCATCGCCAAGACGATACCGACCGAAGCCCGATATACGACGATCTCCTACTCGCTGAACAAGCTGCACAAGAAGAGCAGAAGGGTCTCTGGTCAACAAAGGCGCCCTCGGCGAAGCAATACGTTGACTACTCCGAGTCGCTCGAGAAGGCCAAGCGTCAACTCACCCTCTTATCACGACAGCGCAAAGTACCCGCCATTGTCGACTTTGTCAAGTCAGGATCGCGCTTCACAGTCCTCGTACCTCGTGAGAATGCCAAACTCACCCTCGTCCTCTCCGGTATCCGCGCGCCACGATCAGCAAGAAACGACCAAGACAAGGGCGAGCCATTTGGCAAGGAAGCACACGAGTTTGCCAACAGGCGATGCCAGCAGCGCGACGTTGAGATTGATGTTGAGGACTGCGACAAGGTCGGCGGCTTCATCGGCACTCTCTACATTAACCGCGAGAACTTCGCAAAGACACTAGTCGAGGAAGGTCTTGCTTCAGTACACGCCTACTCAGCAGAAAAGGCCGGCAATGCAAACGAGCTCTTTGCTGCAGAGCAAAGGGCCAAGGACGCGCGCAAGGGTCTGTGGCACGACTACGACCCATCGCAAGATGAGGAATCGCAGGAGACTACGGCTGCTGCCACGGAAACCACCAACGGCGATGCTGCAGTATCACGGCGGAAGGATTACCGCGATGTCATCGTAACACATGTCGAGGAGTCTGGCCGTCTCAAGTTCCAGGAGATAGGTAGCGGTACTTCAGCACTCACATCACTCATGAGCGCCTTTGGCAAGTTTCATCTCAACCCCGCCAACTCTGCTGGTGTACCAAATCCTAAGGCTGGCGAGTTTGTGGCTGCCAAATTCACCGCCGATGACCAATGGTACCGTGCCCGCATTCGACGAAACGACCGCGAAGCGAAGAAGGCAGAAGTCGTGTACGTCGACTATGGCAACTCGGAGACCGTCCCATGGTCACGTCTTCGCCCACTCTCACAAGCCGAGTTCCTCCCATCGAAGCTGAAGCCACAAGCCCAAGAAGCACAGCTGTCCTTCATCCAACTACCGCAGAACCCTGAATACCTCGCCGATGCCGTCAATTTCATCTCACAAGAGACCGCCGACCGCCAACTCGTCGCCAACGTCGACCAGGCGGACAAGGACGGAACACTCTGGGTCACTCTCTTCGACCCCAAGTCAAGCAAGGGCCCTGCCGACAGCATCAATGAGGATGTCATTGACGAGGGTCTCGCAATGGTGCCCAAGAAGCTGAAGGCTTGGGAGCGAAGCGGAGGCGATGTCTTGGCCGCGCTCAAGAAGAAGGAAGAAGTCGCCAAGGAGGAGAGGCGGGGCCAGTGGGAGTATGGTGACTTGACTGAAGACGACTAGATAGCTTGCGAAGAGTGAGCTTTCTAGGATCATTGGATAAAAGTTATACCGACAAATGTAAAAGTAGGCTATCAGCATCAGGATCCGGGGAAAGAAGAAATGAAATCAGCGACTCCGCATAGTCGCAATGATCAACAATTCGTCCTCGAAAGTGCGACTACCTTCGGAACAAGTGCATTCCCTTGCCAGGATTGTGATTCTCAAAGTGGCGAAGTGGTTTAGTAGCATTGCGGCTGACAGTTCACATGGTGGCTTTCGATAGCTTTGCTGATCTGATGTAGGCAATCACTGTTCCGACCGATACGCGAGACATGCACACGCCTCCATCGCCGTCATTACAAGACATGCATGTGCTTCGATCATCGATGACTTCGCCGACGAGGCTAAAACTGTTTGTGATGGTCACGACACGGAGGTCAGCGGATCAGCACGCACATTACGGTCTAGCCGAGTGCACAGCGACGCTGTTTACGACCATCACAGACACCAGGTCCGCATAGGAGAAAAGTTGCGAGCACGATTCTACCTCGCCAAGATGCATGCAGACGCTATACCGCCTGTCCGTCTTACGACCGCTCATTCTCCTCGCTCTTCTGAATGCTAAAGTATCTTAGTCCTGGAGAGGCAGCGCAACAATCGGCGAATACGGTTGCTGGCGCGCCCACATGAATGTATACCGCCGGTACGTCTCCCTTCTACACTCCACTCACATCTCAGTCTAACCGCATCATAGCATCCTCCAACACCGCATCCACTCCGCACTCATCCTCGAAGACGACGTAGACTTAGGACGTCTTCCTGCGCCCCAACTCGTCGACTTCGCACGCGGCATGCGCTATCTCACCAACACCACCACCACTTCAACTTCCAGCCCATACGGCGCCGACTGGGACCTCCTCACCCTCGGTCACACCGGTATCAATAACCGCCCCAACATCGATCAGACATACTGGGTCTCCCACAACGATCCCACCGTCATATCCCCCACCCAACACACATGGAACCGCAAACCCGATCTCCGCGCCACCCTCCCTCCGCGGCAACCACACACGCATCACAATGCGCGTCTCGCGCCTCACCGGTTTCGCCGCCTACGTCGTCACGCTCCGCGGCGCCGCGAGGATTCTATACGACCAATCCCTTGTACCCAACGCCACTTTAATCGACGTCGCAATCTCCCATCTCTGCCACGACAACACGCTCACCTGCTACGGCGCGTACCCCATGCTCATGGGCCGGTATCGCGCTATCGGGCCGAAGACAAGGGACTCGGATCGTCGGACGAGTTCGAATGCGGCGGAGAAGGGGAGTGGGGGTGGGCAGAATGGGGATGTGAGGGGGGAGGGGGAGAGTGAGTTTACGGTGTTTCCTGCTAGTTTGAACTTGGGTAAGCTGATGAGTGGGGAGAGTATGGTAGTGACGAATGGGAAGGAGAAAGACGTGAGGGAAGTGGATCTGAGGGTGGAGGGGGAGGTGGTGTCAAAGGGAGAGGGAGTGCGGGTTGGAAGAGGGGAGTATGTGGATTGAAAACAATTAAGAGTGTAGGTATAAAGACTTATTCCGTTCCGAAACCCCCCCGGTTCCCTTGACTACGTGGTTCACTTGGCACTTCAAGATCCTCATCTTTCTATGAACAACCTCAGTAAGATGGTCAGTCAAGACCCGCAACGCTTACTCAGAGATCGCGACTTCGCAGCATCAAAGTCGTCGAGAGGGAACACGTCGCACGTCGCAACTAAACACATACAAGCACCACAGAAATTCGATATACTTGGTCAGTACGACATCGCGTTCAAATCAATAACGATGACGCGAACTTCCCCCTTTCCGTGTCGAGCATCCGCTGCACCTGCACATCCTCAACAAATCCTTCACGCTCGCAGGGCGCTGCAACCCATGTTCAGCAGCGCCACCATAGTCAAGTTTTTTCTCCGGATGCAAGACTTACCACTTCCGCCAAAGACAATCAAGCCGCGTATGGTGCGGGAAGAAGACTGGATTTGGACGAACGACCTGTCAGTTACTGTCAGAAGTGCCGCAATCACGATGAAAAGCATTCGGTGTTGCTTGAATCTCGGGCACTGTTTTGTTGCTGTTGGTGGCCGGGGCTCGTTGCTTTCTTCGCCTGCCAGGCGTGTGTATGCGGATTTGTAAATTCCTCGTATGTTGTTCTTCATGTCGATGGCTGTTGGTGTTCAGCGGTCGTATGCTAAGAGCAACGGAGTTGAGCTCTACGGTGAGCTTTCAGTAGGCAAAGTGAGCTGCACCGGCGAATCTGGTCTCACGCAGGCTATCATTCCCGTGCGTAGTCTTCCGTCGTCGCACTTGCTACTCGGAGTGTCAGCGCCGGCAACGTCATGTGTGACGACGCAACGCGTGCCAGGAGGTCATTACAAGACCTGGTCTACCTACAGCAGACTCCGTCTAGTGGTTAGGATAAAAGCGTTTGGCCCCCGAGACTAGCTAGGAATTGCTTTACTGTGTCTCACTGCTTCTTTCCGTTGATCTTCCGCCCCTACCGAGAGTCTCACGAATACGGTGTGGTCACTTTCATGCCACCTAGTGATGTGTCAATGCTCTGGGATCCTGGACGCGATAACATCAAAGATCATCATGTCTTGGGAGGTTGAAGCCCGGTCCGTCAGCGGAAAGGCAGATAGGTATCTGCCGTCGTTGTAGATTACCAATAATCAGGCTCTGGTCAACGCCGTGGTCGGTCAAGCTTCCTGATCAAGAAGGCCCGGTGATGGTCTGATATGTGATGCTCGACAGTGTTCCCCAAGCCTTGTTTTGTTAGTTGCGAGGTATCAAGAATACCAAAATATCATCACGCCGAGAAATGAGAGGGAAAAGGGGAGCTTTCCCACCAGAACCATGTCTTGACCAGCTCAATCACCTTACTTTTCAAGACATAAGTGATCCAAACGACTACTATCGATAGCATGAGCATCACCGGCATCGTCCTTGTCTACCTGCTTGGAGCTTGGAGGCGCCATCGCAGTGCCAATAAAGTAAGCTTCGCAGTGTATGGACGACAGAGATCGCTAATCCTATTGCAGCTCTCGATCATACGGTGAACAGCGACTTCACCCTCTCTGAGGTCTCACAACTCGGCGGAGATCCGGAAGGCATGAAAGCTGATCATCGCCGCGGGTGGATACTAAGACTAAAGTAGAGGAAGATCCTGGCAAGATGTAAGCCTGCAACTGCCGGGGATTTGATGTCAATCCCGAAGTTCTTCGGTGATAAGAATGCAGATTACCGCCGAGAGGTTGTTGGGAACATGGAAGACGATGAGGGCGTTGGGAACATGGAAGACGATGAGGGCGTCGGTAAAATGGAAGACGATGAGGGCGTTGGTAACATGCATGCGGACTAATGATCGAGTAGTAAATAAGCTCTCGGAGGCGTAAGACTACCTAGTTAGGCTTGGGACTGTCAGCAATCTTGGCGCATGCAAGCCCTGCAGGTGCCAGTGTAGCAGTAAACAAAATATTGAGTTGTGTAACCCGGGGTTTGCGAGGATGACGTGAGCAGTTCGTGTGTGACAGGCCTATCATTCCCATCACGTTGCATGATGCTCTCGAGGTTGCATGGGTCAAGGTTGTGGCCCTGAGTACATGGAAGGGTCAACATCCTGCAGCGTATGGAAGCACGAACCCACCCCTCGTACAAGCTTCGTACACTCACTTTTTCGCGTTAGCGTCTCGCTTGCCGCCGTTAGGCCCCACCGGTGAAAACCCGGCAGACTGGTAACGCACGCGGCTGCAAGTTTCGGGAATTAAACGGCTTCTAATA
>Ga0210040_10002611_pt1 | contig 25266 bp, 22 predicted proteins | sample CryGeyCG12114_NA_FD_185462 | JGI IMG/M metagenome (GOLD analysis project Ga0210040, IMG submission 185462) | Groundwater microbial communities from aquifer - Crystal Geyser CG19_WC_8/21/14_NA (SPAdes) (version 2) | ecosystem: Environmental > Aquatic > Deep subsurface > Groundwater | place: USA... | reverse complement strand
GCCGACGTGCACGGTCTGCCCGGGCGGGACGCCGAGCCGTTCGCAGGTACGCAGGAAGGCGGCCGGATCGGGCTTGGCGACCCCGAGCTCCTCGGAGGTGATGACCGCCCGGAGCGGCCCCCGCAGACCGGCCGCGTCGATCTTGGCGTTCTGCTGAGCCGTGGAGCCGTTGGTCAGCACCACGGTCGCCACGCCGCAGGCGGTGAGCCGGTCGAGAGCGGGGAGGGCGTCGTCGAACGCACGCCAGGCCTGCTGGTAGTGGCGGAGGTACCCGGCGAAGAGCCGGTCGAGCTCCTCCTCGCCGAGGTCGGGACGGCCGAGGTGTCGCCGCAGGTCGCGGACCCGCCGGCGCCGTTGCTCGCCCAGCGAGACGAGGCCGGCCTGCCAGTCGCCGTAGTGACGCCGCTCCAGGTCGGACCACACCCGGGCCACGTCCGAGCCGTCCACACCCACGTCGGCACCCAGCCAGGCGGACAGGGCGTCGCGCACCGCACCGCCGTGGTCGAGCAGGGTGTCGTCCAGGTCGAAGATCACCGCGCGAGCAGGAGCGGGCACCAGTCGAGGGTAGGGCGCGGTGTGCTCGCGGCAGTAGAGGCAGGTCGGGCCGGGAGCGCGTGCCTCGGTTCGGCACGGCGGCCACGTCGCGAACGGCTCAGACGGGCAGCAGCTGCCCGTCGGGATGGCCGACGCTAGACCTGACCGGTGGCCGCAGCCCGCTCAGCCATGTCGCGTGGCACCTCGATCGTGCGGCCGCACACGGTGCACACGTCGAGGTAGCGCGTCCCCACCGGGATCAGGGGGATGAAGAACAGGCTGATCCGACGGACCCGTCTGAGGAGCTGGTGGGCGCCCTGGTTGTGACAGCGTTCGCAGAGGAAGACGAGGGTGGTCAGCAGGAAGTCCCGGGACGACAGACCGAAGATCAGCACCGCCCGACCTTACGTGGGTCGGACCCGATCACCTCGTCTGACGCCAGGTTGCACGGGTAGGACGACGGGGTCTCCTAGAAAATCGAGGTCGTCTCGTGAAGCACAAGCTGCGTCCGCTGTCCGATCAGGTCATGGTGATCACCGGCGCCTCGAGCGGCATCGGCCTGGTCGCGGCGCGGCAAGCCGCCGCGGCAGGTGCCGCGGTCGTTCTCGCCGCCCGGAACGCGGAGGCGCTGGAGACGTTGGCTGCCGAGATCAGGGCTGCGGGCGGCCGCGCCCTGGCGGTGACGACCGACGTGGGCCGCGTCGAGGACGTGGAGCGGCTCGCCGCTGCCGCGATCGAAGAGTTCGGGCGCTTCGACACGTGGGTCAACAACGCCGGGGTCTCGATCTACGGGATGGTGGACGAGGTCTCGGTGGAGGACATGCGGCGGATGTTCGACACGAACTACTGGGGTGTGGTCTACGGGTCGCGGGCAGCTCTGGCGCACTACCGGGGTCGGACCGACTTCGCCGGGGCGATCATCAACGTGGGCAGCGTCTTCGGTGACCGGGCCACGGCGGTGCAGTCGACCTACTCCAGCTCGAAGCACGCGGTGCACGGGTGGACGGACGCCATGCGGATGGACATGGAGGCCCAGCACGTCCCGGTCTCGGTGACGCTGCTGCACCCCGGGCGCATCGACACCCCGTACAACGAGCACGCCCACAGCTACATGGAGCACCAACCCGCGCACCGCGGCCGGATCTACCCGCCCGAGGCGGTCGCCGAGGCGATCGTCTACGCCGCCGCGCACTCGGTGCGCGACCTGTTCATCGGCGGCCAGGTGAAGATCGCGGTCACCTCCGCAGCCCTGGCCCCGCGGATCACCGACCGCGTGATGGAGCGGTACATGTTCTGGTCGCAGCTGGCCGACCGCCCGTCGAGGCCCCGCAGCGAGAGCGGGCTGCACCACCCCGGCTACGGGCTGGAGGAACGCGGCACGCACGCCGGCCACCTGCGCTCGCGCAGCTACTACCTGAAGGCCGAGAAGCATCCCGGCCTCGTGGTCGCGGCCGTCGGCACTGCGGCCACGGTGCTGCTGCTGGCCGCCGCTCGTCGGTCGTGAGCTAGCCCGGCCGCCCCGTACCGGTCTCCACCGGGTTCACCAGCGCAGTGGGTGCGACCGAGCTCAGGTCGCGCTTCAGGCGCTCCATGTCCGACATCTCGGCCTCGAACGTCAGGGCGTAGGTCAGCGGGACCGGGCGTGACTCGTGGAGCGCGAAGCCGCCGCGTCTCAGGACGTCCTTCGCGGCCTCGTGCTCCTCCTGGCTGGTGGTCGTGATCCGAAGCTCCACGAGGGCAGCATCTCAAGGCACGCCGGCGGGTCTTCCGGGGGCCCTCGGAACTCGCCCGCACATCTGCGGAGCACGTCCGCCACCGGCTGTCTGGCCCCGACAGCCGCTGCCGGTCGCAGCGATCCAACTCGGCCTGGAGGGCGGCACGGGTCGTGCACCGGGTCGGCGCCGCAAGGGTCCGTCGTGCGCGACTGGCTTACACTGTAAATCAGTGCAATGAGGTGCGTGGGAACGTGCCCTCGGCCGGACCACGATGGGGGTTCCTGTGTCACCTCACGACCTTCCCGGCAGCGCCGGCAGCCCCGACGGCGGGACCGGTCCGACCTCAGGGCCGGCGCGTCAGCGCGGACAGGGCCGCCACCGGTCGAGCGAGAAGGAACGGCTCGAACGGCTCGAGTCGGCCGACGCCGACGCCCTGCGAGCGTTGGTGGCCTCGATGCCGGTCATCGAGCAGGCGAAGGGCATCGTGATGGGCTGCTACGGGGTCGACTCCGCTGCTGCGTTCGAGGTCCTCGCGCGGGTGTCCTCGACGGGCAACCTGAAGCTTCGCGTCCTCGCCGCGACCGTGGTGCAGGCCGCGAGCAGCCGGACCACCTCGGTCCCAGGACCGGCGCCGACACCGTGCCACCAGGTCCGTCGGGTCATCGGCAGCGGGACCGTGGCTGACGGGCGCACAGCGGGATAGCTTCGTCCGACCTGGGTAACGACGTGTCGCGGCGCAGGGAGGGAGCAGCACGGTGGGCTTGCGGGAACGCTACGTCGAGGCGGTGCGTGTCGTCCAGCATCGTCGCGGGCAGGACGAGCTGACCCCGTCCGTGCTCGCAGCGGCCTGCCTCACCGTGCTCCCGGTCGACGGAGCGAGCATCAGCATGAGCCAGCGCCGGCTGCGGGTACCGCTGGGATGGAGCGGGGACGCCGCCGCCATCGCCGAGCGGACCCAGACCACGCTGGGCGAGGGTCCGTGCCTGACCGCGGCAGCCGCTTCGGCGGCGCTGGTCGTCGACGCCGACGCGCTCGTCGACCGGTGGCCGGTCTACGGGGTCGAGCTGACCCGGCGGACCCCGTTCCGCTCGGTGGCGTCGATCCCTCTGGGCACCGCAGGACAACCCGTCTTCGGCGCCCTGGACCTCTACGCGCTCCGACCCGACCTGAGCACCGTCCTGGTCCTCGACGAGGCCGCCGGGGCGGTCGGCGGGCCGATCGCCAGCTTCCTCAGCGGCATGCTCGACGAGGTCTACGAGTACGAGGTCGAACCGCCCTCGTGGTGGGACGAGGGCCCCGCCGTCGACCGGGCCGACGTGTGGACGGCCGTCGGGATGCTCATCGCCGCCAACGAGTTCGACGACGTCGACGACACCGCGGCACTCGCGCGGCTACGAGGCTTCGCGTTCCGCCACGACCTGACCCTCGACGAGACCGCCGACCGTCTGCTCAACCGCCAGCTCACACCCCGCAGCGTCCTCCACTGACCGCCGCTCGTCCCGTCGACGGCACCGCCCGCGGGTCGTCGTCCCTGTGTGGCTGCTGCTCGGGCGTCGTCACGCCACGGTTCGACCGTTGCGACTCGCGTGCGCGGCCCTTCGCCGCAAGGTCACGAGCAGGCGTCTTCGTCGGAATGCTCACCCGGGAAGCAACGTCAGGGCTAACATCACCGAGCAGGCAGCACGTCGGAGGAACTGCGTTGCTTCGTGGTGGATGATCAAGGCTGTCGTGACGCTCGTCACCGAGATCCTGGCGCAGGCCGAGGCTTGTGCGCACCACGACACCCGTCCGCGGAAGTTCCTGTGACAGGAGACGCGTATCGACAGCGAGAGCTCGGAGATGGACCAGGCGGTCTGCAACCTGCGGAAGCTGATCCTCGCCGGTGAGCGCTACCGCCAGGTGGTGGCCGAGGCCAGCGGCCTGGGCACGACGGAGAGCCAGGCGCTCTCCTACCTCGAGGTGCATGGCAGCAGCGGCCAGTCCAAGCTCGCGCGCGATCTCGGCCTCACGAGCAGCGCGCTGACCGCGCTCGTCGACCGGCTCGAGGCGCAGGGTGTGGCCGAGCGCGTCCCGCACCCGCAGGACCGTCGACGCAGCATGATCAGGGTGACGGCGCGGGGTGCGGAGCTGGTGGCCGAGAGCCACCAGTGGCTGGACGCCACGCTCGAGCAGATCGACCCCGCCAACCTCGCTCTCGTGTCCGCGTCGCTCGCGATCATCGCCAACGACCTCTTCAGCCGGAGGTCGGGCGACCCGGGCGACCAGCCAGCCGAGGCCCAGAGCCTCTGACCTGACCTCCGCGTGCCTCGGGAGCACGATGCACGCGTGACGGTGGGACACGCACCAGCTGGCCGGCGTCACTCCCGCGTCTTCGACGCGGTCGGGGCCTGGGAGGCCTGAAGGTTCGGTGATGCTTGCGCTCAGGCGCGCTCAGGCGCGCTCAGGCGCGCTCAGGCGCGCTCAGGCGCGCTCAGGCGCGCTCAGGCGCGGTCGTGCAGGGTGATCTGGTAGCCGTCGAGGTCGGCAAAGGTGAAGGTCCGGCCGAAGGGGCCGTCGACGGGTGCGGAGACGATGGTGTGGCCGTCGGCGGCGAGGGCGTCGTGGATGGCCTGGACCTCGGTGGCGTGCAGCCAGATCGCGGCACCGATGCCGGGCTGGGTGACGGAGTCGAGATCGGTCCCGGGGAGGACGTCGCGCAGGGCGAACGCGATCGGCCCCGTCGCGAAGACGACGGCGTGCGGAGGTCCGGCCGGCGCGCGGACGAGGCCGAGGTACTGCTCGTAGAACGCCTGGGAGGCGTCGAGGTCACGTGCTTGGAGCGAGACGAAGTCGGGGCCGGTGACGGGCATGCTGAGCTCTTTCCCTAGTTGTCAGATACCTGACACCAAGAACCGTATGTCAGACTACTGACATGAGTCAAGACGGTGTCGACCTGGAGACGTCCCTGGGCTACCTGCTGAAGGAGGCGTCGAGCGCTCTCCGCGCCGCGATGGAGGAGGTGCTGCGACCTCTCGGGATGAGCGTGACGCACTACTCCTGCCTCGAGCTGCTGGCGCAACGGCCCGGGCTGTCGAACTCAGAGCTCGCCCGCGGCGCGTTCGTGACGAGGCAGTCGATGAACGTGCTGGTGCAGGCGCTGGAGCGGGAGGGTCACGTGACCAGGCCCGCAGAGGCGCCCGTGGGGAAGGTTCTCCCCACGCGACTCACGCCGCGTGGCCGACGGATCCTCGAGAAGGCCTCTGCCGCGGTCCGGTCCGTCGAGGACCGGATGCTGGCCGGCACGACCGAGACCGAGCAGTCAGACGCGTCCCGCTTCCTGCGGCGGTCGATCGACTCCCTGCGCGACGGCGACGTGAGACCGCTCAGACGACGGCTCAGCCCGTGACCGAGATGGTGAAGACGTCGGACCCGGACGTCTTGGCCTTCGAGCCGCCCTCGTGGGTGACGAGGAGGTCGAGGCTCTGCCCGGCGCGCCCATCGTCGAAGGACCCCGTGAAGATGACCTTGCCCCTCCTGTTCGTCTTCGCGGTGTCGATGTCGGTGTCGGTGCCGGGACCGTCCAGCAGCACGAGCTCGACCTTCTTCTTCGCGGTGCGCCTTGTCCTTGCTGCCGGACGTGCGCTTCAGCGTGGCCTTGATGTCGACGTCGTCGCCGACCGTGACCTCCGTCGGGGCGCCGACGGTGATCGTGGTCTCGCTCTTCGCCGTGTCCGAGCTGACGGCGTGCCAGCCGAGGGCGGAGGCGGGTGCTGCGGGGGCTGCCTGCGCCGCGGGGGCGCCGACGACGAGCCCGGCAGCAAGGGCGGCGGCGGCGACGAGGTGGGTGATGCGAAGGTCTTCTCCTGGCACTCGACGACGCTGTCGTCGGATCGTTCTCCGATGGTCGCGGTCGACGTCGGGTCGTCGCGCCTGCGGCAAGGCCGACCTGGACCGCGCCGTCGAGTGCTGGGGGACACCATCGCGCGAGCGCGAGCGCGAGCGCCGCGGGAGACCCCTCGCTGGTCGCCGCTCGGTCGAGGCCGGCTCCTGCGCCGCACAGGCAGCGGCTCAGGTGTCTCGTTGCCTCACACCTGCACGGGCGGGTCCTGCTCGGCCAGCGTCGCTGTCGGCTCGTCGACGGGACCCCAGGCGGGCACCAGCGCGTACAGCACGAGCGGCCGTTCAGGACGGTCGCCGTCCTCCACGACCTTCGCGGCCGTGACCTCGTCGTCCCAGACCTGCCCGTTCGCGTGCAGGCGGCTCTTGAGCTCCCCGCTGCCCGTGAACTCAGCGATCACCCAGCCGGCGGGTTGCGGCCGCTCGGGACGTTCACCTAGATCCATGACCGCAGGCTAGCGAGGCCCCCGCAGGGCTTCGTCAGCGCCCGGAACCGATCCGCTCAGCACCGGTCGCCAGCTCGGAGGACGCCATCACCTGGTCGAGCACGCCAGGGGGCGGACGACCTGACGCAGCCCCCGGACCGGGGTCCTGGGGCTGCACCTGAGTCGGTCTAGCGGCGGGGAGCCGGGAAAGCTCCCTCCAGGTGGCTGTCGAACGCCTTCTGGCGGCGGGCGTTGGTCCCGAGGTCGGAGCTGTGGTCGGAGAAGGGCTGGACGTCGCCGACGCAGGCGTCGCCACCGCATCAAGCTTCGCCGTCTCGGACCTGCTCCCGCGGGCTGCGACCGGGGTGCTCGCGACGCTGCTGGCGGGCTGGGGTGACGTCCGCTGCCGTCGCTGCCGGCGCTGCCGGCGCCACTGGGCCTGGGAGCAGGAGGACCGACCCCATCGTCAGGACAGCCGTCACGGCAGCGGGCAGCCCTGACGGGCCCCGCTCGGCCTTTCGTCGAACGCGTCATCGGACCTCTTCCTCGGTCGTCCGGCGCGTCCTGAGCGAGCGCCAGCAGGTTGGCCAACCTCTGGATCGGCTGTGCGAGCCGAATCCACCTTCAGGTGGAAGATCTGCGTCGTCAGGAGGTTGTCCCACTCCTGCTTGATGTGCTGATGGGCCCGGAGACGACGTCTTCCTCCCCAGCGTCGACCGTGCCCCGCTGTGGCAGCGACAGTCGCGACGATCGACCTGGAGTCCGACGTGGCCCGCCCGGCCGGTCGGGTCGACCTCGTCGTCCTGGCCGGGGCGCGGCGGTCGGCGGACACGTGAGCTCCTGGCTCCACGAGCTGAGCCCCGACCTGGACGTCGTCCGGGTCGGCGACGCGCTTGCGCCCCGGCACCTGCTGGACGCTGCGGCGGAGGGTGCAAGGGCCGGCGCGGGCTGGCCGAAGCCTGCCGTGTCCTCCCACGCCCCCTCGGCGGTCGGAGCGGGCTGAGACGGGGGTCTTTACCTCAACGAAACAAGGTGGTGATGCATCTGAATTGTACGATCGTACGATTGGTTCGTACGCATGTATCAAAGACCAGCCATCACCAGGCCTTGGGGGCACTCGATGAACCACACCGCAGAAGCACGGCTGCCGGCGCAGGCCCCTGAGTTCCAGCGCTCGGCGCTGGGTGGGCCGTTGCTGTCACGACGGTCGGCCCTGGCCGCCGGCATCAGCACCCTGGGCGCTTCGTGGCTGCTGTCCGCGTGCGGGACCGGCGGCGCCGCATCCGGCCAGCAGAGCAACCCCGTGGCCGTGCCTGGCGAGGTCCGCCAGGGAGGGACGCTGAGGATGGCCAGGCCCCCGGCGTCGGACGCTGAGTCGCTGGACCCGGCCAGCTCGCTCTCGGCGTACGAGTACCTCGGCGCGCTTTACAGCCGCCTCGTCAAGCAGGCCGAGGACGGAACGGTGCTTCCCGACCTGGCCACCAGCTGGACCGGCAGCGCGGACTCGATGACCTGGACCTTCAAGCTCCGCGAAGGTGTCACGTTCCACGACGGCAAGAGCTTCACCTCGGCCGACGCCGCCTACACGGTCCGGCACATCCTGGACCCCGCGACCAAGTCGCCGCAGGCCGGCGTGCTCGCCCCGTTCCTGAAGGCCTCGGGGATCACGACGCCTGACAAGCAGACCGTCGTGATGAAGCTGGCCTCTCCCAACGCGGAGTTCGTCAGCCTGCTGATGAGCTACAACTGCTACGTCATCCCCGACGGGTCGGCGAGCACGATCGCCAAGACGGGCATCGGGACCGGCCCGTTCTCCCTGGTCTCGTTCACCCCGGCGGGCAAGGGCAGCGTCAAGGCGAACCCGTCCTACTTCGGTGGCAGGCCCAAGCTCGACACGATCGAGCTCACCGCCATCGCCGACGTGCAGGCGAGGGTGAACGCCCTGCTGGCCGGTCAGGTCGACCTGGTGGCTCAGACCAACCTGGACCTGGCGGCCAGCAAGACGGTGGCCGCCTCCAGCACGGCGACGACCGCGACCGTGAAGAACGCGCAGTGGTACGTGCTGCCGATGCTGACCACCGCTGCACCGTTCGACGACGCCGAGGTGCGCGCGGCGTTCAAGGTGGCCTACGAGCCGCAGGCCGTCTTGGACCTCGCCATCAACGGGCGAGGCACGGTCGCGAACAACAACCCGGTGACCCCGAAGGACGCCAACTACCTCGACTACAAGCTGACGCCCGATCCCGAGAAGGCTCGCGCGGTGCTGCAGAAGGCAGGCATCCTGGCCGCGGGCCAGGAGCTCTTCACCTCGAGCTACGACCCGGTGCTGACCCCGATGTCGTTGGCGTACCAGTCGTCCGCGAAGGCGGCCGGTCTCGACATCAAGATCAAGACCGCTTCGGCGGACTCGTACTACACCGACGTGTGGATCAAGAAGCCCTTCTGCGCGTCGTACTGGTACACCGGCCGCCCGATCGACCAGCTCCTGAACCAGGTCTTCCGGGCGGGGTCGTCCTACAACGAGACCGGCTGGTCCAACCCGCAGTTCGCCTCGATCCTCGACGCCGCCCGCAAGACCGCTGATGCGGCCAAGCGGCGCCAGCACTACCAGGACGCCCAGAAGCTGCTCGTGGACGACAGCGGGTCGATCGTGCCGTTCTTCGCCGACCGGACCATCGGGCTCAGCAAGGAGGTACGCAACTACGCCGAGTTCGGCTTCGAGTTCGACTACCTCAACATCGGGCTGAAGGCCTGAGGCCCGTTCGTGCTGGCCTCGGTGATCGCCAGGAGGGCCGCGTTCGCGCTGCTCACGATCTGGCTCGCGAGCCTGCTGGTGTTCGTCGCCCTGCAGGCGTTGCCGGGCAACCTGGCGACCCAGCTCCTGGGCAGGGACGCCACCCCGGAGGCGGTCGCCCAGCTCGAGCAGCAGCTGCACCTCGACCGGCCGGCCTGGCAGCGCTACCTCGACTGGCTCGGCGGGGCCGTGACCGGTGACTTCGGGACCTCGCTGGTCAGCCAGCAGCCGATCCTGTCCGCTGCCGGTCTCGCGCTGCGCAACACCGGCTTGCTCGCGCTGGTCGTCGTGGTCGTCGGGGTGACCCTGTCCCTGGTGCTCGGCGTGGTGGCCGGGCTGACCCGGGACCGCTGGCCGGACCTGGGGATCTCCGGGGTGTCCCTCATCGGGATGAGCGTGCCCGAGTTCACCGTCTCCACCGTCCTCGTGCTGGTGTTCGCCATCCGCCTGCAGTGGTTCCCGGCGGTCGTGACGGACGGGTCGGACGCCACGGTGGGGACGCTGCTGGAAGCGATCTGGTTGCCGGCGGCGTCGCTGGTCGTGGTGATGGCCGCCTACATCGTGCGGATGATGCGCACGAGCATGATCGACGTGATGGCGAGCGACTACGTCTCGATGGCCCGGATCCGGGGCCTGACGAGCGTCCGGGTGGTGCTGCGCCACGCCCTGCCCAACGCGCTGCTCCCGACACTCAACGTGATCGCCATCAACGTCGCCTGGCTGGTCGGTGGCGTCGTGGTGGTGGAGAGCATCTTCAACTACCCCGGCATCGGCACCCTGATGCTGCAGTCGGTCCGCAACCGAGATGTGCCGATGCTGCAGTTCATCGCCGTCCTGGGCGCCCTGACGTTCGTGGTGTGCAACCTGCTGGCCGACCTGGCCGCGATCTCGCTCAACCCGCGACTGCGAACCCCTGGGAGGGCCGGATGACGACAGCCTCAGGAACGCTGCGCCGTTCCCCGGGTCGGGCACGGGCGTCGCGCCGGCGCTGGGGGACCAGCCTGGCGCTCGGGACCGTGCTGGTGGCGGTCAACCTCCTGCTGGCTCTGGCGGCCCCGCTGCTTACGTCCTACTCGCCCATCACGCCGGATGGCTTGGCCGCAGTGGAGGGCCCCTCGCCCGCGCACTGGCTGGGCACGGACTCGCTGGGGCGCGACGTGCTGACCCGGGTGCTGTACGGCGGCCGGTACGCCCTGGCCGTCAGCCTGTCGGCCGCTGCCGTCGCCATCGTGCTGGGCACGGTGCTGGGCTGCCTCGCCGCCTATCGGCGCGGGTGGTTCGACGAGGTGCTGATGCGGCTGCTGGACGCGGTGCTGTCGGTGCCCGCGATCCTCGCGCTGCTCGTCGTCGTCACCGCGCTCGGCTCGGGGGGCCCGGTCATCGTGCTCGCCGCCACCGTGATCTACGCCCCAGCCGTCATCCGGGTGGTGCGGGCCGCGGCCTTCTCGGTCGTCTCCCTGGACTACGTCACCGCCGCCCGCGCACGAGGAGAGGGCTTCTGGGCGATCCTGCGTCGCGAGGTGCTGCCCAACATCCTCGACGTCGTGCTCGTCGAGTTCGCCATGCGGTGCTCCTGGATCGTGCTGCTGGTCAGCTCCCTGTCCTTCCTCGGCTTCGGGGCGGACCCACCCACGCCAGACTGGGGTCTGATGGTCTCGGAGAACCGGACCCTGCTCACGGTCACCCCGCTGAGCACCGTCGCACCGATCGTCGCCCTGGCGACCCTCATCGTGGGGCTGAACCTGGCTGCCGACGGGATCGCCAAGGCACGCGGCATCGACCGCATCGTGGGGGGCTCCCGATGAGCGGGCTGCTGGCGGCTCCGGTCCTGGCGCCGGTGGCCGAGGTATCCGCGCTCTCGGTCTCCTACGCCTCCGCGGGCGGTGACGTGCCGGTGCTCGTCGACGTGAACCTGCGGATCGGTGCGGGTGAGACCGTCGGGGTCGTGGGCGAGTCGGGCTGTGGCAAGTCCACCCTCGCGTCGGCGCTGGTCGGGTACCTGCGCGCGGGGTCGCGGATCGCCGGCGGCTCGGTGGCCGTCGACGGGCAAGACATCGTCTCCGGGTCGGCGACCACGGTTCGAGCCCTGCGGCGCCACCACGTCGGGATGGTTCCGCAGAATGCCGGCAGCTCGCTGACCCCGTCGATGCGGGTCGGCAGGCAGGTCGTCGAGGTGCTGCGCGCGACGCGCGGGCTGGACAAGGCTGCGGCCCAGGCGGAGACCGTACGGCTCTTCGGCCGGGTCCGGCTGCCCGACCCCGCAGGGCTCGTGCAGCGCTATCCCCACCAGCTGTCGGGAGGCCAGCAGCAGCGGGTCGCCGTCGCGATCGCCCTCGCGGCCCAGCCCCGGCTGCTGGTGCTCGACGAGCCCACCACCGGTCTGGACGTGGTCACCCAGGCCAGCGTGCTGGCGCTCTTCGCCGAGCTGCGTCGTGACCTCGGCATCGCTCTGGTCCTGGTCAGCCACGACCTCGGCGCCGTGGCCGCCGTGAGCGACCGGGTGCTGGTGATGTACGCCGGCCGGGTGGTCGAGTCCGGTCCGGTCGAGGCCACCTTCGCGCAACCAGCCCACCCCTACACCCGCGGGCTGCTCGCCAGCGTCGCGCGGATGGCCACGCCCGGCCTGCCCGAACCGATGCCCGGGACCGTGACGGGTGCCGTCGACCTGCCGGGCTGCTCGTTCGCCCCGCGCTGCGCGCTCGCGGTCGAGGAGTGCCGAACGGGGCCGCACCCGCCTCTGATGCCGGTCGTCGCCGATGGGGCCGACGGCCCCCCCTTCCGCAGCAGCGCCTGCCTGCGGCAGAACGCCGCGCTGGCCGCGCCCGCCTGGCAGGGAAGTCAGCGGCTCCCTCGTTCGCGGGAGCCCGGGGAGGTGCTCCTGGAGGTTCGCGGTCTCACCGTGGACTACCGGCGCCGGCCGGACGCCCGGTCCGGCCCCACGGTCGAGGGTGTCGACCTGACCGTGCGCCGGGGCGAGATCGTCGCCCTGGTGGGGGAGAGCGGGAGCGGCAAGTCCACGATCGCCTGGGCGCTGGCCGGACTCCGCACCCCGACCAGCGGGTCGCTCGCCCTGCACGACGCAGCGGCCGCCCCCGGAGCCCGCCCGGCCGACCTCGGGCAGCCCGCCGCCCGCCGCGACCCCGCGGTGCGCCGCAGCGTGCAGCTGGTGTTCCAGAACGCGACCACCGCCCTGAACCCCCGGCGGTCGGTCGGTGACGCGGTGACACGCATGCTGACCCTGCGGGGACTGCGCAAGCAGGCGGCTCGCACCGCGCGGGACGAGGTGCTGCGAGACGTCGGTCTCGACTCCTCCTTCACAGACCGGCTCCCCGGCCAGCTGTCGGGCGGCCAGCAGCAGCGGGTGGGGATCGCCCGAGCGCTGGCGGCGAGACCGTCGCTGGTCCTCGCTGACGAGGTCGTGTCGGCCCTCGACGTGTCGGTGCAGGCGTCCGTGCTGCGGCTGCTCGACGACCTGCGCGACGAGCACGAGCTCGGCTACCTCTTCATCAGCCACGACCTGGCCGTGGTCCGGGGCCTGGCCGACCGGGTGGTGGTGCTCTACCTCGGGCGGGTCTGCGAGGAGGGGACCGTCGAGCAGGTCTTCACCGGGACGAGCCACCCGTACACCCGGCTGCTGATCAGCGCCGTCCTGGCCCAGGAGCCCGGCAGCGAGGTCCCCGACGTGGTCGACGACAAGGAGCCGGAGTCGGCCCCGCCGCCGGCCGGCTGCGCCTTCCGAAGACGGTGCCCGCTCGCTGTTCCCGGCGTCTGCGACCGGGTCACGCCTCCCTGGCGCGAACCGCAGGACGGGCACCGCATCCGGTGCCACGTGCCGCTCGAGGAGCTCGAGGAGCTGAGCGCTCTGTGACGACCGCGACCCGTTCCTCGGCCGCCGGGGACGCTGCCGTGACGATGGACGACCACGTCCAGATCACGATGGCCGACGGCGTTCGGCTCTCCGCCCGCATCTGGCGGCCGGTCACCGACGTGCCGGTACCGGCCCTGCTGGAGTACCTGCCCTACCGCAAGGGCGACTGGACGGCGCCCCGCGACGCCCAGCGGCACCCGTGGTACGCCGCGCACGGCTACGCCTCGGTCCGGGTGGACCTGCGCGGCTCGGGTGACTCCGAGGGGGTGATGCACGACGAGTACACCGCGCAGGAGCTCGCCGACGCCGTCGAGGTGATCGCCTGGCTCGCTGCCCAGCCCTGGTGCGACGGCGGGGTGGGGATGTTCGGGATCTCCTGGGGAGGCTTCAACTCCCTCGAGGTGGCCGCGCTGCGACCGCCAGCCCTGAAGGCCATCGTGACCGTGTGCTCCTCCGACGACCGCTACGGCGACGACGTGCACTACTTCGGCGGGGCGGTGCTCGGGGTGGACATGCTGGCCTGGGCGACGACCATGCTGGCCTTCACCGCCCGACCGCCGGACCCCACCCGGGTCGGGCCCGGGTGGCGGGACCTGTGGCAGCAGCGCCTCGACCGGCTCGAACCGTTCCTGGACACCTGGCTGGCGCACCAGGAGCGCGACGCCTACTGGCGGCACGGCAGCGTCTGCGAGGACTACGGCGCCGTCGAGGTGCCCGTGCTCGCGGTCGGCGGGTGGGCCGACCCCTACCGCACGACCGTCCTGAGGCTGGTGGAGAACCTCCCGGGGACCGTCAAGGGCATCATCGGGCCGTGGTCGCACCAGTACCCCGACATCGAGCGTGAGCCGGGTCCGGCCATCGGCTTCCTGCAGGAGACGCTGCGGTGGTGGGACCGGTGGCTGAAGGACCGCCCGACCGGCGTCGAGCAGGACCCGGCCCTGCGCAGCTACCTGCAGGACTCGGTCCGCCCCGCGACCCGCTACGCCACCCGGGACGGGCGCTGGGTCGCCGACCCGTCGTGGCCCTCGCCGTACGTCACCACGGTGACCTCGAGCCTGGCTGACGCGTTCTGCGCCGAGGCCGTGGGCACCGACCTGGTCCCCCTCGCGGCCCCCGAGCACTGCGGGGTGGACGCCGGTCGCTACTTCCCGTTCGGCAACCCCTCGGACCTGCCGCCGGACCAGCGGGAGGAGGACGGGCGCTCGGTGTGCTTCGACCAGCCGCCCGCGACCTCCCCCGTGGCCGTCCTCGGCCAACCCGTCGCCCGGCTGCGGCTGCTGGCCGACGGAGCCGCCAACGTCGTGGTCCGGCTGTGCGACGTCGCCCCGGACGGCTCCTCGACGCTGGTCACCCGTGGCTGCCTGGACCTGCGTCGACGCGAAGGCATGGACCGCACCGTCGACGTCGCCGTGGGGTCGCAGATCGAGGTCGCGGTGCCGATGGTCGCGATCGGCTACGTGGTCCCCGTGGGGCACCGGCTGAGGCTCGCGGTCACCACCGCGTACTGGCCCTGGGTGTGGCCCTACCCGGTGCGCGCCGGCGTCCGGCTCGACCCCGCCGGCAGCAGCCTGTCGCTGCCCGTCCGGATCCCAGGGAGCCCCGAGGGCGACGTGCACTTCCAGCCGACGGAGCAGGCTCCCGCGCTGCCCGTCGTGCGCCGACCCGCGCCCCCGGGCTCCGAACGCACCGTCGGCCACAACCCCGAGACCCTCGAGTGGACCCTCACCGTCGACCCGAACTACGGCGGCAGCCGGACCTACCCCGACGGCCTCGACTTCGACGAGCAGATCCGGGAGACCTACTCCATCCGCTCCGACGACCCCGCCTCGGCCCGGGCTGCCTCACGCTGGCGGGTACGGCTGCGCCGACCGGGGTGGGACGTGGCGATCGCGGTGGACGCCGCGATGGGCGTGGACGGCGAGGACTTCGTCACCGAGCACGAGCTGACCGCGACGCTGAACGGTGAGCAGCTGTCCCACCGCAGCTGGTCGGACCGCATCCCGCGGCCCGGTGGCGCCACGTGAGCGAGTCCCTCCCGCGTGCCAAGCAGGTGTCCCAGCGGGTGCGCCAGCCCACCGAGGTGCGCCGTCGGCTGCTGGTCGAGGCGGCCCGGGAGGTGATCGCGCAGCGGGGCCTGTTCGCTGTCACGGTGCGCGACATCGCCGAGGCGGGCGGGGTCTCGGGAGGGACCGTGAGCTATCACTTCACGGGCATCGAGGAGATCCTCGGTGAGGTGCTCAAGGACGAGATGACATCCTTCTACGCCCCGGTGCTCCACGCGGCCGGTCAGCGCAGCGGAGCGGTCGAAGAGCTGCGTGGCCTCGTGGACGGCTTCTTCTCCGAGGAGCCCCGCACCGTCCAGCACTGGCACCTCTGGTTCGACTTCTGGAGCCTGTCGGCCCACGACCGCGACTACGCGGAGTGGCAACGCACCACCTACCGCAGGTGGCGTGAAGACGTGGTCCGGATCCTCACCCGCGGCCACCGTGCCGAGGTGTTCGTGATCCGCGATCTCGACCAGACCGCCACCGAGTTCATGGTGATGTTCGACGGTCTCGCGCTGCGGGCGTACCTGCCCGGTGCTCCGGTGGGCCCACTCCAGGCACGCGCCGACCTCTGGGGCTGGGTGGAGCACAACCTGCTCGCACCCCTCGCGCCATCCCCACCTGCAGACAGCCCGACCGATGCCACCCAGCCAACTCACCAGACAGGCACCCACCAGCCGTGACCGTCATCGACCACCGGTTTCCCGACCAGGCAGCGACCCCGTTCCGCACCCCCGGGCACAGCCTGCCCGGCGACCTCTACACCTCGAAGGAGGCCTACGACCGCGACCTCGCCGCGGTCTTCGGACGCACCTGGATCTTCGTGGGGTCCGAGGCCGAGGTCCCCGAGGCCGGGGACTACCTGACCATCGACATCGACCGGCGCTCCGTGGTCGTGGTCCGCGACGACGACGAGGTCGTGCGCGCCTTCCACAACGTGTGCCGCCACCGCGGCTCCCGGCTGCTCGACGACTGCAGCGGGAGCCTCGGCAACATCGTCTGCCCCTACCACCAGTGGACGTACGACACCTCAGGCGCCCTGCTCTACGCCGAGTCGTCGGGCCCGGAGTTCGACCGGGCGGCGCTGTCCCTGCGCCCGGTGCACCTGCGGTCCGTCGCCGGCCTGCTGTTCATCTGTCTCGCCGACCGGCCGCCGACCGATGTCGACCACTTCGAGTCGGTGGTGACGCCGTACCTCACCCCGCACGGCATCCCCGGGCTGAAGGTGGCCACGCAGGTGGACATCGTCGAGGAGGGCAACTGGAAGCTGGTGATGGAGAACAACCGGGAGTGCGTGCACTGCGGGGGACACCCGGATCTGTCCGGCGCGCTCTTCCCGGTCTACGGCTACGCCCCCGAGGACGTGAGCCCGCGGCTGCGGCCGGCCTACGACCGCTACCAACGCGTGCACGCCGAGCTCGTGGCCACCTGCGACTCGCTCGGCCTGCCGTGGTCGGCCCACGAGGAGCTCACCCGGCCCACCGGCTTCCGCATCGAGCGCGAGCCGCTCGACGGCGCCGGCCAGTCCTTCACCGTTGACGGCGGACTCGCCTGCCGGCGGCCGATCCTGCACCCGACCGAGACCCGTCTCGGTCGGCTCTCAATGCACGTGCAGCCCAACGCGTGGTTCCACGCCGTCGGCGACCACGTGGTCACCTTCTCGGTGCTTCCGCTGGGACCCGACCGGACCCGGGTGCGGACGACCTGGCTGGTGCGCGCAGACGCCCAGGAGGGTGTCGACTACGACCTCTCGACACTGACCGACGTGTGGCGGCACACGAACGAGGAGGACCGGGTCTTCGTGGCCCGGGCCCACCGCGGGGTCGCCGACCCGGCCTACGTCCCGGGCCCGTACCTCCCACCGGAGTACCAGGTCGACGCCTTCTGCACCTGGTACACCGACCGCCTCGACGAGCACGCCCGACGGTGAGACGTCCCCTCGCCCCCTGGGACCCCATGATCGACGACACGTTCGTCTGCACGGCGCTCCGGTCGGTCGCTCCCGGTGTCCTCACCGTCGTGCTGGCGCCGCGGTCCCCCTCCACCATGGCCTTCGAGGCGGGCCAGTACGTCGTGGTGGAGTTCGACGTCGACGGCGAGCCGGTCCAGCGCACCTACACGCTCGCTTCCCCGCCGACACGGCCCGAGCGCATCGCGATCACCGTCAGGCGGGCGGCAGAGGGACGCGTGTCGCGCTGGCTGCACGACGGCGGTCTCCGACCGGGCACGCAGGTGCGGGTGAGCCCTCCCGACGGCTCGTTCACCCGGGCGGCCCACCCGGCGCCGGCCTACCTCCTGCTGACCGCGGGGACCGGGATCACGCCGGCGCTGTCGATGCTGCGCGAGCTCCACGACCTCGGAGAGGTCTGCGACCTGGTGCTGGTGCACGCTCAGGCCCGGGCCGAGGACACTCCGTACGCCGAGGAGCTGGCTTGGATCGCCCGGCAGCTTCCCGGGCTCCGTGTGCACCTGATCTGCCGCGAAGCGTCGCCAGGCCCCTTCCCGTCGCAGACGGTGGTCACCGGACGGATCGACGCGGGTCTCCTCGGGCGCCTGGTTCCCGACGTGCGCACTCGTGAGGTGCTGGTATGCGGTCCGCCCGCCTACCGGGAGTCGGCGCGCGCGGCTGCGGTCGAGCTGGGCGCCGTACCGTCGCGGATCCACGAGGAGAGCTTCTTGCTCGACTCTGCCGCGCTGATCGCGCCAGCAGGTCCGGCCCACGCTGCAGAGCCTCCAGGGACCGGCCCGGGAACTCCGGCAGGGGAAGCGGGGACGTTCTCAGTCGTGTTCCGCGACCACGGTGTCACCGTGAGCTGTGGCGCAGCCACGACCCTGCTCGACGCAGCGGCCTCGGCGGGCCTCCGGCTCCCGTACTCGTGCGCACAGGGTCTCTGCGGCACCTGTAAGAGCACCCTCGTCTCCGGCGAGGTCGACATGCGCCACTCGGGGGGGATCAGGCCCCGGGAAGTCGCCGCGGGCAAGGTGCTGCTCTGCTGCAGCACGCCCCGGACCAACGTTGAGGTCACCGCGTGAGCGTCGAGCAAGACGTGTCCCGTGCCGGGTCTGATGGAGGCTCTCCTTCCACGGAAGGATGAGAGCCATGGCAGCACCGCTCACACTGCGTCGTGTGGAGCGCGCGGTCAGTCGCGCGGTCAAATCTCTCAACCGGAGTCGTGGCCGTCCCCATGGATGGCTACGAGACACGTACTGACCAGCCAGTACGCCGGTCGGGCTGACAGGATTTGAACCTGCGACCCCCTGACCCCCAGTCAGGTGCGCTACCAAGCTGCGCCACAGCCCGCAAGGCTCCGACAGGCGGAGCCGCGGTGGATGACTGTACTACCAGTCGAGCCTGCCGCCTGAACCGTCCGCGGATGGCGCGTGCTGCCTCTGCTGGTGGGGAGCGGGCGCCCGCCGAGCCGCGGTCAGGACGTGGCGGCCGCGGTGCCGAAGGCCTGGGTGTCGAAGTACGTGGCGAACCGCGTCACCTTCCCGGCGTCGTCGAAGTCGAGGAGGCTGACTCCGGCGTAGGTGATGGGGGAGCCGCCGGACCGCTGCCCGGTGCTGGTCCACTCGAGCACCCCGACCTCGCCGTCGACGACCCGGCTGAAGTCGGAGCTGATCTGGTCGAAGGTGGCGAGGTACTGCTCCCAGAAGCTGCGGGCCCCCGCGACCCCGTCGAGGTGCTGCTGCGTCTCGGGCCGGTAGAGCTCGACGTCGTCGGCGAAGACGGCGACGAAGGCATCGAGGTCACCGCCGGACTCCAGCTCGTGCAGCGCGGCGGCGAACTCTTCGGTGCGGTTGGTGGTCATGGTTCATCTTCGGGTCACGAGTGGTCGAGCGAGGCACCCGCACCCAGGAAAAGCGACGAGTCCACCCGAGGATGACTCTCGACAGTGAACCTGACCGTGACCGTGACGAGCGCCGGCTTTGGCATGGCGCGGACCGAGCGCCGATCTGCACGTTTGGTGCCCAAGAAGCTCCAACGTCAGCGACGCGAGACACGGCAGAACGACCGTGACCACGGCAAATCTGCCATGGTCACGGTCGGCTCACCACGTTCGCATGGTGTTCCGACGCCCCTCCGACCGGCTCAGAAGAACGACTCCGCGGGCCGGGCGACGTCGCGCTCAGGCGGGGAGGGGTTCGGCCTGCCAGGTGGGGCCGGGGGTGACGGGGCCGTGGGCGGTCCAGCGCAGCGGGTCGATGCAGAGCTGGCGGGCCGAGAGCGTCTCGTCCCAGGCGTGGTAGACGATCATGTCCGTCCCGCCGAACGTGGTGACGACGCTGTTGTGCCCCGGACCCCGGACGTGGTCGGGGACGGAGCCGAGCAGACGTCCGGTGCCGTCGGAGGGCTCGGTCCACGGGCCCGCCGGGGTCGGCGCGCTCGCCCAGGCGACGGCGTACCCCTCGGTCTGCCAGGACCCCCCGGAGTAGAAGCAGTAGTACGTCCCGTCGTGCTCCCGCACGGAGGGCCCCTCCAACGTGTGCCAGTCGTGGTGACCGCCGTACATCGCGCGGTCCCGGGCGTAGATCTGCCAGTCGGCGCTCGGCTCCAGGACCGTGCTCGCTGCGCCCAGCGCCGTCATCCCGGTCAGCGGGGCGACCGCGAGCTGGGTGCCGACCCGGGGCCCGTCGAGCACGTCGCGGGCGAAGAACAGGTACCAGCGACCGTCGACGTCACGGAACGGGTGCGGGTCGATCGCGAACCGCTCGTCCGGCGTCAGGTCGGTCCCGAGGTCGACGAACGGTCCTTCCGCCCGCTCGGCGACGGCCACCCGGAGGTGGTGACCGGCGTCGCCGTGGCCGACCGAGTAGTACATCCAGAAGCGGCCGTCGGACTGCGCCACCTCCGGCGCCCAGTAGTCGCCGCCCAGGTCCGGGTCCACCGGTATGAGCGCACCCCCGACGGGGGTCCAGGTGGCGAGGTCGGTCGACTCGAGCACCTCGAACACCCGCCCGGCCACGGCGGCCCCGGTCCCGTACGCGACGTAGCGGTCCTCGAGCCGGAGCACGAACGGGTCGGCGAAGTAGCCGTCGTGCACCGGGTTGCGGTACGTGCGCCGCGCGGTGCGGAGCGTGGTCACAGGCCCTCCTGGGCGTTCGGGGTGCGCCGGCCGTCGGCCGGCGCAGATGATCCGCGGGGTCAGCGGTAGAGCCGGAAGTAGGAGAACTTCGCCGTCGCGCCCACGCCACCGTGGGAGACCAGGCCGACCCGGACGTCGGAGCCCGCGGGCAGCGTCCAGACCCCGCCCTCGACCCACGTCGTGCCGTCGCGGCTCGTCCAGCCCCGCAGCTCGTGCTCGCCGTTCGCGGGGTCCACCCGGTGGGTGATCCGCAGCCAGGTCGTCGCGGCCGGCGGCCCGACGATCGTGCCGCCGTTGACCACCCGGCCGGCGTACGGGGTCTCGTGACCGAACTCGGTCTGCCGGGTGTTGAAGATCGCCACGTGGTCGAGCCGGACGAACTGGTCGTCGTCCACGTACGCGACCAGCCCGGCCTGCTGGTAGTTCCGGACGTCGTCGGTGCCGAGGTCGATCGTGAGCTTCGTCTCGATGGTCCAGTCACCGTCACCGGGGGAACGCAGCAGCACGCTGGCGTCGTTGGTGGTGCCGTTGAGGTCGCCGGCCTCGGTCGGCCAGGTCAGCACCCCGTCGTCCACCGTCGCCGCCGCGTCCTTGCGGACCCATGACCAGCCCGAGCCGAGCGTCGACCCGGAGAACGTGTCGCTGGCGCTCTTGTCGAGCCGGTCCGGCACGGGCGTCGGCGCGAGCCTGGTCACCGGCTTCGCCACCGGGAGCGCGCTGAGGTTGTCGACGCCCACTCCTGGCCCCTGGGCCACCGCGCCGGCGCGGTCGACCGTGGAGGTGCTGCCCTTGAGGTCCAGCTCGACGCTGGCGACCGGGTCGCCGAGCCGGGCGTTCGAGACGCTGGCCGTGGCGGAGCCGTCGCGCACCTGCAGCACCACCGAGTGCCAGGCGTCGGCGGTGAAGCCGTCCGGCAGGGTCGCCTTCGTCGAGGGGTCCTTGTGCCCGGGACGCTGCTGCACCAGCCGGAGCCGGCCGTCCGTCGGGTCGAGCGTGACGCGGACCGTCGAGGACCCGGCCCGCAGGCTCAGCCCGTACGCCGACCCGGTCGAGTACAGGTCGGCCTCGACCCGCGCCGACGGACCGACCTTCCCGGTGAGCACCGACCCGGCGGCCGTCGAGGTGACGAAGCCGCCGGTCGGCGTGCTGGTCTCCTCCGCCCACGTGCCGGCCGTGTCCCAGCGCGCCGGGACCCCGGAGCCGGACGTGAAGTCGGTCGACCAGCGCCCGCCCGTCGCCGGGCCCTGCTGCTGCCCGGTGCTCGGACCACGTCCTGCGCGCACGACCGGCCAGCCCTTCACCCAGTCCAGCCGGTCCATGAGCATCGGACGCTGGGTGATGCCGTCCGTGCCGTTCAGGTAGGGGTCGCCACGGTCCAGGGCGTGGTAGACGATCCAGTCGCGCCCGGCCAGGTCGGTGGCGACGGCGTTGTGCCCGGCGCCGACCCAGCGGTTCCCGTTCTGGTTGAGGACCGGGGTCCCGCCGGCCCGCGACGCCATCAGCGACACGCCCTGCGCGTCGACGTAGGGGCCGGTGATCTTCTTCGACCGGCCGACCTGCACCGAGTAGCCCGTGGTCGGTCCGGCGCAGCAGTTGGCGGTGGAGGCGAAGAGGTACCAGTAGCCGCCGCGGTGGACCGCGTACGCGCCCTCGAACTTGTTGTCGATGGCCACCATCGTCGCGGTGCCGACCGGGGTGCGGCCGTCGTCGCCGAGACCCTGCACGAAGACCCCGCCGTAGTAGGAGCCGTAGAAGAGGTACTGCTGGCCCCCGTCGGTGACCGCGCTGGGGTCGTAGGTCCACTTGAAGTCGTCGGCGTTGGTCGGGTCGTCGCCCTTCCTCGGGCCGACGACCGGGCTGCCCGAGTCGGTCCAGGGTCCGGCCGGGGTGGGGGCGGTGGCCATGCCGATCGCGTTGTCGTTGGCTCCGGCGGTCACGGTGGTCTGCGTGACGACGTAGTAGAGCCGGTACTGCCCGTCGACGTAGCGGATGTCCGGCGCCCACAGCCCGGCACCGTCGGCGGCCCAGCTCGGCCGGTTCGTGCTGCTGAAGGCGTCACCCACGTACGTCCAGCTGGCCAGGTCGCGCGAGCGGGCGATCGGGATCTGCGCGGCGGGTCCCGGCTCGTCGGGGTTGCCCCCCGGAACCGCCCGCAGCGGGTCGGAGGTACCGAACGCGTACCACCAGCCGTCGAGGCCGCGGATCAGCGACGGGTCGGCGAAGGTGTCGGCAAAGCTCTTCGACACGGGGTTCGCGTAGGGGGAGCGCTCGACGCGCGGCGGAGCGGCGACCGCGGGGGACGTGCCGCCGGCCAGCAACGGGGTGAGGGCGACGGCCAGCACGGCCGTGGCTCGGGTCAGACGCTTCATCGCGGTCTCCGTCCAGGGGCCGCGGTCACGGCGGGAGTGCCCCATCGCGGTCTGCACCGTTATAGCCCGCCTTTGCAACGATGTAAACGCCGCCCCTCCGCAGGCCGGTGCCGACGTCAGGTCCCGGTCGACCCGCGGATCTGCAGCGTGTAGCCGACAGTGATCTCCTCCGGTGGCGACGCCACGTGCTCGAGCCGACGGGCGAGGCGTTCCACGGCGTGCCGGGCGATCGCCTCCTTGTCGGGCGAGACGGTGGTGAGGGAGGGGACGGCGTACCGGCTCTCCTCGATGTCGTCGAAGCCGACCATGGCCATGTCCTCGGGGACGCGGACGCCGGCGTCGGTCAGTCCGCGGACGGCACCCAGGGCGAGCAGGTCGTTGAAGCAGAACACCGCGTCCGGCGGTTCGGGGAGGGCCAGCAGCTGTGCGGCCGCGGCCACGCCGGGCTGCCGGCGCCAGTCGAGCACCTGCACGACCAGAGCGGGGTCGTAGCGGATGCCGGCCTCGGCGAGGGCGTCGCGGTATCCCCGCAGACGCAGCCGCGCGCTGTGCCCGAAGGGCGGCGGCTGGGCGCCGACCACGGCGATCCGTCGCCGGCCCGTGCTGATCAGGTGGCGGGTCGCCTCCGCGGCGGCCGCCTCGTTGTCGATGGCCACGTGGTCGGCGGTGTGAGACCCCAGCCGCTCCCCGAGCAGCACGAGCGGGACCGACCCGTACCGCTCCACGTCGGTCTCGTCGAGGGCCAGCGGGTTGAGGATGACCCCGTCGATCAGGTGCTCGCGGATGCCCGCGACCGCGCTGCGCTCCCGGGCCCGCACGGCACGGTCCTGGATCTGGCCCGTCTCGTCCACGAGCACCGTCCAGCCCCGCTCCATCGCCGCGCGCACGACGTGGTGGGCCAGCTCGGCGAAGTACGGGGCGTCCAGCTCGGGCAGCGCGAGGGCGATCACGCCGGACCGGCCGCTCTTCAGGTTCCGGGCGAGCACGTTGGGCCGGTAGCCCAGCAGCTCGATCGCGTCCTGGACCTTCGCCCGGGTGGTCGGGCGGACGTGCACGTAGTCGTTCACCACGTTGGACACCGTCTTGGCCGACACCCCGGCCAGCCTGGCGACGTCCTCCAGCCGGGCGGCAGGACGGGCGGTCGACACGCCGTCACGCTAGCAGCGGCGGCGGCAGGCCCTACGTCGCGCGGAGGCCCCGCGCGCGTATGGTCGTGCCATCGTTTACAGCGCTGCAAAGCGGATAGGCCCCAGGCACCCCTCCAGAAAGACAGGTTCTCGATGACGACGACCGCCCCGATCGACTCCGGCCTCTCGGCCATCGCCGCCGGCTTCAGCCGACGCCGCTTCCTCGTGCTCGGTGGTGCAGGGCTCGCCCTGGCCGCCTGCGGCGGCGGGAAGAGCGCTCCCGGTACGCCCGGGGCGCCGGACACCGGTTCCGGCGGGGCCAGCTACACCGGACCGGCCGTGACCCTGTCCTTCTGGAACGGCTTCACCGGTGGCGACGGCACCGTGATCAAGAAGATCGTGAGCGAGTTCAACGCCCAGGCGACGAACGTCAAGGTCGAGATGAACATCTACCAGTGGGCCGACTTCTTCACGAAGCTGCCCGCTGCCGTGAGCACCGGCAAGGGGCCGGACGTCGCCTGCATGCACATCGACGACATCCCGACCAACGCCGCGCGCAACATCATCACGCCGATCGACCAGGTCGCGACCGCGCTGAACCTGAAGGAGTCCGACTTCTCGCCGGCCGTGTGGCAGGGCGGGACGTACAAGGGCCAGCGCTTCGGCATCCCGCTGGACATCCACCCGTTGGCGCTCTACTGGAACAAGAGCGTGCTGAGCAAGGCCGGCCTCGACGCCGAGAAGGCTCCGGCCACGCGAGAGGAGTACGAGGGCGTCCTGGCCGAGCTCAAGGGCAAGGGCACGCAGGGCTTCTGGGTCTCGCCCTTCCAGTTCACCGGCGCCTTCACCTACATGTCGCTGTTGTGGCAGTTCGGCGGCGACGCCTTCGACGCCGGCGTCACCAAGGCGACGTTCGACTCGCCCGAGGCCGTCGAGGCGCTGACCTGGATGACCAGCATGGTCGACCAGGGCTACAGCCCCAAGAACGTCGGGCAGGACGCCGACTACATCGCGTTCAAGAACAGCAAGAACGCGTTCAACTGGAACGGCATCTGGCAGATCAACGACCTCAAGGCGCAGGAGAAGATCGAGTGGGGCGTCGGTCCGGTCCCGCAGATCGGCTCGCAGCCGGGCGTGTGGGGCAACTCGCACCAGTTCGTGCAGCTGCGCCAGACCAAGCCCGACCAGAACAAGGTCGACGCCACCCGCTACTTCATCAACTGGGTCAGCCAGAAGTCGGCCGAGTGGGCCACCAGTGGCAAGATCCCGGCCAAGCTCAGCGTCGCCGAGAGCCCCGAGTTCAAGGCGCTCAAGGAGGAGTACTCGCTGGCCCCGGAGGCCCAGTACGTGCACTTCCCGCCGGCCACCGCGGGCATCGGGGACGCCCTCACCGAGCTCTACACCGCGGTCAACAATGCGGTCCTGG
>Ga0210040_10002610_pt1 | contig 25266 bp, 22 predicted proteins | sample CryGeyCG12114_NA_FD_185462 | JGI IMG/M metagenome (GOLD analysis project Ga0210040, IMG submission 185462) | Groundwater microbial communities from aquifer - Crystal Geyser CG19_WC_8/21/14_NA (SPAdes) (version 2) | ecosystem: Environmental > Aquatic > Deep subsurface > Groundwater | place: USA... | reverse complement strand
TGTGTGTGTGTGTGTGTGTGTGTGTGTGTGTGTGTGTGTGTGTGTGTGTGTGTGTGTGTGTGTGCGTGTGTGTGTGTGTGTGTGTGTGTGTGTGTGTGTGTGTGTGTGTGTGTGTGTGTGTGTGTGGGTGTGTGTGGCAGTTGGTTGCCGCCGTGTGGTTCCTGCGTACGTACTTTGGGTTTGCTTGTGGCGTTGGTGTTCGTTCTGTGGGGTGCTCGCGCTATAGGTAGAGCACCAGGTGCTCACAGTCCAGTGAAGATGTGGTCTTCATGTGCAAGTGTCGTCGTGGTGCCATGGCTACCTGACTGAATCCTTGTACGGTGTCCGATCAAGCCAGAAGGTTAGTCTGGGCTCTAGCTCCGCCCGTACTGAAACTCAGACGGCATCTTGTGCTCCAGTCGTCCATCTAGACGTATATACGCTTGTGTTGAACCGTGTGCTCCCGTGTGCAAGGAGGGACCTTGCTCGGCTTTTCGTGGCACTTCGGCCAAAATCCATGGTGTAGGCGGCAGGGGCCCGGATGGTGAGGCCAGGGTGGTATTTATCTCGAAAACACTAAGAGCATCCCTGCCGTCAATAGACGCACATGTGCGCGGGCGTATTAGCTCAACGGGGTGGGTGCCAACCCGGGATCGCTAGATAGGGGATGTTTTCTCAACAGTGAGCAAGAATGCAAAGCTGCGTGAGTAGCCACTTCAGCTGTTTGTCGGCTTTTTCTTCTGACCAGCGCTTCGGTAAGCACACGTGGGGTGGATTCAGACAGTCTGTTGAGGAAGACTGCACTGCTTTACGGGTGTGGGTTTAGTGGTTTGCGAGCAGTGATCGTGATGCTAGATGCAGGGATCAGTATGCTGCTCCTAACCCACGGGATCAGAGGGTCTGCTTACGATGGAGACCACCAATGTATGTCATTTCGGCTAAGCTCAACGATGGCAGCAGAAACCATGTTGTTGGCTGTCTCTTGGTCGAACTTCGCGGTTTTATTAGTCTATCATTGAAGCTCTTTCTTTATCGTGGCTCTTACCTGCAAATGTTCGACCAGCGGCCGTATCGACCAACCGTAGATGCCAGTCTGATCTATCATGAATAGTCAGCATATGAGTCTTGTGGCGTTTTGTGGATTGTTTCACGCTCTTACAGAAAGGCTCGAATAGCTCTCCTGAACGGTGCTCCTTTGTGCCAGCAGGACTCCACGGGGACCACGGCACCTTGTCGATTCGTCTCTGCACGTCAACAAATCCAGCCTCCTGTATCAGCTGCTCCATTCTTAAAGCAAGGTCATACTGTGTTTGATAACCTCTCTCCATGGCTGGTATCAGGTCACAAAGTCTCTTCACGCTACTATCCTCACGGAAAGTATCATCGTCGCAACGGCAGAACGGTACCAGCTCGCACTGTTCGAAGTAGCCGCCTGGCTCTAGATGGCTGCGTTGAAAATTAGCGAACGCCAATGGTGAAGCCATCCGGGTAGCTCCGAACAAGGTTGACTCGGATGGCTGGAAGAGAAGTGACGGGTAAGGGTGGAGCAGCACTCACTCTAAACATTGCTTGTAGAAGTCAGGATAGTCCTGGCTGGAAGCGAACAGATGCCTTGCGTAGACAAAGTCGAATTTTCCAAACTGTTGTAAGACTTCATCCAATATCCATTGATCATTGTGGCTCTGAAGAACGAATTCAAGGTTCTCTCGTCCCTCCCCATCGGGGGAAAAGATATCGATGCCGGTAATCTGTGCTTCTGGTAACAAATCTGCCATGTTCTTAGCCCACAACCCCTGCTTGCCACACCTGACATCTAGGACGTTTCGTGGTCGTTGTATTGGAGCCTCATAAAGACGGCCATCGTACAAATGAAACATCAAATTGTGCAATGCTAGCTCGTTCGCTCTTGCAACATCGTCGCCGCGAGGAAAAGGCGATGTGCCATCTCGATTAGGGAAATGTCGGCCATGCTCGATCATGTACTCGGTCGGGAGTGATGCCAGTGAATAAGCAGAACTTTGATCTGTATCATCATCATCAGAGGGAGGACCATATGCTGCATAGCTCGACATTATCCCGGCAACTTGTACAGAACGTTGGCTTGAATGTTGTTGAGACTAACAACTAACTGACTCAGATGCTCCAACAGCAGGGTCAATCTCACTTTACGGCGGTTTGTTGCACGTCAACAACCTCATTCGAATGCTTCACCAGGTGGATCGGAGATAGGATAGATAGACAATTTTGAACAAGTGTATCAAGCTGCCCGCGAGAAATAAAGTGCTTAGCTGTGCCCCGGGAGAGTGGTAGAAGTAATCGTGTAATCATGGGATAATAGGCGAACTGAGATGGCATAGTAGTACTGCTCCATTGGTAAAAGTGGAGGATGGTAGACTAGCCTACTAAGCGTATATGATTAGAGTATAGAAGATTTCGGAATGTGCTCAAACAGCATATCCGGGGAAAGTTGAGCTACCCGCGTACGAATCAGTCGGCTTCGAAAAGATAGGAAGTGGAAACTTCGTAGAAGTTTGCTTCCTTTCCCATGTGCTTGGAGCAAGTAGTAGAGACTGTAGATTTTGTCACTCCTCATCAGTGTCGCGGGTCGATCGTGAGGATGCATTCCTTGTAAGGACCCGAACACACCTGACGCTCTGGAAGCCATACATAGTTGAACTACCTGCTTCAACGCAGGAGCACCGTTTTGATGCACAATCTATTTACCACAAGAACGTTGGAAGCACGCAAGAAAGCCCCGCTGTCAGACCCGGGGACGATCTCGTCGTGGGTAAAAGATTGCAGGGAGACTAATTGCTGCCAGCGATTACCTAGCTCTGTTAGGGCCCCGTGGCTTTGGTCCTTAAACCACGATATGTCTGGTGATTGGTCCGGGAACTGGTGGATCTTCGGCATTCTTCATCGTGAACCAAGGTCGTGGGACGCGATGCAAAGCATGAGTGAGGATGCCTGTTTTCTCCAGGCACTTAGGTCGTGTAACCACAAACTATACTACAAGTGGAAAAGCCGCTTGTCTTGAGATCCATCATCTTCTGCCGGTCTTCTTCTTTCAAGATGCTGGGCTCACGCAGTCATCATTCACTGAATCACACCGTTCCCCTGAGTTATTTTGCAACAGTGCTTCATTTTCACTCGTGGTATGAGATTTCGATAGTATATCCGGGAGATAGTAGTGTTCTTGTCACGTTTCGAAACAGGGACTTTAGAGGAGTTCTGGTCGGTCTGGCTGTCCGCCTAGTACAACTGTATCTTGAGATATCCCACATTATTAGCGCCCGTCAGGCGTGTCTATCGCGACTTGAAAATATACTTTGATGGAAGTTTATTTTCTAACGAGGTTACGTCCAAGATTTGAACCCTCGCCTAGAGCGAGGTTCCAGTGTTCGTGATGGTACAGTATATCACGATGTCACTGTTTGAGATGTAATACTGGCTGGACATCGTTCCTGCTGCAAGGATATGGTGGTCGGGTCGATTCAGTTGCAACATTACCGTACTGTATTTGTTAATGGCCCCAAAGAAACCGGAAAGCAGAGCCTTAGAGCAAGTCTAGGATACTGCAAGTCATCTGATCCGCCCGATTTGTTGGACAACGGAGGTTTGGGTTTTGGGATGGCGCGACCCAACGACACGGATGACGCCTGCACGCGCTGCCGATCACAAGCTATGACCAGTCCGCTGGGGCCATGCTCTCTTTCACCTAGTCCCCTGCTGACTGCGGAGAGCTGGAAGAACAACGCATAAGCTGGTGAAGCAGCTGCTATATGACCTGCCACTCAGAGCAAGACAAGTGTCATGGTCTGAGAATGTGACTTACGTGCAAGTGTTCAGATTCGTCTATCTCGAGCTCGCTATCCGAGAAGGAGCAGCTCGTGCATACTCTAATGTGCATGCAGCTGTCCAGTTCTTCTATGCATGATGTGTAAAGCACACCCCGGCTTTCATTTCCTGCCCCTCTGAGGCATTATTATTATCCCAACTTTTGAGCACACCTGGTGCTATGCAGTGCAATCTATCCATGCCAAAACAACGACTCTGCAGGAAATGCAGGCACCTGCCCGCTAAATTCAGATAGCTTCATTTATGCTTCACCCTTTTCTGGAGCAGTACCAGATTTAGCTCGCTTCCACAAGCAAGCAGTGCTCACTCCGGACAGAAAGAATAGAATACTGATCACATGTTAGTCGATCGGGCTTGCTAGAGCGAAATTGAATCCTGTCACTTACCAAAGTGCAACGCTCAATCCCCAGATGCTCTTCATTTGCAGGCAAGTAGATTTGTTCGTGCCAATCCAGTTCCCATAGTTGATCCTCCCACCCTCATTAGCCAGGCTGTTGCTCAGTGCTGATGCGAATGACATGGCACTGGACGCGCTGCTGTTCAGGTCACCAATGACGGTACATTGTAGGTAGGAGAGTGGCTTGCCGACTACCACCGAGACAACGATAAGGGCAATCAAGAAAAGAGAGTCGATGATCGCGTTGATCAGGTAGGGCAGTAGACCGTCTAGAAAGAGAATGACAGTGATGGCGCAGTAGAGCACGGCGATACAGACCTAGATGAAATGGTTAGTTCGGAGCTGCGGGACCGAAATTGCTAATACGCACAACACTGAGAGTGCCAACGAGGACCTCAGAAGGCGTCATGCTTGCTGAAACCATTTCGGCGATGAAGTTGGAGGTCATGCCAATAATGGCAATCATGGATGCTGCCTGCGCATATCGGGAAAGAATGAAGGTAGCACCAAGGGCGCCCTGGTTGCCCAACATGATGTTCAAGGATTGGAAGTGTACTGAGTTTGCGTCAAATGGATTTGGGATAGAGTTGGACTTCAAGAAGCACTCGAGAAGGGGATTGGTGTTGTAGGGAGCTGTATTTCGACACTTGGATGATGATAAGACGGTCGAAGAGCTCGTCGAGAGCTGCACTTTAATGTTGACGCTAATTGAACGCTCTCAATGCTCACAAAGGAAAGTAATGAAGCAAATGCCAAAACAGAAGATGAAGACACAAGGAAAGGTGATTGACGATAGTATGGATGTTTGTTGATTGCAAGTCCACGTCAGAGCAACGACCTGGACAGTAACTTATATGTTCTCTACGTCTGATTACACGCAATCTTCACGAGACATCGCCATGATGTGGCCGGCTTCAACGAGACTGGTTTCATGCACTGACCGAGTACCGATGCGGAGCTGTGAGGTTGAAGGTGCGGCTAAAGAGGCCACTCACCTGACTGCACCAGGATGCGGAGTAGCTGACCTGAAGATAATAGCGCTGGCGATATTCCAGGCGTACGAGGCGGCAGACGGGGAAGCACGACGGTGTCGAGTATCGAGGACATTTCGAAGGGACGTGTGGACGAGAGTGACCGTTTTTTGAATTGATGGTCTGGTTTGAAACGCCAAGGATCATGTTTGAGGCGGGCGCCTAAGCGCCCACCCACCTTCAGCGGCAAAGAAAGGCCACTTCAGTTCTATGCAATGTTATTGGAGCAAGCTGACCATGCAATCTCAAGATGCTTCCAGGCAAACGCCATGCTTTTCTCTGACACCCGCGTGTTGTCGCATAAACGCCTAGACGCCCTGCCTCGTGTCTCCTGTAACCCTTCTGAAAACCTCAGCCACGAGTTCAGCTGCCCTTCTTGGTGTACAGCCTTGCCGCAATGTTCATACTCCAAAGCTCCTGGAACAGCAGCTTCGCAGCATAAGGAAGGTAGATCTGCGAAATTTTGTTCTTGTTGTTACAATTCTTGCACTCGAAAGTATTCTTCTTCAGCTTGGCGATGACCGTCATCAGACCGCAGATGTCGCAGACGTGTACGCGGAACGGGTCTGACACATCAAACAGCCTCTCTTTCAGGAAGGAACTGGCGCCGTGAGCAATCATGCAATCACGCTCCATTTCTCCGAATCGAAGACCACCATCTCTAGCACGACCCTCAACGGGTTGACGTGTCAGAATTTGTGTTGGGCCTCTGGCTCGAGAGTGAATCTTGTCGTCGACCATATGACGAAGACGCTGATAGTACGTCGGCCCAAAAAAGACTTGTGCAACCAGTTTGCGACCAGTGTGGCCATTATACATGACTTCAAAGCCACGACTCTGGTAGCCCATAGAGCGCAACAGCTCAGAGATCTGTGTTACAGTGACGGACGTGAAGGGAGTGGCGTCGCCTTCCTCGCCACGAATACTCGCGACCTTCGACAGCAAGCACTCGATCAAGTGAGCAATGGTCATACGCGAAGGAATGGCGTGAGGGTTGATGATTATGTCTGGCGTCACGCCTTCCCGTGTAAACGGCATGTCTTCCTGCCGATAGGTGATACCAATGGTACCCTTCTGTCCGTGTCTCGAAGCGAATTTGTCACCGATTTGCGGCACTTTGGTGTTGCGCACTCTGACTTTAACCACTTTCTGCGAATCGCCGCCTTGAGTCAACATGACAGAATCAACCACGCCGGCCTCGGTCGATCGGAGAGGAACCGATGCGTCCCTCTTGACATGGGTCTTCTGTCTTTGCCCAAGCTCTTCAGCGTCTGGCGCCATTGGAGCTGTCTTACCCATGATGATGTCTTCTCCCACAACGCGAACACCTGGTGCCACCAAGCCATCGTCATCAAGCTTGTCGTATGTGCCGTGCTTTAGTCGCAAAGTGTCAGCTCTCGAAGGCTTTTCAAATCTCTCGACAACGTTCTGTCCGACAAGGTTTTCTTTGTCTTGATAGACACGGTAAAATAGAGACCTGAAGAGACCACGATCGATCGCACTCTGGTTCATTACCACGGAATCTTCTTGGTTGTAGCCCGAGTAAACGGCAATGGCGACGATGGCATTTTGCCCAGCAGGCAGCTCACGGAACTTCAGATAGTTCATTGCTTGCGTTCTGGCAAGTGGCTTCTGTGGGTAGTAGAGAATGTTGGCCATGGTCTCCATGCGCTGGTTGAAGTCTGTAAGGAAGATACCCATTGCTTGCTTACCCATGGCAGATTGGTAAGTATTACGAGGCGATTGGTTGTGATCGGGGAAGGGAATAATGCTGGCGCACACTCCAAGAATCATACTTGGATGAACCTCGCAATGTGTGAATGTGTGCGCACCGGGCGCGAGAGGCACCTGATTCCGACGTAGAGGATCGTCGTCTTCTTCAATCTCGTAGCCTGCAGCACGAGCTCGGTTATCAGCCAGGTTTTCAGGTGTCATGATTATCATGGCCTGCTCTTCTTCCTCAGCATCGAGATACTCGATTGCACCTCGCGCTACAAGGCTATACCAGTGGAAAGGCTCATGGTTGGCATCCTTGTCTTCTTGTGTGTTTTCGTTGTACCAATTGTCCGCTCGGATACGATCGACGTCTTCTCTTGTGATGACGAGATTGCCAAAGTTTGGGCTTGAACGATCCGTTTCGACAACGAACAAAGGACGCAGTAACCTGCCGACATCTCCAGAAATCCGCAATTCTTTCTCTCGAATGTCCCATACCACGCTCCAGTCAGAAGCTAGGGTGCCATTGCGTCGCAGTCTTCGTATTGCGTCAACCAGAAAGACTGGATCGCCAGGGAGGACACAAAACCAGACGCCGTTAGCAAAGACCTTCGTCACGTCTGGGTTGAGACGCGGCTCCCACTCTTCTAGAGCCAAGACATTGCCACCTGCCTCCATCACATAACGTTCGATTGGGATCGAATCACGAGCGGGAGAGACCAACGACAGCAAAGATATGTTTTTGACCAGACCACAAGCTTGTCCCTCGGGCGTCTCTGCCGGGCAAACATATCCCCAATGCGTATTGTGCAGCTGACGCGGCTTCGCAATTTTGCCCTCACGCCCGATCGGGGCATTCGTCCTCCGCATGTGCGAAAGTGTTGCCATGAAGGTATATCTACTGAGGACTTGTGACACACCAGCCTTGGCCTTATCGAGCTTCTTCTGGTCGCCCCAATTTCCAGTAGCCAGGGAATACTTTAGACCGTTGCTGATGATGTTGGGCTTCCAACCTAGTCTAATAGAGAGTGGCTGGCCAGCCTGAATACGCTTTTCCATGTACCTCGCCAGGTCTTTGCAAGCCTTGTCGAGCTGTTGGCGAAACAAGGTGGTCATAAGGGGACCAGGGAGATCGATTCTCTTTTTGCCCAGATGGTCACGATCATCAGGTTCAGTTCTACCAAGGGCGCATTTCAGCATTCTTGCGACCATGTATCCCAGGAAGTGAGCCTTCTTGATAGTAGCATCGGGGGTCTGGCCGATGTGTGGCAAGAACTCTTTGTGAAGGATATCCAAGGCCTGCTTCTGACGATCGGCCGATCTTAATTGAGTGTTGTTGCTTCGCCGGGCAATGTAATCGCGCGCAACTTCGGCACTTTGAATGACCTGACCTTCTTGGATGGAGCCCATCATCATATCAATCATTTCTTTGTCTTTCATGTCAAAGCAGATCTTTTCGAGGATGTCCATGTCCGAGACGACATCGAGGGCTCTGAAGACGATGGTAAGGGGAATGTCTTGCTTGACGTAGGGCAACTGGACGCGGATAGGGTTGTCAAGCTTGGTGCCGTCGGGGCCCTCGCCACGTCGGTACAGCTTTACTGTGCATTGAGACATGATTCGATTTCCTTTGTCGATGACACTTCTGATCTCAGCCAGATGAGTGAAGGGAGCAGGACCAGCCTTTTGGAAGACCTGGACGATGTTGCCAGCGCTTCGTTCTTGGGCAATGAGGACTTTCTCCGAACCATTGATGACGAAGTAGCCGCCCTGATCGTAAGGACATTCACCCCAGGCATACAGCTCGTTCTCAGTAGGGAACCTTGCAGGATCTACGAGATGACAGAGCTTGCTCTTCACCATGCAGGGTACTTTCCCCGCAAAGATCTCCTGCTCCTCCTCGTAATCATCAGGGCCATTGCCTTCTTCCCAATAAAGCGTTCGACCCAGTTCATCTTCCCGACCTTCCTGGTCCAGACGCCAGGGCCGTGCTTTCGCATAATGTGTTCTTCGGGACATGTTCACTGTGAGATTGCCAGAATACACCAGACTCCTGAGTCGTGCTTCGTGGGGCATGAGCTCCGTAACCTCTCCATCACCTTCTACGTGAGTCGGTCTGGCCACGGTAGTATTGTGGAACTCGATTACATGGCGCTTGATAACGACAGGGTTCGGATCGTCCTCGTCGGCAGCAACTTCGTTTTGGTCGATCATCACCTGGCCTTTCTCGCGAAATAGATCTGGAATCTGGTAATCGACAAAATCGTTGAAGGAGTCGATCTGCAAGGAGCAGAGGTTCTTGTGGTTGAAGAAGGAGGTAACAACTTCCCAGCAGTCGTCCTCTGCCAATTCGACTTGCTCCCCCTCGTCACCGTACTCACCATTGGTGTACGGCTCATCGACACTGTATTCGGCCATCTTGAGGGATCTTTTCGTCGGCTAGAGAGCGTACTTTCAATTCGATCGAGAGGAGGAGTAAGCAGTGGAACAGGGCGTGTCGCAGGCGGCGTGTGCAAGGCCGCAGCACGCGCGCAATAAAATGCCGCTGTGTTCTGAGTTGTCAACTAAGACTTCAGGACTTTGGTGGCAGGCGATGACAAGTAGCACGACAGCGAGACGATTGAACCTCGATGGCGACGATGCGAAGAGGAAACTTCGTTGTCGCGAAGGCCAACCACTGAAAACACGAAACTAACAACTCGCGACCTGCGCCATCCCTTGTCTATGGTCACGTGACAAATGCAAACACCACAAACACTTTTACCCCTGGAACTACAACTACAGCCAGCACTAGCAAGGGCGTCGGCAATATTGAGGTGGCATACGCTCTTCTTGCTTGTTCATCATTGCGTGTCACAAAAGACACCTTATCAGAGCATCGAGCATGTCTCGTGTCGACACGGCTTCGTCAGTAGCTTCAACTTCAATGCCATCCAGCTGTTCTTGTAGGCTCTTGCGGATGGCATCCAGACCTCCACGGTCCTGCTTCTCCATACTCTCAGCAATGGATTTCCTTGCTCCATCGTCCTCCGCTATAAGCCACGCGAGGATGACGTGCAGAGTCTGTAGTGGGAAGAGCCCAGCATCCATCCTCCTGGATGACCATTCATCTTCGTTGGCGTCGGCTTCTTCCTTTGTGGCGTTCATCCTCTCTCGGTCTATGCCAGTGTCCACAATTTTTAGCCTGTTTTTGTACTCCTGCCACAATTCTATCAGCCTGTCACACTTCTCATACTCCTTCTCAACGAATTTGGCAAGCGTTCTTATGCGGGCTGCTGAACCTGCAGGCAGGAACCGCAGCATTGATGCCAAAATGCCAATAACATGTTCCGTTGACTGTCGTTCCAGCTTCTTACTCTTCATAAATGTGGTGAAGAGCTGCTTGAGCCCGCCCGCTTCAACAAGGTGTTCGCAAAGGGTACCTCCTGCGGCGCCTCCAGCTGCATGATCTAACACACGCAACGATCCGTTTCTCGAGAACTTCCCTTCTTTGAGCATGATCAAACATAGTTCTAGGCCTTCGTCCTCAATGAACTTTTCGCACCCTGCTGCACCCTTGACTATCGTCGCCAGGCAATCGAAAAGGTTTTCCGCGAATTCTTCTTCATCTGAGTCTTTTTCTGGATCTCTTCGCCTCCACATGCTCAGGAGCTGCAGGATCGTGTCCACTGCGCCCAGCTTGACGAGACGAGATGCGTTCTTGTCGTGATTTTGGGCCAATATGACCATGATCTCGGCAGCGTACTGGCGGTTTTGGCTGACCTGATGGGAAGATGTGTCATCAACATGTTTGACGCGCAGCAGAAGCCATTCAAGCAACTTGGTCTGTGATCCCAGCTTCTCCGCATTCGCGCCATCTGACAGGAGATTCTCCATGACGTTGAGTACGTGGTACACGCCTGCAGTATCGCTTTCAACCGTCTCCTCTAAGCGACCAAGGTTACTCACAAGCAGATCCACGAGTTCAGCCTTCAGCATACTCTTCACCAGTAATGACCATTCTTCCGCAGACACTCCTGAATCTTCGTCGATCAACTCCGCAATAACTTGGCAAGCAGCTATAGCGATGTCGGTGTTGTCATGGGCAAGAAGGCCGACAAGACTATCGCTGCAGCCTGACCTGACAAAGTCCTTGTAGAGCTCGTGATGTTCAGATAGCAGACTTAGACCCTTGATTTCGGAGTCGAGGTCCGCTTCGCTGGCAACGAATTTCATAGGATCGTCTTCGAACTTGGCTCGTAGCTCTGCGTTCTTGTTGATCTTGCGCTCGAAATTCAGCGCTGTCCGCTTCAGCCATGCCAAATTGATCTCCTCGTCGGGTGCAGCGTCCTCGTTTCGCTCTATGAAGTCTAGGACATTCTTTTCTTCTTTTGTCACGCCACCACCGAAGAAGCGGCCCTCTTCGTCGTCCTCAGCGTTGTCTTCATCATCCTCATCATCTTCCGGAGGTAGGACAGGTCCAGCTTCTTGGTCGATCTCGTCTGTCTCCGGCTCGTCTTGCACATATGCTTCTTTCGAACCATTTAGAGTGTGGCTGTCTGCAATGCCCCGTGGTGAGTCGTGCTCATTGTGCTTGGTGGCTTTCTTGCTCGAGGAACGTACGAAAGACGTGGTTGGATCGTTCAACTTGCGCTTCAGAGACCCAGTCGGCCTGGGGAAGAGGTCGTTTTTGCTCGACATGGTTGCATTGGGTATGTGTTTGTTATCAGAGTAGTCAGGATGGGTGAAGCACAGCGTGTACTAGCTGGAACTTGTGTTCATAGCCGCTGCATTACAAGTAGTGCTGGACCAGAACCTCCATCGGATTCGACTTTGCGATGCACACAAGAAGTGCAAATCTGGCAAACAGGGTAGGAGGGCAGGAGTATTGGCTGACGATCTGCATGTTTGCGCCGGTATGTATCGCGCCGAGTTTTCGGCCAGCGATTACCATCGTTCCTCGCAACTACACATCTCAGCTGCATCATTAAGCACCGCATCCTTCATCTCATCATACGCATCTAAGCTTCGGATCCTCAAACGCATCTCAGACGATCAACATCGACCTCACCATCACAATGCCTCCCAAAAGAATTCAGGTCCAGCCAGCCCGCCGACAGGGACAGCCAGATGGTTATGTCTCCAGCATCTACCAGGCATTGACATCGGAAGACAATGCTAGTGTGGTGATAAGTGTAGCAATGTTTGGCGTAAGTTGTATCTGGCTCGGACTCGACTTGCTCCGGGTCGTTCACAACCTATTGGACACAGTTGCTAACAATACTACCTCAGGCTGCTGTCACCTTTCTGAGCTCGAGTTGGAGCGAATTCCTCCTTCCAGACTTCTAAGTCAACGGCTTTGGCTGAACACGCCATTTTTGTACACTACATCGCTCCTCTCTACTGCCGGCCAAGCTGCGAATGAGGGACGCTAGGTCAATAGATACCGAAAACAGTGTATATCATGATAGGACTTCCAGGATGGGAGAGAATCTCGTATAATGATCCCAGCAATGGTGCGGGCGCGCCGGGGTCAAACGACTATTCAAGCAGTCTCGTCTCTTGCCTTGCAAGGGCGTGGTGGACGACTGGGGGAGAAGGAGGTACGTCTCAAGGAGGATTCGGGATCGCCATTGTCTTGGGCACGAAGTCGTCGAGAACATGCCAATACTCATACTCATAATGACAGAGTCATCTTCTGTTCCGTGTGGTCTCTGACAATAGAACATCATTTACGATCACAGTTGCAGCAACCGACCAATTCACCCCAGCATGTACTACACTATATCACTTCCAGAAATACATCCTGCTCGCGTTGAGGCCCTTCGCTTTCTTCCTGTCTTTACAAGCTCTCACGATCAGAAACCACCTAGAGCCCAGAGTATCGGCTCCTGATCATGGTTACCATCATCAGAACACTTCCGCTGCAGCCATCAGATGGGCTGCATGCATTTCACAGCAAGCTGGCGATTCGTATGCGAGCCAAATAATGGTACCTTGCTTTGGAGAATCCTGGACTTTGCTTGCATGCAGCTTCTCCACATTGGGGTACCCAAATCTGTTTTGTTATCGGCGGGTTCGTGCAGCTTATCGCGCAGCTCACAGCTCACAGCTTGCAGCTTGCCGCAATCACGTTCAACACAATTTTTTTTGATAGTCGACTGTCTACCCTCACTGACCTTTAAATGCAGCACCTGCTCAGCTGATGTTTATTTCTTGCATCTCATTGCTCGATCGGGGTTATGTGCTGTCAATAATATCAAGTTCAGCGCTGTTAACCCCTCAGGCTCGCTTGCTCATTACTACGCTGGCACCCGCCAGCAGACTCCGCACACACGCCCGCTGGCGCCCGTCACCACCACAAACGCCAGAGTGACGACACTCCGCCCAAACGTCCGCAGTCCCAAGCAGTGGCGCAGGCAGCATATCACATCATGTCATTAAGTCGCGTAACCTCGGTCGAGGGCTTCGAGCGCAATAGCATCGACTCCCACGTTAGCTCGACGAGAAGACTCAGCTTCAATCCAATGCCCTCACCGTCGGAAGCGAAAGCCCGTGTGGTACAGGAACTGCAATTTCAAGAGGTATCAAAATCCAGGAGGGTGCTTCAGGTTGGCATTGCAATAGTCTACTGCCTGTTCGCCGCAGGCATTGTCTTTGGATATGCTGCCATCAAGCCTGTGCTCATTGACGAGGGAGTCTACAAGAACTATTGCACGAGAGAGGAGCTCAGGGACGGTACTACACCATGCTACGGACAAGAGATTAGACTCAACCTGTAAGTTCTTCCCTTTTCCAGACTCCCCATCTCGGCCTGACTACACAATGAGCGTTGGTTACGACATTCTTGCAAACGTATTGTGACTTAGCAGCCCTCTCGTTACAGGTATACTAACTTCTGAAAGAATGTTCACCATTGCTGCTGTCTCGACCAACGTAGCAGCCTTGCCTATTGGGACCATTCTCGATCGCTTTGGTCCTCGAGTCTGCGGTATTATTGGAAGTTTGCTGCTAACCCTCGGTGCTCTGCTGTTCGCCTTCGCCGGCCAGGCCTCTGTTGATACCTACATCCCCGGCTACCTCTTCCTCGCGCTCGGCGGCCCGTTCGTCTTCATTTCGTCCTTTCAGTTGTCGAATACCTTCCCTCAACATTCCGGTCTCGTCCTGGCGTTACTGACAGGTGCCTTCGATTCCTCCTCCGCTCTATTCCTCCTCTTTAGGCTCCTCTACGAGAGCACGAACGGCCGACTGAGTACGCAGCGCCTGTTCCTGATCTACCTAGTGGTGCCGGTCTTCATCCTCGTAGTGCAGCTGTTTGTCATGCCGAAAGAATCCTACAAATCAATAACAGAGGTCGTTGGAGAAGTCGAGGAGGAAGTTATCGCCCCGACGCCACCTGAATACAACGAAGACGAGCGGCAGCTGCACCGAGAACGAAGAGACAGCACAGCGACAGAAATCCAGTCTTTGCTTGACAAGAGCACGAACAAGAAACGAGCGGACAGAGAGGAGCAGAAGAACAATCTCAGTGGAGTGTGGGGAGCCCTGCATGGTTACACAGCATGGGAACAGATCAAGACATGGTGGTTTGTCCTGATCACGCTATTTACTGTCGTACAGATGACTCGCATTAACTACTTTGTCGCTACTGTCCGATCGCAAGAGAGATGGCTTCTTGGCTCAGAAGCCAGGGCGAAAACGGTCAACGAGTTCTTCGATATTGCGCTTCCAGTAGGAGGTGTTCTCTCCATCCCCTTTATTGGCACCGTCTTGGATCATACCTCGACACCAATCGCCTTGGGAATTCTTGTCTTCTTCGCTACAGTCATCGGTGTCCTTGGGTGCTTGCCCTACATGTGGGCTGCCATCGGAAATGTGGCTCTGTTCGTGATCTACAGACCATTTTATTATACAGCTGTCTCAGACTATTCCGCCAAAGTCTTCGGCTTCCAGACATTTGGCAAAGTCTACGGCCTCATCATTTGCTTAGCCGGAATCCTCAACTTCATACAAAGCCCGCTTGACGCGTTGACGCATACTTTTTTCCACCTCAACCCTATACCTATCAATCTCATCCTTCTTGCTTGTGCTGTTGCGGTTGGAACTGCGTTAGTTGCGTACACGGCTATCAAGAGCAGGAACATGAAGCGTCACCAACTTGAGGTGGAAGCTGAAGGGGCTACGGACAATGTGATGCCAGCCGTGAATGGAACCTCTTACGGGACGAATTGATCCGAGGGAGGAAGGGAGGTCTTGCAGACAGCAGTGTTTATACAGCAGCTTCAAAAATGGGGTGAGGTTTAGCACAGGCGTTGGGAGGTCGGACCTCTATATTAGCACCATAGTAAATATGGTCAGGCCGACCATCTCGAATCGCTCATGCTTCGGGCGACTCTGATGCGCCTCGTCTGAGTGCTTTCTGATTCTTACCAGTCGCGTAGTATTTACCTAGCTTCGGTCTTCCCTGTTTAGAGCGGCGAGATTATTGAGGACCTTATCCTGCTACATATAACAGAGCAGGATTGTCTAGCATGTGGTGTTCTTCTATCTGGTCTTGTACCATATCTGCAAGCACGCTTGTGACTTGCTCAATCTCGCATTGAAATGGTTATGCTCCGTGTCCGCCATGCGCCTTGAAGGAGTACAATGCAGCAAACACTTGCCCTACTTTGAATCTGCTCCTGCCTCAGCGAAACACTCTCGCAAAATACCAACACATCATCGCCACTCAATGCTGACCTACAATAGTGCAATCGCGGCTCCTGATCCTTGAGGTTCGCCCTTCAGGCTTCCGAACTTCACTGCGCCTACGAGATGTTGGTCCGCTGCAACCACTTTCTGAGAAGCTAACCTAATGCGTCACCAATTTCAAATACTGCCGTTCCTCCTCTACTGCGACGGCGGGGTTCGCTTTTGCTAGGACCAGAACTTCAGCATTATGACGAAACGCGAGTTTAGCGCAAGAGAGGGGCTATGATATATGATCTGAAGGTACGACCTGAAAGTTACAATTGGCTGTGAAGCCGCACTGTGGCACTGGATCCGTTCCACATGAGCTCTGGACTAGCAATTCATCTTCCAAATACCAGGACCGATGCAAGAGCGCGCCAGCTACAATGACGCGCATGGAACGGCCTGAAACTGCTCTCAATCGATGAATTCGTGAGCTGCACGTAAGATATAGAGCGTGTCTCCCTCATTTCCTGCAGCCTCCCACCCACTCTCCATTCTAACCACAGCATCCTCGACTACCTACAACGATCGTCAAGATGTCTCAAACGTTCAAAGGCCACTGCCATTGCCGCGCCGTCGAATGGGAAGTCGAGCTCCCCTCCGACTCCCAGGGCCACATCCTCTGTCACTGCGATGCCTGCAAATTCCAGTCCGGCGGCGAGTACACCCTCAACCAGATCGCACCGAAAGACGCCTTCAAGCTCACAAAGGGTGACTTGAAAGTCTATACCTACAAGGGTGACTCGGGGAATCCAGTCGATTGCTTCTTCTGCGTAAGTTTCTTTACATTCTACAAATCTATTTCGCCTCGTATTGGCTATACAATAAGTGTTAGCCAAAGCGTTTAAGATCCTGACGCATAAGACAATGCATCTCGACTTAACCGACAAGGAGTTTTCCACCCATAACCTCTCTCAACAGCAGTCCATCGTCACAGGCTTACTAACGCTTTTAGGCTAATTGCACTTCTTCGCCGTATCACCACCAGCACGCCCTCGGTGACAAGATCGTCGTCCGAACGGGTCTGCTAGAAGGGAGTAAACAGTGGGGAACCCCGATGCTGGAGATCTTCGGGAAGGACAAGCTGAGCTGGCAGCCGCAGACTGCAAAGGATATCGCTCCTGGCCCACCTGGATCTTAAGGCTGTAATGTAAAAGATGGAAGACCAGCTTATTGCAGAGGCGATACCTCCATATCGAGGTACATACTAGGAGACCTCGAGATACCACGTCCAACAGAGCACAATGGACATTACATTACATTACATTCTGCGATAGCATATCAAAAAAGCTATACCTCCAGCACTTCCGGCCCTTCCCCAAGGTCCCATCACTGGGTCTGCCTTCGGATCTAAACGCGGTGTAAGCAAAACGCCCAACCAACACATGCCTCACTCAACCCCTGCAGCAAACAAACTCGTCCTCCGTGGCATGGCACTCCGTCCCTTCAAAAGACTAGGTAATTGCCATTCTACTCCTATCCTCTTCGGCCAGTGACGGAGAGCTGGGAGCGAGCTCGGTGTAGGGCGGTGTGGACGTTAGGCAGGCAGATGTAGGTAGGTTGTTCACTAGTAGTGAAATGAGGTTATGCAGCCATAGATCACACGTGCGGCCAGATCAAGATAGGATTTGGACACGTGTATCGTTCACAGATATATCCGTGAGGAATGACTCGACTTGAGTTTCTATTTGATTTGATTTGATTTGATTTGATCATGCTTTGTCGCTCTCCATGAGGTTCTCCACGTTGATGTGCTCGTACACAACCCCTTGACTCTCCAGCGCGTCCACCACCCTCTTCATCGCGGCCAACGTCCTCTCCTCCTGCAATCTGAGCGGTACACCGCCCACGACTTGCACCGCACAGGGCAGCCCCTCCATCGCTTCAGCATCGTAGTATCTGTATGCGCCCTTCATGGCGCCATTCGTCGCCTTGAAGTCAGCGGGCAACTTATCAAGTACCTTGTCAACTTTCGTCACAGGAATGACACCAGCCGTGTAGTCGAGGAGGTTAAAGAGGAAGGTATAGCCACAGCTACTGACTGCGTCGTGCATCGCGTTGTGAGGCAGGGCGGGCGTTGCGTTTGCAGGGCAGAGAAGCAGATCAAACGATTGCTCTGGTTGCCTCAGCCACTCGAACCAAGTAGCCTTGAAGGCTTCCCGCTTCGCAACCCATTGCCAGTTCTCGTACGCGGAGAGCTGGCCCATGTTGCGGAGGAGAGAGGCCCAGACAGGGTCGCGCCTGATGTACCGCACGTAGAGGTAATGTGCGTAGCAGAAGATGCGGGGAAGACGGGAAGCATAGAAGTAGAGCTGGCGAGCGCCACTGTCGATCCATTCGAAGGTACGGAAGAAGGATTTGTAGGTTTGGCCGCCATCGGCGCAGAGGAGTGTAGATGCTATGCGGAGGCCGTCGAGTGGTTGGCAAGTCGTGGGGAACTTATCTTGGATTTCTACGCATTCGTGGCCAGAAGCTTTGAGGGCTGAGACTGTAAGGTCGAGGGCGCGGGCGATGGCAGGAGAGGGAGGGACGACATTGTCGGAGCGCATGACGGCGACACGAAGAGTGGTCTTGTTGAGGATCTCGTCGTAGAGGTCCTGGCGCCAGTCGCGGTTAGGGTGGACGGTGTAGTCGACTTCCCAGGGTTTCATTTGGATGAAGGATTTAGTGAAGTAGGTTAGATCGTCTAGAGTGCGAGCCATGGGACTGAAGACGGAGGGAATGCCTTCCTGGCCGGGCATGGAGGTGTTCATGCCCATTTTGGGCCAACGACCAGTTGAGCAGCGGAGGGAGAAGATGCCTGACCATGCTGCAGGTGCTCTGACACTGCCTGCGACGTCGGAGCCGATACCGATGCGGGAGCCATTCATGGCGAGGATGGCACCTTCGCCGCCGGTGCTGCCGCCAGGAGAATAGCTGGGGTTATGAGGGTTGCGTGCTACACCCCAAACATCGTTTGTAGATTCGAAAGAGAGCAGAGTGATTGGGAGAGCGGTCTTGACGTGGGGAATTGCGCCGGCTCTCTTGAGCAGCTTGACCATGATGCCATCTTCAGCGTAGGGTTTGTTGACATGTCTCGAATAGCCGACTGTAACGTCAAAGCCACCAACGGCAATGCTATCCTTCAACGATACTGGGATTCCGGCGAGAGGTCCGTCCAGGTTGATTTCTCCCCTCCGCACCCAATCTTCTGCATCTGGTAGCAGCAGCTCCGTCACGCAATTTGTCCTCTTGTGTGCTAAGGTCGCGGTCTTGCCGTACGTTTGCAAGATCTCGGCGGGTGTCGTGGTCTTGTCTTTGACATCTTGGACAAGCTCGGCGATAGGCTTCTCTAAGATCGATTTCTGAGACTGTGTAAGGGGACCACGGTAGCTGGAAGGAAGTTTTGCAAAGCGCTCTTTGCGTTGCTGCTGCTTAAAGGAGCTGCAGCAATCATTAGCACGGCGTGGTCTTTAAAGCATGCTACTGTGAGCCATGGGAGGTGTCTAGATTACCAGGCCCGAACGTGCTCAATGTAGTCGAACGGTGGGAGCATCGTGCCTGCTCACGCCCGTGTCGACCTGAACCCTAACGCGTCACAGCTGAGGCACATCAGCCAGCTACGAATGTTCGAAGCAGGCGAACGACAAGAGTGAGGCATCTTGTTGTCGCTGTTGGAGATGGCCGCCGGCAACAGGTCAAGTCCGACAGCGCTTTTGTCTACCAACTACGGTACTGACCATCCGCCACGCGTCCGACTGCTTCTTTGGGCTCTAGCGCCCCCTCCAACAAACTCAGACGAACATTGAGCCTCAGGCATGATTCAGTCCCCAATCTCAAGAGAGATCGTGTTCCGTACCTTACCAAGTACCGCCGCTGCAGATCGCCACGTGAGACGACAACGTGCCGCAAGGGTCCAGATCTTCAATGTCGCAACGCAAAAGTGAGGCTTGGAAGACACAAGCGAGATCTGCACCTGCAGGGTCTTTTGTCTTGTCGCACAACGTGACAAGGACCAGGGCTGAGAACCCTCACAGGAATCGGATTTCTGTTGCCACTGTCAGCAGAGTCAGGATTGACAGCTATCAGGCCAGCACTTGGGATACATATGCGAAGTATTTTATGACCTGTCGGTATACACCAGGGCTTTTATCACAGGGTGACATTTGCATGTGATACACAGCGTGGCATAGGCAACTATTGCTAACTTGGACATCCTTACTCACCGCCCAAGAGTCCAAGACGTCAAATATGGGTATCGTGATCTATCTCAAAATTATCCTTGCTCCGTTGCAAACCGTGGTACTGTCAACTCTTCGCTAGAATTTTAAATCCCTTTCCTAGACTGTAACTTAATCATGTCTTTTACCAGGCCAAGCTGGATCATTCAGGAGGACATGGTTGTGCTCTGATAATAGTGACCGTGCTGCTGTGGCATCTGGTGCATGTTGTTGTGGTCAGCTACCGCCCGGTCGGCAATCGCATAAGATGCTTCGTACTGGTTCCCATAATGCTGTTCGTGCACGGGATAGTACGGTGCCTGTGGCAGAGCAGCGTAATGGTCGGACTGTAACCACATCATTTCTGGTCTTGGCGGCAACATAGGGGGGTGGAAATCTGATCCGAGTATCTGCGTTGTACCCTGCTCTTGATCATCGTGCCATTGTCTAGGTGCAACAACAGACTCCCGCAGCGACAGCACCGGCTCCGATGGCCGCCGAAGAAACTGGCTGTTTCTCGGTCGTGCCAGCCCTCTCATCACATCTTCGGCATGCCTCTGCTTGAATTGCTGTGAAGTTGTGGGATAAAAGCTCGTGCTTTCGGATGCGCTGCTGACTGGTACTTGCTCGGCTGCTGCTAGTGGCTGTCCGTGGCTAGGGGAAGGTAAAAATGATTGCATGGGTGCACTTGGCGGCATTGTATCGTCTAGTATTTGCAAGTGATCTGTGGCGAGTTCTGTGGGCAATCCATTCTGTACCCATTCGTGAGGGAAGGCCAAGGGAGGATGCCAGTGGACATGTGGCACCGAATTCTCCCAGCCCCGCGATTGTGGTGCTGGCGGCTGCGGCGTGGGTATATCAACTTGCCGTGATACAGCTGTTGCAGACGAAGTGGTAGCGCTTGTTGCGAATGGGGCATGTCCACCAAACTCTGCCCCGTACCCTAAATCATACTGATTGGCTTGAACTGGCAACGTGTCACCATATCCGAAATCATGCCGTGTTTCTACGACACGGTCATATCCATCAAAGGATGAGTTAGCAGACGCCGGGTTACTGAAATCATAATAAAGTGTCCTGCTGAGTTTGGACCTGGCAGAAGAAGTGGTTCCAGCCACTTCATCGATGCTTCTCTTGCGTCGAGGTTGTGGTTTTCGCCTCACAATGGGTTTTCTTTGCCTTGGCTTTTGCGACGCTTCATTGCCTTCGTCCGATGCTGCAGTGCTCACTCCGTGTCTCAAGCTCGGCTTTGACTTGGTCTTCGGAGTGCCTGATGCCTGCGGCTTCCTAGGGTTGCGTTCCGCAAGTATAGCGATGGCTTTGTCAAGGGGCGGTAGTGCTGAACTAATCCCTTTGAGGTCGGAAAATCGTTCACGAATCCTGTTATTCGTCGCTTTACAGGTGTCCCAATCACCCCCTTTCTCTCTCAGACCATTGATCTGGTAGAGCACTGTGGCCACAAGACCGCCATACAGCAACAGCCAGGATTTTGCAAGGCTTTCTTTGTCGATTTCGTAAAGTGCTTCAAAGGCGTCAATGACGTTCCCTGCATGTTTGATTGCCATAGCGCACTCGAGGCCTCTCTGTTTACGGTTGTTAAGCTTCATCTCCCGGACAGCGTTGCCAATACCAGTATTCTCAGGAGGCAAAGGACAATCAGATTGCGAATAATAACTGCAGATGCTCGCTGTCCGACAATGAATCACCACAAACAGTAGATTTGAGAACAGCTTCATCTCCTGAGCTTCAAACGGCTCTTTGTCTGTGGTGCAGGTTGCAACCTTTTCAAGCGGTGTTGCAGGGTCGGCGCTCTTGATGGATCGATGAAACTGCAAGAAGTGCCAGACACCAGATTCGTTGGAAGTGTCAATCTCGAGGACCTGTGATATTGCCCGAAACACTTCGATTTTGGTGTCAATAGAGTATTCGTCCTTCGGCCGCACGGACGATCTCTGCCATGCAGGTAGTAGTGAGGATTGCCCACCAAGAAAGAAGCTTAGGGTGGAGTCTAGTTCTAAGAGTCGACCGTATATCGAGGCAACTTCGTGATGAAGGCCGTCAGCATCTTGATTGAGATTTTTCTCATACGAAACTGATAAGCCGGTATTAGGTGGTTGTCGTTGGAAGTGCGGATGAGAGACTTACTTTCCCAAATCTCCATTGCCCGCATCAAGGGTGGAATGGAGATCCAAGCATTGGCAAGATTGCCAACGCGAATCTGCTCATTGATACCATTCAACTGAGTGCGCCGCCGGTCCAATGTGTCAACAAGCCCATCTTCTCGCTCGCAATCAGCCACAGCAGAAGACGCGTCGCTCGAAATAGCTTGAAGCGGTAGCATAGACGTGCTTTCACGTTTCTTGAACAGGAACTCCTGCAACTCAGCCCACAGATTCTGCACACTATCGATGTGTAGCTGCGCTTGTTGAGGCCCCACGGGCTTGACCCCGATAAACTGTTTGCAGTCAGTGATCGTTGCAACAGCGACCAGCACAAGAGCATCTCACTTCATCGACAACTTTGTAAAGCGACAGTCCTTTATGTATGAGGCCAGGTGAGTTCAACGTATATGAGGCCCGCTGTCTGGGCTCTGAAGGGTGTGAGACAGCGTTTGGCACTTGGTGGTCCCGGGGGTCGGATACGTCGGGATCGGTGCTTCCGCTAGCATGGCGATATGCCTGCTGGGCCACTGCCTCTTGACGTGCGCGGGCAATGCCTTGTGCTTTCTCGGAATACTCGCAGGTGCGAGGCTTTCGCTTCTCGCTACGGCAGGAACCGCACGGTATTGCACGATCGCACTGCGGGAAGTTCAGTATCGAGCTACTGGCGGATAAGCCAACGACGCACCTTGATCTTGGCCAGCTTGCAGGGATTGCAGACACCGTGTACTCTGCTGAAGGTCCTTTTCTCCTGCTTTTTGGCTTGCACATGGTCTTTCAAGTGCGGCACTGGAAGAGTGGCCATGGCGGTCCGAAGTGGTGCGGGCAGTAGGCGGCTTTCCGGAGGGCTTCCGGAGAATGTCGAGCGTCCAGTCGAGGTTCTGCGCGAGAAGCAACCGCCATCTGACATGCAGCAATCATTGTCCGAATGAGGCTCAACAGACATATAGTCGCCTGCTCTTCGAACAAAGCTCAGAACGTGCAGAATAAGCTGTACTCCGAAAGGTGTCCAGCACCTTGGATTTGGGGCAAGACTGTGCTGTAACAGATAACAAATTACCTCATACCAAATTAGTAAGGTAAAGGCGATGACTGTAGCCCCATAGAGCACGGTGAGTCCCTGCTGGTGATCCTGCCACGACGGTCGATGTTGGCCACCAAGAAGCAGAGCCGTCGATCTCTAAGATCTCTGTGTTGCTCGTTGCCAATGAATATTGTTCCACGGAGATCTACAGCAGATCTGCGCTGTAAGTATTTTCGTACTCATTAAACCCTGAAGCCTCGTGGTACTTCGCGCCTCACTCGATATTGTGCTACTCCCAAAGGTACTGCAGACCCACAGGCAAATTTCGGAGTGAACAGTTATCTCGTAGGAGCGAAAGCAAAGTCAAGCAAGAAAACCTCGGGCTGCTTGTTTAAGATCGATCTAGCGAATGCCAGGAGTTTGGTAGGCTCGGCTAAGACGCATCTCACGCGAATCTTGGCACAACAAGCGTCGCGCTGAATCATTGTGATCTCTTTGAGATACATCAGGACGCCTTCGCGATCTGGTGAAGTCGAAGGAGACACCTGAGGATGTGGCTCGGTCAGTCTGACCGCTTAATGTCGGACTACTCACCCGGGCCCAGCGAAATGGGAACTGCGATATGTAGTGAAAATTAGTGAAAAGCCCTTGGACGCCATAACGCCTCGCGCCAGATGTCGAGCCCCAAGAACCAGTTAAGTCCTTGAATATTATGAGTCGCGCATACAAGTCTGTTGTTAGTTAGATTCCGAGTTAGCCGACTGTTGGATCCTGGTCTGTGCGTACGATCCGGAAGCACGATGGCGTTGCCGCAAGTTACTGCAATACCCGAGGATCGCTAAGCACAGTATGGTGCTCAGATGTCATCTGTGTCAGATGGTGGTAGAGTAATTGGAATTAGGACATGGGTAAGTAACAGGGTACACAAGATACTAGCTTTGCGCCTCTAAATGTCGCGCCGGTAGAGATCTGCATCGCAGCATTGGCTAGTGACCCACACTGAAGTACTTGTGCAATAGATAGGCTGATACTTTATGGCTAGGCAGGCTAGCGGAATAGGGTGGACGTTCCGCGAGGGCACTAATCGTTCAAGGCATGTGCTCTACTATCAGGGTAGCAACCTGGCTCAATCCTTGCTGTACCGAGATTCGCGGTGCAGCTCACAGCGCGTGATGCTGCTCCCCCGCCCCTCATCGCTGTCAGCCCACGGCCGGCGTTCTCGCATCACTTCATACGATCGTCCATCTAGCCAATCTGACAGTTTCTTGCTCGGAACAAGATTGCGCCGAGATATGCTGTGCCTGCACTAACGTACGCTGTGGAGTCAGAACATCCACTCATACCAAAAGGCCTGGGTCTGGCCAGAACTCAGACTTCAGTGGTTTCCTCTTTGAGGAAGCTACATTCAACCTCGTCTAGAAACGCCTTCTCAACGACAGACGCAACGTATGTTGCTCTTACGGAGCTCACAGATTTTCAGAAACATCTACATCTGCCCCAGTCTTCAGAGCAAGAAGCTTTCGGATCTCCGGTCATAAATTGCCCTGAGCTGGCGATCGATGTCTGTGCTTCTGACGTGCACCACGTGAAACTTAGGATTGACGATCTCAACGTGGTACTCGTATTGTCAGACGTGTCTATGGTCTGTATAGCCGGACGAGGATAGACATCCTACTGTCAAGGTATTGATGAGCAGAGCATCTCTGAGCGGATGACGGTGAACGTTCTGACAATGGGCCAAAATGAGTCCTGCTATATCGGCTGTAGCAATCCCTATCCAATAGTTCGGATGAACGGACGGATAAGGCGCCCGTGTATCGATCACGCTACTGAACACTTGCAGCTCCTGCTGCACGATCACGAACACGCGAAGCCGAGTTATGCCCGTAAAGAACTCCTGATCGAACATGCAAGCTTGATATGGAGAAGTGACGCATACCACATACCGCTAATCTTGATCAGCTGCAGGCTCAATGCACCGTTCAATTTTGTAGTCCTCGCTACGTGCAAAAGCAACGTAGCGCTAGCGCGGCTGCTTGCCAGGCGCCGACTCATCAATACCCAGACTTCCACTCAATGCGGACGACTTCCACTCAATGCGGACGAAGCTCAGGATAAGCAAAGTCCTTGATGCGCGGTTTATCGGTAGGAGGACCAACGGCAACGCAAACGACTGTGCTACGCTCTAAAT
>Ga0210040_10002609_pt1 | contig 25276 bp, 10 predicted proteins | sample CryGeyCG12114_NA_FD_185462 | JGI IMG/M metagenome (GOLD analysis project Ga0210040, IMG submission 185462) | Groundwater microbial communities from aquifer - Crystal Geyser CG19_WC_8/21/14_NA (SPAdes) (version 2) | ecosystem: Environmental > Aquatic > Deep subsurface > Groundwater | place: USA... | reverse complement strand
CAAACAGTGTATGTAAAAACGAGCTATGCGTATACAAGACGGCTTAAAATAAACTTCCATGTTGAAAATTAGTAACAGAAAAACGAAGGGTAACTATTTGCTAACTAGAGTGACTTCAAAAAACTATATAAAGACTATATTAATTAAGATATTGTGTTGATATCTCATGGAACTAAATAATAAACTTCTATGATGCATATAAGTAACAGAAAAACGAAGGGTAACAATTTGCTAACTGTAGTGACGACGAAAAATAAATCAAGGCTATATTAATTAAGATATTGTGTTGATAGTTGATATCTCCGGGAACTAAAATAGTACAAATTGTCCTGCTGTCCAATTTTTTTCCAGTCCTAAGAAGTGTTTTTTGAAAACGCACAATGATGTTAACAGGCTTAAGTGAGCCACAAAGTCTATATATTTGACAGTCAGTCACATGTCAATATTAATTTTTGAAAATCGATCATGATGATGGGCATACATGGTATTTCCCTTTAGATGTAATGTTGTTGGACGTGAGTGAGTGAGTACGCAGTAGGAATAATTCTTAGCATTCCTTCCAATTGTTCATGCAGCCTAAAAAAACGTGTGTTTAGCATACATATTAAATTACGGAGAAAGTTATATGAGCATTTTTCATACGCTCCAATTTCACTAAGGAATGGCACGATGGACTGTACAGGAAAAGTAATAAGACAACGTGCGTGCCATCAGTGGATGGAACACCTGTCAAATGAAATGCTAGATGGAATACCATTTTGCAATAAATGTTTTGACGTATGCTATGGAAGTGAATCTCTTAAATGGAGAAAAATTCTTGAAATATACCGAGACATCTCAAGCCTCAAGTGCTACTGCCAAAAATGTGTTGTTTCATATGGTTTTGCAATTTGAAAACCTGATCGATCATAAAAAAATACCATGAATTGAGATGATAGAAACTGACATACACACATAGTAGTTTGGTTCTAAAAATATTGAAAGTATATTCAAAATTGCACAGTCGTCCTCATACAACCTACTACCTACAAATTCTTGCAAACATTTTCTTTCCCTGCCAAAAATGGTACAAGGGCAGTTTGAATCGTTCGAGAATTTTTTTTTGTTCTTTGTTGTTCATAGTACGGAATATTGAATCAAGAGAAAGTGTTTGCTTGTTCATAACAATTGAAAAAAATAGTGATTTCATGTCAGTGATTGGAGGAACAAAAGTTTATTCAATTATTATCCTCCAGTGCCTAAACAATTTGCCCTTTCCAACTTCTTCAAATCAAATACTACTTTCTGAACAAACCAGACTGAAAGCTTAAACCAGCAGTTTGAGACTCCGATAGGGCATTTCACGAAAAGTAAATGAATGAGTTCTGTTATTTAGCAAGACAACTTCTATAATTAAGTCTACTATTCTTGATCAGTAATGAAAGAAATAAGATAACTCTTGCTCAATCTATGGATCCCTATCTTTATTAAAACGTTCCCTTTCTAGCTTTATGCAACAGCTAATTCTTAGCATAAAGTTAATCTTATCTCCTGCTTTCTCCAGTTAATTTAGAAATGCCATCCAGTGCCGAGTCCAAAACTTTCCAAACACTTGTTCCAACATTTCCAGTTTCGTCATATGCAATTAAATAGTGTTCTGCAACTCATTCCAGTTGAATCTATTCATTAATAGCTACCATGCAATACTTTTTAGATTATTTATAGAAAGCAGACCAAGCAAAAGATATATCAAATATTTATGTAGGTTGCATGCACACTAAATGGTATATTTTTTCACACGACTCTTGTCTATCTATGCATTCAGACAAATGTAGTACATAGCGAGAAATCGAAAGAAAACATGTTTTCTCTCTCCTCAAAATTCTACGTTGTTGCTCAGTGAGGCGAATTTTCCACTTTGTACTTAGCACCCTATAATTCATATTCCAGCAATTTTAAGTGTGTTCAATCATGCAAACTCTCTGCTATACAAGCTCAAAACCAAACCAATCGAAACCACAGCACCTAGTACTCCTCACTCACTACTACTACACAGGCGCTCACAAAAAAGAAAATTCCCGTTATCCACATTAATTAAATGTAATGCCTTTGTGTTTAAATACAATACGATATATCCCTTTATGTTCAAACTATACAGCAGCGACTAACTATTGTGCTTTACAAGTGTGCATTATTTATAACACTAGAATATAATAGAATAAATCTCATAAAGGTGGAATTTCCCATTTCAGACCGACCAAACTAAGCCACATAAACAAATGCTTGCATGTTATCACCACACTGTTATGTTATTTCAAGCTAACTGATCATCCTAACATGTTGAGATTTTCCCACAAACAAATCCTATGTTTATGTGCATCATAGTCCACCACATTATGTATAGGACATGATTGATTGGACAGATGAATATAATTATTTTCGATCGTCCACCTGGTATTCTTTCTCATAATTATAGCTTTTTACTTGTATTAAAATAATTTCTAGGGAAGCAAAAGTCAGTGAACAACTGCTATGTTGATTAAAAGTCCCTCTGAAGCAATAACGGTGCATTTTGTGATTCCTCTATTCTAATTTTGTACTCTTTTGACAGCACTATAATACAATTTACTAATTAACTTACAAAAACCAGTTTCAACTCGTTACATCCAGTGAACAAAAGGCCCGTTTCACCACAATGAGTGTTGACTATTGAGGATAACAATACCTAAAACTTCTGGTACAAGTTGGCTGAGCCCGATACAGGTGTTAAGAAAACTGCACAAGTTTCGGAACCCTTTTGACTTTACACTTCCAAAATTTAAGTTAGTGATAAATAGCAGTTTTTTGTTGAATTTGCTCTAAGGTGACGCCATTGTAGATTTGCTGGTTTTGAAATCCTCGTATATTTTTTTAACGTTTCGGTTATTGCGTTTCATAGCTTAACCGAAAGCTTAATGCACAACTTAAAAAAAGAATAAAAAAATTTCATGATGAAGTTTTACTATTTCAGCGGCATTGGTCTGTCGTCTGTCTGATTACACGGTGAAGCTAATATGCCAATGGTTGCCATTTAAATCCACGTAAAAGTGCTTCCAACATTTGAATTTTTATCTTTGATAGCTCATGTCAGTTCAGTTTAGGTTATGGATTTTCAGAAGTTAGGTGTTAGCGAGTATAGTAATCAATATTCTTTGCGCGAGTAGCTGCACCTCAATTGTATTAAAACAACTTCGCCGTTTTCCGATGGTGTATATTTTTCATCTCTCCTCCTACTTTTGCGTACTAAAAACGCCTACAAAATTTGAAGACGATCGGTTGATGCCTTCGGAATTCATCGCGGATACAACAAAAAAGTGGCACGGGTGCAATCGCCCTGTATTGGGCTAAAACTTGGGCATCATAAACGCATTTTTTTGCATTTAAACTCGATTTTATACAATCCATTACAATACTTAAGTGGGAAGGTGGTGAGCTCAGAGATGGTGAATGCTAAAATGGAAAAAATTTCCTTCATTTTTCATCTTCTCAACTGTGAAGCTTGAAAACCCACTAATCATTACCATCCTGAACACTCAACACTTTGTGAATTCTAAAAGCCTCAACATAGTGTGCACACACATAGTTAATAGTTAGTAGGCAGCAACCTGATCCTTTCTCAGTTTTTTAACTGACACATGGACTAACACGGTCCGACATTGAACCCATTAGTATTGACGCATACATAATGGTCGGGAAATAATAATACTTGGTCAGCTTACGGACTGAAAGCCTCTTTTCATGTTCCCATCATTGATATGGAATGGACAGTCCATTCCATGCATTAGCATGAGTACGATCATACAGGTAATGTCTGACAACCCACTTAAACAGTAAATGATGGATGATCTTCATACACACAATAATAATGCTATAACAAACCTAAAAAGCTTAAGTTAGCTAGCTTACCTGCAGAAATCATCCTCCACTTGGCTTTATTCTCCACCAAATGATTGATCCATGGTCTAGTGCTAGCTCCATATTGCTGACCCGACTGAAGTGGAAAACTCGGAGTTCTAGAACTGAGTCCTACTTTGTTCCCATGTTGCAGTTGATCCTTTCTTAAGTTCCTTTCCGACTCGGTTCGTCGAGCAGGACCACCGGCCGCCGCATTCCCAATTGGTTTCCTATTGCTATTATTGATATTGCTGGTGCTCCCCCCACCTGGTGCGGAAGAAGACGTTGTCCCTGAACTGTAGTCTCCAGCCAACCCCAGCGGTTGCTCATCACCCTTCAGTACAAAATCTACCAAGTCACTCAAGATGCTCAGACTGGGCTCCACGATGAACTCAATAAAACTGATCTGGGACTCGGGCACCAGCACGTTATTTCGGTCACACAGTGGACTGAATGGAAGACCTAATTTTGCCTCCTCGTCTCCCTGCAAGAAGAACTCTTGGAGGATGGAGTCGGCAAACTTTTTATGACTTTTCCACGGTTTCCCAGGATGACTGATATCTGCACAATGCAGTAGGAGGGACATGAGCGCCGGGGTAGGTGAGGTGACCCCCGGAATTCTAGTTTACAGAAAAAATGAACTTTTAATTTGCATAATTCATCAAATTTGACTATTTTACTGCTGTTGAGTTTCGAGGCCATATAAGAAATGCTCTAAAAAACTTAAAAGTTATACAATCTCAGTCCTAGATACACATGAGTTCGACATTAAATAGATACTGTATGGATGTTGGATCGAAATGAAAGAACGTTATGGATATGAATGTAAACAATCACTAGCCAGCTCTACTGAGTCAAGCGTTTTTATGATTAATTTCATGCTTCTTTCCTACAGATCTGTTGCACTGGAGATCAGGAGTAAAACTACTTATCTCTGGGTGCTAGACCGGTTGAAAACATAATGCAAAAGTACCACTTGTGAAAGAAGAAGACAGGTTGGTTGGAAACTAATACAAGTACTCACTAAAAGTGCATCATATAGTATACAGATGAGGGATAAGAGAGCACTTTCTTTTTATGTCGTTAGTATTAATGACCCAAGAGCCTAACCAGGCACGACATATACCATTTATCCATAGCATTTCATCCTATTATTATTATTATGATGCGAAGCATGAACTCATTTGTGGATGAATGCATGGTTGCATGGAGGATGAGGGAGAGCAGGCGGAAGCCACCACAAGCATGAAATGAATTTTGATGGTAGTATTAATAATAAAATACCGAACTTTCTCTCATCTCCATTTTTTGTGACGCGAACTATTTAAAGGGTGAGTGAAAGCGCGAGTGAGAAACACGTTCATAATGCCAAGTAATTAAATTATTACGTCAAGGATACGTTCACCCGAATTTTTGCATTCACTTTGGGAGCGTGAATAGAGAAACGCTCTGTCCGTGGAGAATAAATGCATTATTGGCTTCAATTTATATCCTCTGCCGTCGCCGTCATAATGAAATGCATAACGGAAATCATAGTATAAGGACGATGGATATGCGTCCGTTCTTCGGTTATGGAATATTATTTAAAACTTTTATAGAGTGACTGACTGACTTACCTACGATAGTGTGATGTTATATAAAAATACAATAGAGAAATCTATTTGGATAAAATAGTCACGTAAAGAAAAAAGTGCTTACTTTTCTCCATTAAGAACTCCACGAGCTTGCTTGATCTGGGCGAAATGAGTTGACATATCTGTAGACAGCACCATTTCAATCACTAAGTTACGGAAGTCACGGAACTCTTCCGCTTTCAAATTAGCCAAAATATTCTTGTCGTCATCTCTTAGTAACCTGCAATATTACATATGTATAGCTAAAAGATAAGCACGTAATTCACCCTAGGGATTAACTGCTCAGATTTTTCAATACAAATTAAGCGCAAGAAAAGCTGCAAACGACAAACTAAGTAACTAGCAACTAAAGCTCAAAAACTACAGATTTATTTATTTTACGACTATACGCCTCCAGAATCACTGTTCCAAAACAGAGTAGTTTTTTTGCTAGGCTACCTGACATTTGTTGTTTCGATGTTAACAAAATGTAATCAAACATACCAAAGGGCGGAAAACTTGCCAGAAACAAAGTTTTAGGAGTTGGAAAACTTTGCCTGACTTAATTAAAATTCGAGGCATGATACTTGAAAAATATTAAAAGCTTAAAATGCATATCACTTATCACCCCTACAAATTTTGATTGAATACTTTGGTGAGCTATTCAGATGGTATCTCAACGACGTAACAAGCTTTTGAGCTTTTTTATTTAAATCATCAAATAGGTTAAATTAATTACCATTAACCGATATGAAGGAGTTAACCGATTTTCATGAAAATCAAATGGCTCCATTACATGGTATATGCAAAATTTGGTGTTACTAGCCTTATAATTGCGACCGCAAGAGTTGGACATAATTGTTAGGACACAATGCCTAGGGCGAAGCTATAGCTTTTCGCCCTAATCAAAACAGAATTAAAAAAATTCAAGTTTGCTTCTACTTTTCTAGTACTCACTCAAAATCAGCTTGCTATTCCAGGGAATTCTACCATGTGCTTCTGAGAAAGTAAATAAATTTGAGAAACCCTGTGTTTCACATTTGTTTATGCAGACACCTCAGCAGGGGTCCTTATATCCATATTTACAACGCAGTAGACAGGTACATGAGTTTCATCATTTGTTCCGCTCCATTGTAAATGAAAACACGTTCTTTGTTCAGAGGACATCATCTTTGTTTACTCGCATAGCAAGAAAGATGAGCTCAAAGGGGTGGAACAACCACTTCATTGTCAATAGAGAACAATAAAAAGTCAGAACTTTAGTTAGTTCCACTTCTGTGAATTAGGATTTCTTCAGTTTAAACGTAGCTCTCAACTCTCAGCAAGGTCTCTTCAAATTATTCAAATAACTCGCTTATACAGTCACTTCAGGACAATTCAAACTATGTAATTCACAATAAAAATAAAAATCTGGGAAAAAAGTTATTTACAGCAGAGCAAAATAATGTCATAATGAATAGTCTACTTACTCAAAAGACCTACAACGAATGCAATAAATATTGCTGCAAATAATTTCTTGGTCCACATTTTTAAAGCCAACCCAAGCCAGAGCACAAGTACAAAACATTAAATTCTCCCTTGCTTTCAAAACAACTTATTTATTGACTAAACTTTAGCAACAAAAATTCAATATCAAAGCATCTCAGAATGTCTGCATCAAAGCTTATTCATTAAAAGACTGTTCATCTCATATCAATGAATTTTAGCCTACAGCTATAGGCTCAGGCTGCAACAAAGTATGTCAGCAGTATTTTGACAATAACTGTGATTGGGTAACTTCAGCATTCATCAGCAATCGTTTTATGCTAGAACTAGTCATATCACCAACAAGCAAATAATCCTAGTTTTTCTGAAACAATTTAATGAATTTACAAAAGCAAGCAAAGACCATCAAAAGGAAAATAGATTCAGAAACGCACTGGAGACTAAAACTGTACAACTCACCTAAAGGCAGCGCTAGCGTGATGATTTTCCAGAACAGATCTGTCGTTGTACAAAAGAGCCAATTCTGTACCCACATTGATATGGAAATTGTTCGTTCGTCCAGTGTGCTCAAAATCATGGATGAGTGCCGCAAATATAATAGCAAATATCTCCAAATCGGTGAGAATATTCTGGAAAAGAATACAAACTCATGTAAGAAAGAAAGAATGATTATATAAATAAAAGGTTCAGTGGTCGTCCTCATTCTCTATCATATCCATACATAAATTGTTATGATCTACAGTTACACATGAACCCTTAATGATTTTGCACACTAGACACGACATGGATATTCGATTAGATAAACAAACATATAAATGCTGTCTCCTTTCACTGATCTCAAAAACAGTTGGCAGTAATGAGCTCAAATTCTGTCTAGTCAGGGCTCCTCAGTCAGTCCAACCTCCAAACTAACAGTGCCTAGATTAACTTACTTATGTACGTACAAATAAATCGTAGCATTCACTCGTGGGTGGTTTTTCAAATAGGTAGCTCAGGCAGTAATGAGTGAAGTGCTAGGTTACACAAACTTTTTTGCCCATCAAAGTCGCTAACATACTTGTCATAGCTGTTGCATGTGCTTTCCCAAATTCCAAAATGTAATGCTATACAAAAGAACATGGCAACTTCTCGTTAGTCATTTGGTTTTTCAGTGCTTACTCAAGAAACTAATGAGAATAATCAACTCAACTCATTTGGAAAGCTTCAGATCAAATGTATAGACCGTGTTGTTAAGCACAATTTAATAGCATTGCACAGTTTGTCATCAGTTGATGATAGTTAAAAATATCTTGCGTACAACTAAACTATAGCTTATCATTTTGCATGGAAAACTGTTGGTTGGTTTAGTTGGTTACTATACGTATAGCATATATTTCATGGTAAACAAGGGGTTTTGGGTTTTGTGCACATAAAAGTTGTAGTTGTATAGTAGTTTGATTGCTAACTCTGCTGTTGTCTTTATTTCGTTGACATTTATTTGAGTGGATTCATCGAGAATCCCTAGGATAACTTTAATTAAAGGGGAATACACAAGGATAAACTTTTGTTTGCCAAGCAACTTTTCTTGTTCTCGATAATTGGATAGGAATTCATTTCCGAGCTTGTTTCTAATGCACTCTTTCTGCAAACTTGAAAAAAAGTGTTAACGAACAAAAGTATCTATAGTTTTTCTATAGTAATCCTTGCAGAATAGTATATCCTCAAGCTGTTATTTTCAAAACACACAATACACTCCACAGTAACTACTATAGTTTAATTCAATATAAACATTCAACTGCTATAGCAGGATTTGTAAATATGGTGTGCGAGGAAGGAAGTTGTGTCGTTTATTCCCTCCAGCATTAGAGAATTTTTGATAGCAAATTCAATTCTTGACTCCCTTTAATCCACTAGAGCAAACTATAGATAGCAATTTAGCTAACTAACTAAAGAGGCATAGAAATCTACAATTACGGACTACGATTTCACACTATATATTTGCAGACATCAAAGTGCGCGCAAAATGATTATTTCGCAATCATGGTCATTTCGTCCGTGTAGAAACGTCTGTTTACTTTCATCCTAACTATAACACAAAGCCGGAGTAACGAACGGCTCACACTGCACCATGAAAATTTCATGTGCGTACAGAAGACTTGTCACTTTTGAACATGAACGAGCGACATTTAATCAACGGGATATGCAGCACTTCATTCTATGCTATGGAATTGGTACTACTGTGCATAATAATGTGGCGTGGACTCGTAAAATCTCATATTTATCTCTTGTATGATGTACAAGTCTGGGGACTTTTCATAGACATTGATTTGACACCGGTGCATAATACGCAGTTTTGTAGTACATCTAAATAGTGTAGCTACATACTTTCCTACATTTTGTATGGAATCAAAGAACGCACAAAGTGATTATCTTTAGTTCCATGTCTAAGATATATGCAGTAAACATGAACAAACATTTCACAGTGCCCATGCAGAATCCCCACAGCATGGGCAAGAACAGATGAGAACTGTACAATATTATGATATCTGAAAGGAAAATGAAAGCTTACAGCCACACCAGAAGAGCTGATAAGATAATGCGTGGTTTGAGCGACATCCGCCGCGTGGATGTCATTGTGATAAGGGTTCTTCAATTTCGTGTACCCGCACTCCACCGCAGTGAGAAAAGTGTCCAATTTGTCCAAATTCATGCGGAACCGCTGCATATGCCCATACCGACTGAACAGTTCTTTGGCCACGTACTTAAGACTGTGGCCTGTTGAGATCTCTTGAAGCTTGTAGACGTCGAAATTCCAATTATTAATTTCCTGCAAATGAATATTTAAAAACATGCATTTGAATCATTGCAAATAGACTAACTAACAAGGTCACACAATAAACAACAATTGCAGAAATGAAATTAGGATTCCCAAAAGATATCACAAAATAATTGCCAGCTGCTGTTCTCTCATCTCATTTGGGCCCAAATTTATTATCAAGAACGATGTGAGTACAAGCAAAAAATACTGCGTTCATTTAGGCAGTGCACGGAAACTTATGAATAAATGAGACCAATCTATCTTTGTATAGAAGAGGACACAGTATGAGAAACTATTTTGTAACTGTCTAAATATTATATTGTAAGCAGACCCCTAGGAAATAATATATTATTCACAAGTGTAAGAGAAGAAAGACAGTCGAGGCGCCCATGCATTCATGTCTCTCATCTGAGCAAATTGCAGCAGTCTACGTAGTTTCTAACAAACTATTTAACAAAGAATGAAATGTTTTCCAAAAGAAGTTTATATGATATTAATATCAAAAGGCTATAGAACTCACCAAGAATTTAATATGTGTGATGCTTTCTAACTCATAGTTTTCAGATTGATAAAAGAGGAACGTAAAATTAATCATGTGTCGAAGATTATGAAAACATACGGTGAGCTAGCCGTAAATTTTCAATTACGATATGGCAATACAAGGACGCGGGTCTGACACCTGTGTAAGCAGTCGCAGTTTACATTCTTTGTACAGTTACAAAAGTGCGCTACAAAAACAGGCTGTAGTGTAGCTTATAAGCAGCTAGCAAAGAGAGGGAACTTAATTTTTGGCTTAATTACTCAAAGAAGAGTTATGGAAGAAAAGAATGATATTAATAATATGAATCCTTTGACTCGACTTGGGTGGGGTTCAAAATGTATAGCTGGGAATATGGATTTAGTTCAAGTACAAGGACTGAAAAGCACTCCAAACACGCCTTCATCTTCCTAGCTCTTTTTTCCATATCTCCCAGTGAACGTCAGTTACTAACTTACTTACATACATGCTTGGTCTTGTTGCCAGCATTCTAAATTGCTTTCTCGTGCTCCCCTGTCAGCATAACGAGTTCTCCTATGATATCACACTAGTGTGTTCAGTCAGTCAGACAGAGAGAGAGACAAACCCCTGAAAGGTTTATTTATTTAGTTTTCTTAGGCTGTGTCAGCTGGAGGACTAGATGAGAATGAGTGGATATTGGAAATTGAGCACTTTAAAAATAGGACGCAGATCCAGCTTTACACAAGTTACAGTCCAATTAGTCAGCTTAAAATTCATGTTCATGGCCTTGTAACTTTATACAAAATGCCCTGTATCTGCAATTTTCAGTCAAGTGAAAGTCAACAGTATACAGTTTCCGATGACTTTATACATCTTTGTGATATCAAATATAGGAGAATCAGATATGCATGTTCTACGCATAAATATAGCATTAATTTGCATGTCCTTCAAACTGCTGTGTATAATATCACAAAATTTTACTTCCATCCTATAGAAGCTATACAGGCTGAATTTTAATACCCACTAAATAGCTAACTCATCCGCTTATATAAATTGGACTAGGCGATATGTTCAAAAAGAGTGGTTATTTAGAAACTGGAGAAAGTTTGCACTCTAAGAGGAAAACAAAGCCTCCCTAGCTGCACGTTTTTAGCATTGTGTACTTGCAAATCGGAGGCGAGAAAACTAACCCGAGAATAGAGAACTTTGCTTTTAGATTAGCGAGTAAGCTTTGCTTAGGAGCACTTGAAGTAATTAAGATCCACAGCTGCCCGCCTAAACTATACATAACTACTAACTAACTAACTAACTAGAATGAAGGTACTTTTCAGGAATGTGTATTAGTCACCACAGCTTAAAACTTCATCATTTCTCCATCCAGTTCCAGTAGCAGTGCATTTCTGTACGCTTGGGTTCATAAATTTCCTTACTTTGAGAACTTCTTGCTACCTAACCATATTTGCTCACCCAAATCTAACGCATCTCATAAGAGCTGTAGTTAGTTCAGTTAGTTAGCTAGCTCATAAGTAGCCTCGCCTCAATTAATTTGGTTATAAATAGTACTCGGTGCTCAAATAAGGTTTCCAAGTTGTTTGTTTGTAGTGGTCTACTTGTTTGCCACATTGCCAGTCGAAACTGTCGAAAGTTTACCAATTTGTGAAACAAAACTGAGTTGAGAAAACACCTACAGAAGAGCCCCTACTGACTACTCGTGTAGATTTCATAGGTCTCATTAAACTTAAGTTATTGTTAGTTATTAGCTAGCTATTCTTTTGTTATGTATCTTATGTATGTTATGTCTTTCTTACTACCATTTGGATTACATTTATAGCTGTCCATAGGTATGTAATATGAATATTGCTTGTACTTGTGTTATTCCCCACACTATTGAAACTAATGCTCAAATGATATTATACTATGTTACCTTTAACTGCTTTACAATATCCGCAGGGATTTGAAGAGTGGTCGCGGAGAGCTGCCGATAAAATCGGTCCACAAACAATCCAACACGAATAGCATTGGCAACGGATCGAAATCTTGGCCGGGGTTCTGTTCTGGGCTTGGCTGGAGTATTTTTCGTGAATGTGGATGCCAGCCATTTTCTGACTTCGTCTGGAATGCCATCCTCATCCACTTCTGATAAGTCTCCACCTAATTCTTCCTCTCTGAATACAGGCGAAAAATAGAGAGTTAAATGAAAGAACTATTCATAGAAGACAAACTCTCAAATAACATATGGGTAATGATGAGACCATTTGACTTGTATAGTATAGTAGTGCAGTCAACTAGCCTAGTTAGTTAGTTTGTAAGCAAATACGCTAATTGGATCCTATCATCAGCTAATGCGTGCAAGGTAATGCAAAGCTATGTGTGTAGCTAAATGGCTATAAATCAGACATGCCATGGGATTATGTGTGAACTAGCAAACTAATACGGAAAGTTATACTTGTCTACTGAAAACAAAGCATACATGTGCTAATGAGAGTTTGTGTAGCATAGCATGTGGTCTTAGGGAGTCAACTTGGTATTCGAAATCCGCAAAACCTATGCATGGATTGGATGACGTAGAAGTGGAATTACTTTTGCATTAAAAATTGCATGTCATAGGCGTTTGTTGGAAGGTAGTTTTCGGCTCGTTGTCCAGTTACTATACTTTGCCGAATAAAAAAGTTGTCCCATATAACTCGGCAACCCCCGATAAATGGTCGATTTGTACGAGTTAAATCACTAAATCGGCAAATTGTTGTGGCAAAAATAATTCAATAATCATTCAATTTAACAAAAAATTGATTGAAGAAAGTTTGTTAACATTTTTTTGTCGTTTGTCATAGCAATAAGACCATTTTCCTCCCATAAACTCAGCAAATGACCATTTAACTCACTATTGGGAAGGTCTCATTCAGTTCGAGACATGCAGTAGTTAGTTGAAGCTAGTTTGAAAAAGTTCCATTAGTTTGACACCCAATAGAATAAATAGAGATTTTGCATGTATTTATTATATCTAGCTTGTAATCTAAATGGATCACCATTGGAATTAACGAATGGGAAATGAGAAATTCGATTCTCAGTGAGCTCCCTGTAGTTGATTGAAATTTTGGAGCATTTTTTCACTGTTGTCAATCTTTATGTTCCTTAGCGCTCAATTAACTTAACAATCTGGTAAATTGTACACTCTTCAATGTGTTTGCACTGCATAGATGATTGCTATCTACTTATGCTACTTTCTAAAGCAAAGATCTCATCTCATACAAATAGTTGTTGTTAGTTTGTTATGAAATAGAAACGACAATGACTCTCAGTCAGCCTAAAGTAAACGTACGTAGCATTGAAATAAAAAGGATAACGATTGATAAAAAACAAAATAACAGGCAATTAGGTTACTGTCATTTTCGTCATCACAAAGAATTTGTCTATCCTCTTATAAAACGAAAGTACAATCTGATTACATGGTGGAAAAAAGCAAGGGTAACGTAAGTGTCCTTTGTGATGGCATAGGATTCTTCAAATTTACTTCAACTAACTAGCTAAACTACAAAAGGGAGCAGTTGGCAAACATCTAATGAACTCGCTTTGTGCCAACGTTCACCTTATGTATACACAAAGGAATTTGCAATCTGCACAGTGAAAGTATACTACTACGCATAAAATAAGCTCAATTTTTTATTTATACATTCATTGTGAGACGGTCTTGTACAATCGAGTGTTTGTACTGACTGAATGATTGTGCAAAGACCTAGATAAGTGAAGTTAATGTCCGGTTCAGAATTGAATGATAGTTAGCTATGTTGCACAACAATCTAGTAGGTTTATGGCTAGTTTTACAGATTTTCATAACGACTGCAATTTAAATATTAATAACAATGCCTGGCACTGAACCGAACAAAACAACTGCCTTCTTTTCTGAAATGGACTATAGGACTGTCTATTTCAAATTAAAATAGAGTATTTTTAGTCCAAATTTATTTGGCGTTGGTTGTAACTTCCTCGTTTCCGTGTAAACTTGTGATGAACAAAGTTTACATTTCTCTAAAAAACCGAATTGAAAGTCACGCAATTTTTTTCCGTATCTGGAGTTTCCGAATGGAAAAAACATAATAGGTTTCAAATTACCTAGAAATTAAAGAAATTGGTTGCTAACCAATTTTTGCCTTTTTTTTCATTTAGTCAGAACCAAATTATTTGTCCTAATTTGAAATTTCTTAACAATTAGCCTAGCAATGAGACCATTTCCCTCTAATGGATTCAATAAATTACCATTTAACCAAACAGCCAGCCGTTTAAGTCACATGACTTATGAGCTATCAGGCTCTAGTTAAGTCAATTAGACCGATAAACCTGAGAAAGCTTCCCTTAAACTGAAAAAGTCCGCAAAAAACTTGCAAATCGACAGATTTGGAAAAAAATCCCAATGCTCCATAAATTCCTCTTTTTCATTGATGGTGACAATGGGAATCATGAACCTGGTCGGCCATTTCAATTTCAACCAAGTTCAACGACTTAAGGAATGTGCGTTTGCACCCAATAAAGGTAATTTTGTCGGACTAAGCTCATCGAGCTCTTTCATCTGATGTGTTATTTGTCGAAATGGGTTGCGTGCCGCTGTAACCAATTGGTTCCGACTTCTAATTTAGTAAATTAATGAAATCCCGTAAAAAGTTTCCTTAAAAATAAAAAAATCTTCTAATTGGAGTGAAAATTGAAAAATTCTCCGTAATTCATTATTTTAGGATTTTTTAAAGACTAACTATTTGACAGATTTCTTCCTTAGCCAGATTATGTGATGATGATAGCAAATTCACTATTGAGAGATTTTAAACAGAAACAGACAGTAGTAAGTTAGTTCCATTCAAGTTTATAAATTCGTATCCCTAAATAAATAATAGACCCTAGTAGGTTTTGCAGCAATATAATGCTGTTTTTTTGCGGCTTAACTTGGGCGGATGATTCAATTTTTCTGCCGGCAATAACAAACATCCTTCTTGTATGAGGAGAAATTCTCCCTGTGGTTTCCTACAAAATTAATTGAGTACGATTTGTTTGACATGGCTACTTTATTCTTACGAAAAAAGTTCAAAAGCTAAAATATTAATCATTTTCTGCCACCCTTTGGCTTATAATCTATTTGTACCGTTTTGTGTCGTTTTCTCCTGAATCACAACATGCATATGCAGACATTTTTCCCAGTATTTCATAGGTAAAAAGCACAGGAATGGATCTATTGTACCATAGTAGCGACTTTCAATTCTAATCTCCATTATAAAACTGTCAGGTTTCCCAGAACTTTTACGGGAGGAGGTAATGTTGTGCTTTTTTCCCCTGAAGTTTTAACCTTAAGAAACGAACGTTTCCAGTTTCTTACAGAGGTTATGGAATATTATATTTTAAGGTGTCTCGACTCAATATTTGAATGGAAAACGGTAGGGAATATCCAAATGCACTATACACAGAAGAACATGTTAACTAAAGGTGGTTCACTTACGAATTTTTCATACGAAAAACATAATATTGATGGACTACGGGAGCAATAAAAATTCGATTAGAATTGATAAGTGAAAACCCGGTGTGTACATGAATTTCAACCTTACAAGTATTGACTTTGTACACTATTATTCATACAGTTTCTCTTTTTGCGACGTTGGCACACACTGGGGTTGTGCGTTCTCATAAATCAATAACCCAACTCTTTTCATAGTTCATTGGTTTATGTATGCAGCAGGTTCTAACTAAAGTGGCTATGTAATTTCCTTCTACAATTTCCCCTTTCGTGATCAATGTTTATTGCATGGAATGTAAAGTTATTGTTCGTGTCTTTTTGCATTTACATATTTATGCCATTTTATTTAATCAGGATCCAAATAATCAAAGAATGTGATTGACATTATTTAGGTTATCATATTGCTGTTGAAGGCCAGCTTATTTTTAATAAGTTTGAACCATATTGTGTACTGAAAATGGAATCCCTTTATCATGCCGCCGTCTGCACCTTGGCATAATACTGTTCTGTTTTGAATCTAGTAATTCGATGGATAGTCTGGGATTGTAGATAAGTCAAAAAGGGAAACCGCCTAGTCGTGAATACATAATATGCACATGTAATGGAAAACCCAATTGATGTAATTATTTCCTCTAATCAGAATGCAAAAGGATCGGATTCCTTTAAATAGGTTCTATGATTAAACTGTATGCATGTGAGGGAAATCTCATCATGGTTCAAGTTTTCATCATCATTACGCACGAATAGTCACCACAAAAGTAATTCGAATTCAATATTTGGATCAGGGAAATTAAACGGGGATTAGCCTTCTATTCATATATTTGCATATATCTCGTCTAATTAGCTAGTTGCACAAAAATACATTTGGATAATCGATCACATCCAGGGTGAATTATACGTGCATTTTATATTTACTTCTACTGTAGGTTTCTGTCTGTATTAGTTAGTTAGATCAACGACTAATGAAGAAAAGTCAGTCAGGGGGCTTGAAAAAGTAGCACGCCATTATTCAGAGCCACCCAATGAGATGAAGAATTGATTTTATTAGCAGGACGGAGCAATTGAAGTTGGAGGAATGTGAGTGGCTATAGCAGTGGCATAGTCGTACTGAATAATTAAATATTTCATAGTAGGGTTGCTTACAAACCAACATAGTATTTATTTACTTGGTGGTGGGATAGATAGTGAGTGTCTAACTTGCTATAGGAGTTTTAGGGATGTACTTAATGGTCTATAAAAACAGACTATATCTGGAGCACCCACTTTTATTTGCTCATCGTGCGTCGTAGAAAAGCAGCAAAAAAATCATTAAATTATTTTCAAGCTTTGTTATTTATATAAACTGCTGGCCCCAAGTAGTTTGGTAGCCTCAGCTACATATGAAGATGGAATCCCATGAGACCCAAGTGCAATCATGTAGTATTTTCTTTTTATTCCAGGGCTGTTGTGGTTGTGTGTCAATGAAGACAGTTTGTGCCCAATAAATATACACTGTTGTAAGTGACTATAACTTCAGTGCGTGGCTAAAGTGGAAATTCAAGTGTTTAACTAGCAGCAACGAATGAATGCATTCTTACACTTATCCCATACATTACAATAAATGGCCGCGGATAAATATTTGATATTGTAGAATAGTAAAAAACAGCGAAGGAAGTATTATTTCCAATAGAAACCTATGTAATGCATATGTACAGGGAAAAATGCTAAACCCCATACTGATTCAGTGCTGCATACAAACTAGCTGACCGAGTTTCTTTTTATTTTGCACACAGGAATCCTAAGAACACGGGAATGAAATATAAACTTTTTAGCAAAATGAGACAAGGCATGAAATATGAGTCTGATATTTCCTTACAAAATAAATCAAAGAGGCAAATCTTACCCAGATTGCTCGTAAAAAAAGAGAACCAAAGTAGTTAGTTAGTTACTCTCACCCAAGTTTGTGGGCACACTAAAATCTTTCATTACAAGTAGACTACAGGTCTACAACTTTCTCTAAATGCTGATAAATGGACTTTGAAAATCCACTGCATTTCTCCACATTGGCTACACGTGTTCATTTAAGAGGCGAAGAGATTGCATTGTTATGAGAGTCATTTGAAAACTATTCTAGTTCACTCAACCAAATCATCACAATATATCTAGCTGTTAGTTGGATATGAAATTGTGAGTTGGACTCACTGAATCGCATTATAACTCCTACGCTACTAGATCATCATAATGATAGCCTCAAGATATTATTCACCTTTACAACGCTCCTCTCCTAGCTCATGGATTAGCGAACAAGATTGGGGGAAACCAAAAGGTACAAAGAGATGGGAACCGATATTAGCTGTGTGAGCTTGGAAGCCAACAGCTTATACCTTATAGTCTTTGTACCATAAATGAGCTCGTAAAGTCAATTTATTTGTCTAGTAGCAACACAATAAGAGGATTTCCCAAGTGAGATATCGTTACTTAGCTATTTGCAAAACACAAAGAATATGGCACACAGGTACAGCTAACAAAATAATTACCCCCCATATTGCGTTCATTTGATGCTCATTGGAACTTTAGCATTTAGAAAGAAAGTAAAATTTGCCTCTAACAGAAAAGTTAACTTGAGTCAAATGAACAATATACAGCAGTGTGTAGTACTTTACTTTAATTAGGTTCACAAGGTTGATTGTTTCGTTAAAACGAGAGTTTCTTTGGTCTTATTAATCAACGGTTTCTCTTTCATGTGCAAAATAGAGAAAGTATAACTATGGTTGATACACGGGGAAAACTGTAATATATCATCCTAGAGAACTCAAAAGTGGGAGAAAGAGCAACAGGAAATTGTGCCGCGAATAAAAATAACCAACTTATTGTGTGTTTTATATGTATGAGTAAATGAAGAGTTTGAAAACACGGGCACACGCACAAGATCATGTGAGAAAGTCATATCACTCCCTTTAGGTAGAATAACAGGAAGTCTTTTTGTGTGATCGAAACTAACTAAGGAGAAACCTGTCATACAGCAACAGCGTTTGCCTTTTTATTTATTATTCCTGACTAGTTATGACTAAATTTTCTCAGAAATTTTCTCACTCGTCAGTGTACAATAATAACTTGATTTTTAGTTAGCATCATGGTAGTAAAAATGTAGGGAAAACTTTCCAAGCGGAAGTAAATAGCTCATTCAATGCCTCCAGCTACACAAATATTTCAATACCAAAAACTACATTTTAGAAGTTTTCGGGCTATTGTAGAACAATTTTAACAGCATAGATATAGATTGCTGCATAAATATGCTTCAAAAGATCTAAAGTTGGCAAATTATATTTCTCTAGCCACGGCTCAAACAAAGTTTTCATAATTACTTGTTTCACTTTTTCGTAACTTGTAAATTATTTTGTGAATACAGACCGGAGTCGTGTATGAATAAAATTCATAACTCCAAAGTTATAACATACTTTGAGTACGTATTTGTAACTAATTTATAAACACGGGTGCAAGACGAGCTGGCCAAATGGTACGCAAATGTATTTCCCTCTGTAATTTGGACCACTATAAATATTTACAGGTAATGGCTGCTTTCGTTCAAAAAAGCATATGGAAATATTTGCCTCAACGAATTAATGAAGGCCGCATGTCTCAAACTCATAACAAAAGCAAGCTAAGTTTAGCTATAGTCTACACTGCAATAAGACTCTGGCAGTGAATTTATGAAGCGAAGATAGCGATCTATTATAAATAATTTAAAAACAATAGTCCCGTACGGAAGAAAGAAGTTTGATGTCCAAAACTAGTTACTAGTACAATTTATTATCACTACAGGATATTTGAGCAACAAACTAACTAATGTTAATAGAATTTGTGTTAAGGGAGAAGGGGAAGAAAAAATATTTAGTCAACCTGCTGTGTAGCTCATTTGTGTCAATGAGATTCTCATTGGTACTATCGTTTTCATGTTCGAGGTCATTTTCAGTCTCTTCAATTATTGCGTCCTTGTGTGGTGGAGGTGGTGGAACTGGAGGTGGTGATGGGATTTGGGGTAATGATGGTATTGTAGCTGTTGTTGGTGGCACTTGTGTTCTGTGAGCATTCGAAGTTCAATAGGAGTTTGTCGAAGAGTTGTTGTTGAAGAGTGAGAGCCAACCAGGAGCAACAGACAGGAGAGACACAGCCACAAGAAAACAGAAAATTCAAAGAAAAAGAAGGCATATAAGTAACTGACACACAGTAACCGTATAGACAGACAAGACGCATAGATAAATGAAAAGTATATAAAACAACATGTATTAATGATGTTAATAGGTTTTACAGTAGTTAGTTAGTGGACAGGCAAAAGACGTCCAAAAGATGAGTTATTAGGAGGAAAATAATTAGTTTTAGTTGAGAAAACGAGAAAAGCTTCAAGTTGTTATGATGGGAAAGTTTTTTTGTAATTTTAAAAAGCACATACATTGGTGGAGAAACAATGTTTTGTAATTTTTTGTTAGCCAGAAGTGTTTTTTACTTTCTGCGAATACATTTTTTACCTCATCTTTTAGGCCCACGCTGCCTGACCACGGACACATTTTCACCGATACATTGAACAAACAATTCGGTGGGTTGATTTTTATGATGGGAATGAGTGATATGTGTACATTTTAATGCCAATTTGATAAAGTAGATCACTATAGTTCATTTCATTATTCATGTAGTCTTCTTATTAATTTCCTAGGGTCAAAACTAAAACGTTTGAGTGGCACTTTACTAACACTATTCAGTGATAATAATTTAATTTCGATTTAATGTCGCAACTAAACACTCATTAAATAAAACCTAAACTATTGCAATACAGAATGAAGAAATTTTTTTAATCCAGCTGAACTCTATCGAAATCGAATGGCAAATGAAAATGGATGATAAGTAAGTTAAATGAATCAGACGAATTGGTGCGCGCGCATCTCACATGGCGTCTTTTTCAAAGTTCACAACATTTCTCTTGTTGTCTACAACTGAACTGAAACTGACAACTTTGCAAAATAAATGATATTTTCGTCATATTCTGTAACTATTAGTATGCCCTGTCATGAGTCTTTCTACTTGATTAAAACAAGCTAAAACGTATATTACTTAGTTTTAAGGGGAAGACGCATTCAAGTTTCTACGACACAATGTAAACTTTTAAAACAAGTTCCAGCGATTCCAGCCGGCTATGACCACAAAACTGGATCTGGCTGTACGAAGTGTGAACGTGAAATAAGATTACAGGGGTTATGGGTTTATGCTGTGATTAGTTTCCAGTGAAAGACGAATGTAAGTAAGAACAATATATCAAGGCATGGAATGTGGTTGAATCGATAGTTTTACAAGTTATTTCTCCCACTGTTTGTCATTTGGTTAGTTTGCACGGTTTTGTATAGCTAATTGGAAAGTTACAAGTTGAATTGAAAACTCACCTGTCCCGTTGGTCTGACGTTCCCTGTTGAATGAGCTCAACGGCATATTGAATATTCTTTGTTAGCACTTGTGGGGGAATGGAATTGCCTTCACCTTTCTCAAACTTGTCTAATATCAATTTGAGGCGTTGGATGACAGCCGCAGATGTCACACCAGGTAGGTCACTGCTAAGATCCAAGTTGGGTGTGTCTTTTTTCCGCAAGATTTTGACTCCATTTGTGGGCTCATCATTGTTCGTCACTGTGAAAGGAAAAACAAGGGTTTATATTTTTTTGCACCAACCAATCGATTCAATTAAACCCCAAACTATTTTATTTTTAACTACCCTAAGAGCATTAGCCTATGATAAATACTGTGTTACTGGTACGTATTCCTGGGACGGGGACTAGGGTTAGTACTGATACATATACCAATACATTTTTTAATAAGATAGCATTATTTGTCAGTATATAGTTGTAATTTAGATGCTATATGCAACAGAATAGAAAGCAATGTTAAAAAAATATTTCAAAGGGTTTGAAATTCAGTCAGTTGGAAAAGAGGTTTTCACTACTTGCCACAGTTGTACATAAACATCCTCTAGCAAATCCTATTGAAATTCAGTTGCGTAGAAAACGTAATTTTTCATTTCACTCTTTTGATCATTCCGAGCTTAAATGGCATAAACGGAATCTAGAGAATACTATAGAATCATTCCGGTTGTGAATACGTGCTCTTTGCCATGAGCTTGTGCGTGCTTTCTCAAAAGTTTTGTATATTTTCTGGAATTAGTCTAGTAAGTAAGTAAGTCTTTTTAAGACTTTTTATGAAAAAGATAATTCTTACTTTTTCATTACTTATAATCTATTTTACCATAACTAATGTAAGTGTGAGTATAATTTTCATATATTTCAAGAGCGCTATGAAACAGGCCGGTTGCCACCAACCAACTAGCTAAGGGAGCTGGAACATCGTGAAAAGAAAGCTGTGCTGGAAGGAGTCTCCAGCACGTGCAAGAATTATTCATGAGAGACTCAGTTTTCAAAGGATCAAAAGGGATACTTTCAAAGAGGTTACAATTCTTTATGAGCTTTGGATGGATTTGTGTGCCACCACAGAACAAAACTTTTTATTGTGCACTCATTGTCTCAGGCTGCAGTTGTTCTTGAGCAGTAGCATTGTCATTTCATTAAGGATACATTCATATTATTTTCATTAGTACTCTTTCTAACGTCCCGTCTAATCCTCTTTTCTCCTCAGCATTTAATTTACATAGTCCTGGGAAAATTTTCTTGCGCTCAATCTGGATAATTATTTAAGCCTTGGTAAGTTTACGACACATTGTGGAATTCTCATCTTCCAGCTTGCTTAAAATATGCAAGCCAATTTAATTTTTCGTTAGACGAAAAGTCTAAAAGGTTTATCTCCTACGAGTTTGTCAAAAAAAGTCTTGTTGCAGTGCACAGTTCATTCATTCCCAATCATTGCATGAAACACTACAACTACTACTACATGACTTTCAATTCAACAATTACTGAGAGCATACGCTCACAAACATGTATGAACATACTTGTAGGTAAAAAAATCCGATAAAATATGGAGCGGAGCATCTTTACCAATTTGATAGGTAGCACCATCCACATGAAAGGTAGCACTCTGACATCGAAGAATTCTCTCGTGAGACATTTCTTTCTCTTCTTATTTTACATATAATATGCTTTCACATTCACATGTGAACAAGCAAATTTGCTTTAGTAACAGTTACAACCATCACATGATCTTTTTACACGGCACGCATGTGTTCTAGACAGATTTTACAACACCACGACCATAATACTTATAGGGCATAAGGTAATCTACAGTTGATGATGTGAATCTCAGAAACTGTGAGTGCCTCTTGTGTTTCTTTTTCCTCGTTCACTTCTATTTTGTCTCTTCAAAAAAGTTGAGTAGTACAACCACCCATGTTCTTGTTAAAGACCATGCATGTATATTTTTTTCCCTTCAGTAACTACAACACGAACTCGGAAGAGGATTTCTGGGACAACTTTTGTCCTCGTCTATTTCCTCAAATTGCTTTCTTACTACACTTTTCTCTTTACTTGAGGGAAGATCCAAGGAAACAAGACGAACCGAATGTTCTCCCTTTCTTCAACCATATGTCATCATCATCATATGTATGGATGGATACTTTCGGAAGAAGGCAATGTGCAAAGCTTTCTATACCAAATTTGGAGCCTTCACTTGTGTTCTCAACCAGTCACCCGAGTTCATTTCTACAGGGTACTCCTATAAAAAACGATTCTCTTCTTTCTTTTTACTTACTTATGCAGGTAGATTTTTTTGTAGCACCAGTCAGTCAGTCAGCTAGTTAGTTACTCGCTCACTTGTGATGCTCCACAGGGTGAAAATTGTTTTCTCTTTGTAAGCTTCAAGTTGTTTGTATGTACTTTATATATATAGCAGTGTCTTGACCGAGATAACTTTTAGACGGTGGACACGTAATCCAGCTCTAGTTCACATGGATGCATATTAGGAATTCACTTCTAGCTGTTATGAAAAGCTCTCCTGTCCAAACCAACTGTAAAAGTGAGCTAGTTCACGCTCCTAGTAAGTATTACAAGGGCACAGTGTTTTCTTTATCTTTTGTGACTCTAAGCCTACTAACTGAATGCAAAAGAGAGTTGACACAAAAGTGAAAATAGACCATGTGGAGAGTCGGAGAGTGCCTAGTGAGCTGGGTCCTATATTCACACACGACGACGGAATGCTGCATTCAAGAGTAGTAACGGAAAGACTGATATACTGTGTAAGCTGCAAGTCTTATTGGCTCAATAAAAGTCATCATCACACTCCTTCATGATGTTCCCTAAAGTGTGATTTTATGTATGGCTTTTGGCTGAGGATGTTTTGAAAACAGAATCTCGCACTCTGTCTGTGTGATGCATACGTTTCTAGTAGTAGTATTATTGATCAAAGGGGAAACATGTAGGACGTCAATAATGCGATCAACAAAGATCCAATGTCAATCCCAATACAAATGATACTGCTGTTTCTGCCCGTGTATATTTTTGCCCAGTTTACTCCCTTCCCTTGCTCCCTTTGAGATAACAAATGATCTTTTAACAAGATCACATTGCTTGTTAGTTAGTTAGGCAAACCCGTGGAATCCAACTTCTAGAGCGCAATCCAAAACAATTCCATGTACACAAGATACAAGATAAAAGTCACATTAACTAAAATATATGGGGAGTCTTCCTTTAGGAAATGAGTACTGAGGCCGTCTTCTTGTTTCCACTATCTTCCACCTTATTGCGATCAGAAATCAATGAATCTTTTTCCCTTTTGGCAAACTAACTGCTCCCGCTATACTTTTAGTTTCCCAACAAACCATATGAACATCCTTTTGCTAACAACAGATAATGATGTATTTTTACAACCACACACCAAATATTTTTTATCTGGAGGAAATGAGATGAAACACTTTCACCATGCACGCGTCCAACAACTCCAATGATATCAACCACCACACAACCCTGCTGAGAGAATGGATGAGAACCACTTGTGTTTATAGTTTCTTTTATGTATACTCACTGTGGCCTGTATCTGTCCGTGTACTCAGGAGAGTGGCTGGAATGGAAATGAGAGAGAAATGTGGCTCCCAACACGTTTTATGGAATCACTCTGGACTCTATGGGTGGAGATACTAATACTCGTTCCACTATAGCAAAGGAGCCAAACTGCTCTTGTTATTGGAGTCAACGGGAAGAGAAAATGTGTGTGCCTTTCCCCTCCTTTCACATTCATTAGACTAGATATGTGAGCACTACATAGCAATACTTTCTACGGACTACTCTGTATACTGCGCGAAAAGCTCAACCAGTCATTCAGTCAGTTGCATGTACGACCAAGTTACTTTTAACTTGCACAATCTATCCTTATAATCGAATTTTCAAATAAAACTTGCACGCAGCTACTATAGGGCGGAAACCTTAGCAGAAGTTAATTTTAAAGATTTTGGGAGTTTTGTTTGACTTAAAGTCAATTTCAAGTTTGGACAGATTGCAGTATTGGAGGGATTGTAC
>Ga0210040_10002607_pt1 | contig 25280 bp, 15 predicted proteins | sample CryGeyCG12114_NA_FD_185462 | JGI IMG/M metagenome (GOLD analysis project Ga0210040, IMG submission 185462) | Groundwater microbial communities from aquifer - Crystal Geyser CG19_WC_8/21/14_NA (SPAdes) (version 2) | ecosystem: Environmental > Aquatic > Deep subsurface > Groundwater | place: USA... | reverse complement strand
CGATTGCAAGTTGGTGAACAGAGAAAGACTAGCTGATGAGACTACCGAAAAACGATAAAAACCCCTAATTATTATTACTGGTTTTTTGTAATATTAATATAAATAATTCCTTATAACTCGGCTTCGCCGGTATACCCTCTTGCTGAGTTTTATTGTGACTGATGATTATCTAGCCCCTAACTAAAGCAAGGAATATGTAAAATGGGAAGGAAGTTTATACACTTTTGTGACTCACTCACTCTGGCTTTCCGTGTTTCACAATTTTCAGTAACGTTTTCCCATGAAAGGAGCATAAAAATGATGAACAGGAAAGTTGAGTTCTCCATGAGTTTTGATTGCTGTTAGTTAGTTAGTCATTGGTAAAAATAAACAAGACGAAATTGCGTCTCATTTTTGTGTCCTATAAATTGTATTGTAAATCCCTTTTGAGCGGACCCAGGAAATATGCGTCTTGACAAGTGAAAAATAATCATATTAAGGTAGCAGTGTTATGGAATTTAATTTTTGTACATACAATGTTGCATTGGATTTGTATATGCAGTTAGTAACTATGTAACTCGCAAGTAATTGTATCCATAATATGTTGTGGGAAATAGTTTTTACCTTCAGGTCCGTCTGATATTACCAATGTTTACTGTGCTTGTTGAAGGTTAAAGTCGAATTATGATTCCTTCCTGTTTAAGAGATTAATCACGAACGTTTATGGATGAAGCCAGTGAGTGAGCGTGTTTTAAGGTCTCATCTCTCTCACAGTATTTCCTTTCTATATGTGATGATATCTTTAGCTTTCAGCATTGGGTCTTCTCATAACATTGATATTGATTTGCATGATATGTGAACTTGAACAAATGGCTTGCGTACTATGGCTACTATACAGCAAGTAACTAACAGTAAACTAAAAGATGAACTCATGCCCATATGATTGCAGTTTGCGACCAGTGTTGCATAAAATTGATGCTACAAATGAAGGTCATCCTGCTTTCACTTTCATCTTGTGTCTACATTATACTTGCGGACTGTAGCTTTTTACAACGTGGGATGCGTGAGGCAAATTAATGTTGGTATGCCATGCAAAGATTTTGCATTAGTAGTTGTGTGTAGTTAGTTTAGTTACAATTTGGGTACGATTTGGGGTGCTCTGACATGTTGTGAATAGTTTCTCATGTATTTCTTAGATGGCGTTGTATGTTGCTGAAGCATAGTATCCCAACCCTTCAAAAGCTCTCAGATTGATTGAATGCATTGGCTATACCTATATACGAATGAGTAGAATAGTTTCCATGGATTCAGATGCGCTATTGGCTAAAAAAAATGAAACAAAGATTTTTAACCTTAAGTTTTCATATCAAAATGTGATAATAGCAAAATTTTTTGTTTTAATGACATCCGAAATCTCCAATGGAGCGTAACAGTGGACACCTTGTGGAATTCAGTAGTTTTTACAATGGACACAACCAAGTACATTGAAGGGCAGAAGACCATATTATCTGATCAAACCAATAACAATATGGAGCCCCTGTAAACACTTAACAACTTCATTTAATTCATTAAAAATTAATTATTTATTATTCTTTCTGTAGAAAACACAGTAGAACAGGAATTGCATGTTTATTTCAGAAAGCACAATAGCGAAGGTGAATCACCTGAACTTGAGCAATGTGGCTCCTGCTTTTCCATCGAGCCCAATTTAGCAGTGATCCTAGAAGAAGATGGAGATGAAGAGGAAAAGTTAAAAAGTCCCGCTGAGCTGGAAATTTCCAAAGAAAGCTCTGTAATCAATATGAAACCTTTCCGACCTCAACCTTTGCTAGCGGAATCCACTTCACAACTATCCTTAGCATCTTTCTCCCCAAACTCTATTTCCAAAGACAGTCAACATGACAATACAAGTGTGACAGAACTGCTTGAATTAACTAACCGAAAATCCAGATCCGATTCTAGAATTTCCAGTGAGTCACTGGATGCTAAATTGCAAAAATGCCTCCAGGCGAATAAAGGTGTAAAGAAAGAGGCTGCGCATGCGGAGAAGAATACAGCACGAACATCTGCAGTAAAGGAAAAAAAGAATACTAAAGACAAGTTAGGTAAAACGAGCAATAATGCAGTGAATGCACAACGCAGCACCAGTGGAATGACTGGTTCACAAGGGTTGAAAAAAATTAGTGAATGTTCGTCATCCAAAAAAATTCAGTACGAATCAATAAAAACAAAAATTCTTTCCTTTCAGTCAGCGTTTATCAAAATTTGAACTAAAATCCCTTTTCCTTAACAAATAGGGTATTCGGTTCCAAACTGAGATCGCTGGCAAACAACTTCCAAAACAATGTATCCCCCTACAGTTGTCAATTTACACGAATCGACTCACAAAAACGGGGTAAACAAGTTTCTGTAACCCATCGGGATGATAACTTACTAAAGTATAAAGGATCATTGCGAGCTTTCAAAGCTAGTAAGTAAAAAAAAAAGATACCACGATTCTATTTTCAAATGCAACAAACTATTCATTAATCTTTCATATGACACACCAGAACAACTGCAAAAACCTGAACTTCGTCCTACTGTATTTGGCTACGTACCGGGCAGAACGGTTTCCACGTCAGAGACCATAAGTACATCGGCTAAAAATCCTCAAATGAAAGGAATAATAACCTCGCACCAAAATTTCCGTCAAGATATAGAAGCTATGGCAGAAGAGTTGATTCATTCTCTAAAATCCCATCGATCCGCAGAATTGAAAGATGTGAGCCAAGTTACTTCCAGTAATATGATGGTATCCAACAGAATGAAAACTTCTATGAGTTGTCAAACATCTATATTGAACATAAGTAAGGACGGAAATGAGAAAAGTGTGGCAGAAATTACTTCATCAGGAGCAGAGCCACCACAACCTCTAGAAACGTTACTGAGCAGCATGCAATTAGGAATCTATTCAGCTTCGGAAGCAAGTGTTGTGCTTATGAACACCGTATTCAATGGAGCACTCGCCGACCCCAAGTCAGCACAAATTATAATGGAACAGGAAGGTTTCGTGGATTTCATAACTTCTGAGAATGAAATTGATGCGTTGAGAAGGGCCTCCACTTTATTTTCGTCGGCAGCCAGCTCCATTAGCAAGTATTTGGAAGTTCTGAAAGGGGCTCAATTATATTTCCCTGAGAAGACGAACTTTGCACACAAAAGCACTCAGATCCTTAATATGCCGGTGGAGTCTATTGGTAGTGTGCATGAAAAGAAGTGTTTGAGTTTAAAAAGTCAATCTCCGTATGTTAATTTTTGCTTTGTTCATTTTGTAAAATATAGTTGAGTATATAGAGAGAGATAAGGAAACTAACTTTTTGCCATTTTTTTCTTTTGTGCACTATATACAGGGGAATCAGTATTTGGAATTTCAAGGACAGCACGCCTGAAAAGTTTAACATCTCATTAGCTTACCAGGATGGAAAAGTTATACAAACAACAACTTTCCATGATCAGAAATTTTCAGTCGAATTTCTAGGTTCAGACAGTCGAGTGAGATACCTGACTAGAGCTTTTCAAACACGGCAAATTCCAGCAGAGCTGAGTCCAACTATGATCCTAGAAATTATTGACCGTTCTTCATCATTCGCAGTAGCTAGGTTGCAAGCTGCAAAGTATTTGCTGTCTGCTTCGTTTCCTCGACTTTATGCATTGACTTTGAGATTTCAGGGAATTATTGCGCCCAAGAAGATCAAGAAATGGGGACTCAAACGACTGAAATACAATATACAAAGTCTTAACATATTGGCTGGCTTGGTTGTACAAACTGTAGAAGGGTTATTACGAGCTACATCTTCATTTATTGCTGCCGTTCGGAATTCTATAGAAGTTGCAGAGATTTTGGAATTCCCGCGCATACCTGGAATGTATACTGCAGATAAAGTTACTAAAAAAATTAGTCGAAGTCAAAATGAAAAAGTTTGTGAAGAGGATATTCAAGGGAAACTGGGGAACATGCAGATCCCAGTAACTGCGAAAGTATCCATGCAAGACGCCCACTTTTTAATCAATGATGGATTGAAGGAATTAAATTCCGCTGTCGAGACTTGCAAAGATTCTCTTGTTTCATTAACATTGGGAAGAAATGTTAGAAAATCGTACCTAAGAATAGTCAAGTCCATTTTAAAAAGTATGGAGTCCCTGCAAATGAATCATAGTGTTGAGTTCGGAACATTACTCATGACTTTGGCTTGCAATGTGACTGTTATGAAGACTATGGAAACTATTATCCCCGCTTTGAATGCCAGCTTGAGGCGCAAAATTATTGGAAATATTTCTGGACTTGGGAGTGTTGTTACGGAGTACCAGAAAATAGCTAGGAAAATAAGATACGAAGCTATCATGTTGGCTATGGGTAGCATCAAAAAATTAAGGGAGATTCACAATTTTGAAAATAATGCAATCGAACACGAAGAGCTATGAAGCCTGGAAATCAAAATTCTAGCTTCAAATTTCGAAAGTATTGTTTCAATTGTCAATATGACGAATTATCCAATGTGACCTTTATGTTCAAATTTTTAAGATTATTTTTGTGTACTAACCACTCAGCATGTATACATAGCGAATATCGGGACTCACTCAACCATCCCTTATTCGTACCATCTTCGTTAAATCTTAGTTTTTTCATCTACGCCGTCCAAATTAGAGCATTGATAATAAAGAGTATTTTTTATAATTTTTAACATACTGGCATGCATACCCCCTGCCAATATTTGCAAGTAGATGTGCACCTGACCATTTAATAAGATTCCACTTTCTTCATTTGCTGCTATGCATGAAATCACACACTACTAACTAACTACACAACAATAAAACAGATTATAGCTACGACTTCATTTGGAAGCCAAGTTGACAAGCAAGCATATACTATTTTATTACCATTACCTAGTACATCACTCATCAATAATAGAGTATTTACAAGTATATTCACTAAAAGATACTATTTTTTCTTGACAGACGGGATACGACGTGTGATACATTCACATAACATCATAACTTCTTTAATGATCCCAAAGAACTTACTTGAGGCGGAAAGGAAGTGATGCTTGTATTCATATAACTGAATGACGTGACATCCCGCATACTATTGTCAACTAACTAGACAACAATTATTTAATCAAATAGCCTACTCACCTCAACAAATTTTGTTCCTAGATAAACATTAATTGAAACATAATAGACTGACTATAGACACACATACAAATATACACCTAATTATTCACCTGAGGAACTCTGAAGCTTCACTTTGCTAGCTTTCAAATATGATCTTCAATGGCCAAAATTAGGAGTGCGGAACAAAGAAATCTTTCAACAGAAAAGAGTTAGTTACCCTTTGGACGCGGTCATTCTATTTCCACCTGTAGCCAACTACACTCACAATTGGTGCAAAAAAACGTTCTTAAATTTTTTACCAATGGTTAAAAAATCTTAGTGTCAAAATGGCACCCAAATCCAATAACTTCAGTTTGTTGCAGTTCTCTATTTTACTTCTACTCACATGCCACATTAGTTTTGCATTTATTCGAATGCCCCCAACGTGGTGGCGTCAAAAACAAACTATTCGTCATCGACTAGGTCAACTTCAGTCGCGCCAAATTCTCCCACAAATGGCGTCTCGAAGATCCCAACAAATTCAGCCTCGGCAATCCTCAGGACCAATCAGTAAGTAGTGTAGTTAGTTATTGATCGCTACTTAATTTTAATTTAAACAAATCTGTCGCGTTTTAGCTTTTATTAAATATCTTATTTCAAAATGTGATAACAGAAATCGTAGGACCCGAAATAAACTTATCGTCACCCAAATATCAAGCAATGTTACGCTCAATGAGCAAATCCCAAGGAGACACAAAGAAAAGCAGTTCGCCCTACTCGATGGGTTCAACTCCCCAATTTGCCTCCAGCCAACAACAGTATCAAATGAGGCCAAACAGTGCTTTGCGACAAATGAGTGGGTTCAATAACGGAAAAGAGTCGAAAATGAAATATGCAATAGTTCAGGTGCCTGTGGAGGAGAAAAAAGGCATCATGTCTAAAACGATGAATGCCGTAAAAATCAAAACAAGGGCCGTCATGAATGCACCAAGTTATATTTACAAGAGGTACAAAAGCAGTTTGAAAAGATTTTTTGAGGGATCCAAACGGAGAGCAAGTACTCATGATGCTACGGATGATGGAAATGTTGACATGAATGACAATATTTATTATCGGAAAAGTAAAAAGAATGGCAATAATAGGGACTATAGTAGTTACTATTATGGAGATGACGTAGATAAGAAAAGACGAGCTAGTAAGAATCCTTTGAGTTATTACTATGGGAAATCAATGATCTATGATAAACCGGATCCATATGGCAAATATGTTTACAACTCACCGTATAATAATAAAGGAAGAAATCAGAAGTATGAGCCAGATTCGGGATTTTTTTCTCTTTTTGATGATCATGAGAATCACTACGTTTAATGGGTACACACAAACATACGTAAAGAAATGATAAAGTGGGTTTTGTACCCATTTCCTTCATTTAGCTGCATTTTTATTGTATTTTCCTGAAAAAACCTTGTGTGATGGTAAAAATGCGGTTTGGTTAATAATTTTATTGTGGTTCATATTATATCTCAATACAAATGTATAGTTTTATACGAAAATGTCAAATGTACATATTTATATTTTTATGTCTTGTTATAGCTCATCTAAGCACAATTTTTAGTTTGTTTGGGTAGGTCTTGTTATTTTTGTGCATTCATTTCGTTCAGTTGGAAATAAAAGTTGTGAAAAATTTAGTTATAATATTAATTCATACTCGATTTTCTGTGAGCATAATTAAAAATTTAAAGCCATAAACATGAAATGGCTCTGAAAAAAACTAACGAGTCACATCAGTCATCCATTTTGCTGAGTTTCAAAAACCTGTGCATATGCCTCATCTCGGTTTTATATTTTGCGAGACACATTACCGCTCAAACAATATACAAACAAAGAGATTGTGAAATTCCATTTGAAAATGCTACCAAACCGTATATACAAATACACAGCATTAGTCCATTTGTTCTGAAGTCCAGGCCTACTCTCAAACTGGCCATTGAACCGCCCGTTACTAGCGTTCAAAATAATCAATTAGGAATTCAAATTCATTGTGATTTCAATGAGCCTATTCATTGGGTTTTCAATTACAATCCGGTAAATTTTCTAGCTAACTTACTAGCTTTGTACAGATTATTTTCAACTAACCAACTGACTAACTAACTAAACCTTTTCCTAGCTTGAGGTTCCAGTAGACACTACTAGTAATTTTTTCGAACGAAAATGGCTATCGAATAATACGTTCAACTATGGAATCGATTTTGGTCTCCAACACGGAAAATTCATAAACCTACTTCTATCATGTGAACCTGTTGATAGTAAGAATCCACCTACATCGTGCGCATCAAATATTTCAAGACCTGTTGCTAATTACGTACAAATCAAATCTGGCCCGCTTGGATTCCCGAATTATCAAGTTACGTCAAATCCCTTTGACCAATTTATAGGTAATACCCTAACCCTAACCAAGTCTCAAATGTAAAAAAGAATAGTTTCCATGTACAGCGCTACCGAAATAGCCACAGATCAATAGTTACCAACATAATATTTGACTTTACAACTTCTTAATAGATTCATTGTCGTCAACATCATTGTACAAACACAAATGGACCCCACATTACAACGAAACTATAAAGTGGGATGAATGCAAACTACGGCTTTACGTCAAACAATCTTTTGGTGGTGAAAATGACGCTTCATCGCTCCAATACAAATGGGAGTATAATTTTGCAGATGAAAGAGGCTCGCCAAGCCCTGAATCGATCACACATTTTGCCTTCACAACCAACAGGAGCATCACGTACGAAAATATGTTCAGGACTACGTCTATGGTGAGTGGAGTTATTGATGAATACGAAGATTGTTTTAGTTTAATGGGCTGAGCGCGATTAATGAACGCCTGAGTGTTCCATTGTTATTGGAAGGTTTGATTAACTCTCTCAGCTAGTTAGTAGTTTGAAATCACGGGTACGCATAATGAAGAGTAATAATGCCTTTAGCTTGCAGTCATTAAATTACTTTGGTTTTACCTGAGAAGAATCCAGGCTGTACAAAGGAGCTAGGGAGTGATGAAATCTGCCATGGATGCAAAGCAGTATCAAATTACACTGTAAATTCGGTGATTTTCTATGCTAACATTATGGAGGAGAGTTATACAACGGTCGCAAAAGGATTGTTCAGTGTACGCAAATGGCTGGAAGCGGAATCTCGAAAATTTTGTAGGAAACCTCAAGTTTCAATAATGTGATTTTGTATAATGCCTGGAGCAGGTGTTGTTGATTATGTAATGTAATCGTTTTGTTTGGTTAGTCATATTTTTATTATTGGCTGACAGATTTTCAATGGAGCGTTCCCATTCACGAGATGATGCATATGGAATTAATACCAGCAGTTATTTACGTCAATCAAACACTTAAGATTAGTTGCAATGTTTCTACTTTTTACTTTGCCTATGGCACAGTGTTGACGACCGGAGGTAAACCAGAAAATATTTCTCAGGGTATTATTCTAGTTTTCAGCCAGTATATGATTTGCGAAACGTATCTATTACCGTTCAGAGTTGATATGAGTGAATAAACTAGGTCATGTTGAAATATTCCATAATGACGGCGTGCGTCAGATTTCTCAAGACTTTCGGTTCATAGAAGGGAATCAATTTGTGTCTATAACTTGCTTTGCTCCTTTCATTCACTCCCAGAACTGGGGCAATGTGACAAGACGCAGTTATGTAGAGTGTGAGTTGTTGTTTTTTTATTTAAAAAAATGGTACACACATGAACATGCAAGCACTCTATTTGTAAGCTAAAGCGCTAAACTAAGCAAAATATTTACTTCCAAGCTAGATCCTATTCATCCTACGATGAACGGAACTACCGAATCGACTGTTGTGCATATTTTGGGGAAATTGAATTCTGAAAATGAAAAAATACAGTGTGAAGCAAATGGAAATCCATTACCAACTCTCACCTGGGAACTCCCTTTAGCAGTAATGATTATGCAATCGCCAAAATAGTTTTCTTAAATAGCAGAATATTTTGACTTACGATTACTGTAGTGTATAATTTTTTGCAGAATCTCTCAGAGCGTCTTTTAGTTGTAGTGAGCAATGCAACAGATGGCGTGAGTGCCCAAATTGGAAACTATGGTGCCAAAGTAGTTGGATCTGTAACTTTCCCGAAGATGAGTGCGGATTTTGCTGGTACTTATATATGTACTGCAAAAAACCACTTGGGCAAAGTGTCTAAAGCTTTTATCATAACTTTTCCTGGAAAAGGTTCGATCCGGCAAATGTATCGTATTCTATTTTCGTAATGTACAATATTGGGACGGGGATAGACAATCTCTTTTGATAAACTTTAAATACTAGGACTTTCGAAAACAACAAAAGTAGCTTTAGGCTCATCTCTAGGAACATTCCTACTCATACTGAGCATTGCAGTAGTAGTTCTCGCAATCAAAATTAAAAATCAAAGAGAAAAGTTTAGAACAGAAACTGAGCAGGCGATCAAAGAGTTCAAAGAAGGAATCAAACAGAAAAAGTTAGAGATTGGGATAAACCGTACTGCAAACACAACTAATAATGAAACTACTGCTGTGAAGGCACACGAGTCTATCTTGGCACTAGCATACAATGACTCTTATGAAGTCCCTTTGAAAAGTTGGGTTATAGGTAAACATCATTTGCATTCATATTTAATTGGATACATGACGAGATTGAAGTAATTTGAAAGCTTTAACCATGAAATGTTAGGAGACCAAGTTTTGGGAACCGGACAATTTGGTGTGGTTAAAAAAGGGTTGGTGAATACTGGGAAATCCTTAGATGTGGTGGCAATCAAGTCCATGAAAGATGATGTTGACATTAGCGATTTTAAAAGCTTTTTATTTGAGCTCAAAGTAATGGCTTATATTGGAACTCATGAAAACGTAGTGAGCTTGGTAGCGTCTTGTACTGATGATATTAGAAGCCGTAAGACATTAATCTCTTTAAAATTAATTAGTTAGTTAATTGGTACTAACTAATTCAAGCAACATTTCTTTAGTCTTGTAGTTAGTTCCCTATAGTTAGCTATATAAAAGTTCTGGTCTTAACAAAATTAAAAGGTTCCATCCTAATCGGAGTAGAATACTGCACGAATGGAAGCTTACTTGACTACATGAGAAGCAACCGGTCTCTGTTTTGTAATTATGTGATTGACGGCAAAATTTCGGAGGACAACTTTTTCAAGTAAAGTTTGCAATGATTACATTCTGTTAGCCACCAAGAATCTAATTTCTTTACAGTTTGCTTGGGATGGAGTAGGTTATAGTTATGCAACATATTACTTTACAGCAAAGGGACATATGCAAATAGACTTAATCCAATATTCTCCACGGTGGATCTATACAAATGGGCTTATCAGATTGCAAATGGAATGGAGTTTTTGGAGGCTAAAAAGGTAATGGAGATCCGCCATGATGAACTACATTGCATATATATATTTTTCATATAGAAACAAACCAGACTGTCTAGAAATATGTTTTCTCTGGCTTGAACGTGCTTTAAACGTGAAACGAATAAGCACCAGATTTCGTATGCAAGCATACACGCAACCCACACCAAATCCTCTTGGCATCATCCAATTTCATCTAAGAAAAGGAAACTACAATTTCCTTCATAATCTCAAACAACGCTTGCGAGCAACAAGTCTTTGTATCATCTTTCAATTCCACATTACTATTTAGGTAATGCATGGGGACTTGGCTGCCCGGAACGTGCTCCTCACGACAGACAAGATAGCCAAAATTAGCGATTTCGGCTTATCCAGATTGCTCCTGGACTCTTCCAATTACACGAAAAAAACTGCTGTGAGTCCCATTAAAATAATTGCTATCATCCTCATGTGACCCCCGCACAAAGGAAAATATCCTCATTAGTTTCATGTCATAATATACCACGCTACAATAAATTGCAGTGCCCACTCCCATGGAAATGGATGGCCGTTGAATCTCTGGAATCAATGCAGTTCTCAAGCCAGAGTGACGTCTGGTCCTATGGTGTTACCTTGTGGGAATTATTTTCACTGGGCAGTAGTCCGTGGCCCGGACTACACTGGGATCCTGATTTTACTACACAATTGCACAAAGGATTGCGAATGAATAGACCAATAAGAGCCACAGACAACATGTAATACGATGGGATATTGTAGTTGATTATATATTTGCTATAGTTGCTACACGACTGTCTAATGGCTTTGTCCTTTGCCTGACATTTGTTAACCTCATCATTTATTGTAACTTATGCTTACTTGTTCCCACAATAGATACCAATTGATGCTGGACTGTTGGCACACTGATTGTGAAAAACGAGCTAGATTTACATCCATGAAAGCCTGGCTGGAAGAAGCTCTCGCTGGTTTTAGTTCCATACTGTATAGTGAAATGGCCAATTTTGATTTCACTAGGTTTTAGAGGAGCTATTAAACATTGTGTAAAAGTTATAGAAACTTTTATTAGCCAGTCAATAACCTTCTTGGGAACGTGTTTCACACGGCAAATATAGAAGATTTAATTCATATAGTGAAAGTGGTTCTGAATAATATGCAATATGAGAGTCTCTTAGTTTAGGCAGGAATGTCTGAAATCAATAAAGTCTGTGAGCACAGAAGTTTAGCTAGTTACAATGAAAATGTATGCAGTTATTTTGTTTATGCATTAAAGTCAACGTTTCTTTGTACTACATCATCTGTAAAGATTATTAAGACGTGAGCGAAGCTATGGTAGTACAATTCCCATCACTATGTCTGTCTGTCTGTCAGGTTGACCCTCTGAAATGTCTGTCACCCAAATATCTCAACTAATTGAAGGATTTCCATCAGATTTTTTGCGCATATTATTATTTTAATCCGGTTGTAACGAAATAATGACGTTCCTCCATCACCTACTTCAATAAAAGTTTCTGCCATGAATAATTACTCACCCAATGCTTAGTAGGTCGATTAACTTTAAATTTTGTAGTAAGAGGTTATGCGAAATTCTTAAACAAACACAACATTTAAACCGTCTTCACCCCATGAGAAAAGGAAGGAAGTCCCTTAATCTTCATCGTTAATAGCTGGTGCATTAGTTGATCAATCGACCTCAAGCTTTTTATTTATAGGTTGTGAGACTTTTCAAACAAGTTAGGACAAAAAACAGGTTTGCTCTAATGTGCGTATTTTAAAATCTTCAAATATAATATTGGTTGATTTACCAGAAATTTGGTATTTGGAGATTTTGAGACACGCCAAACAAGATAAAATAGAAAATATGAGACCAGCATTTTATAATATACAACGTACTCACTACTTATTTATGTCCACTTGCTGCTGTTTTTTTTCTTTGTGGAGAAATATTACCTTTGTGTGTATGAAACAAATGGCCAGTGCTACAATCTGTAATATGTGCTAGCTAACTTAAGTTAGCTTAATAAGTGTTCGAATTTTTGCTATAAGTTAGTTACTGTAGCAAAACCTGATTGTTGCATGTAAGCTGACCTTCTTACAGGTTAAATTGTAATGTGTGCCCAAATAGTGGTTCCTGTGTCTGCACCTTTTTCTGCGGTATACTAATCAATGTGAACTTGTGCTCAGTATCAGAGCTTTGTTGTAGAGAGACTCAAAAACTGGTTTCCTACGCTTCTTCTTTGCGTGTAGAGTTAGTGACAAAAGACAAGTTTCATTTGCTTATTGGCTCAGTAGAAAGAGAAAGTATGAGAGATCATCATCATGCTGTAAGCTAAAATATTACAGTATGACTAACCACCTGAATGAGTAGAGATAGCGTTTTTAACCTTACATTCTTCAAAATGGCCGCAAAAAAATGCACGGTAATAATAATTGTACTGACGTACTATTCAAGTACAGGCTGACTTGCTTGCTAGTGTGATTTGTTAGTTAGTTAGAAGTTTGCAGAAAACGAAAGCAAAAGTAGCAGTTAGGATCAATCGAAAGCAATCATGCATGTGTATTTCCCATTTTTTAACATCTAACTAACCATTATGTGAGACTGCTTGTTTTGGGGGGGTTAAGTCATGCGTTTTACTACTATATGAAACGGCAGCAGGTGAGTTTATAGTTTTCAAGTCATTCATTCATTTGTCTTCATACTTTCTGAAGAGAAACTGTACGCAACTCATTTGTCTCTAGTTCCCCTTCTTCATGTAGGGCAGTGAAAATGAGTTCAAAGTTGTTTTCGGTGATCACCATCACCTTGTGTTTAACCCATAATGTAATTTCGGAGAAAACTGGTGTCAGTTTTGATACCCCTAGCTATCGTAAGAAATTAAAAACTATATTCTAAAAGCATTTCTGTGTTCATTTTTATGAATAACAGTCTAACTATGTGAACATTATTTCAGAACTTACTATTGGAAAATGGCCACTTGTTGAAATCATTAAAAAACAACCAGAAGACTTAGATCAGCTAGAAAATGGGCACAGAGAAAAAAAATCTATTCGTCCAAGAGGTCCCCCTCCACAAATGTTCTTTTTAAACCAACTGGGATTGAGAAACCTACAATCTCCAAATCTTGAAATCCTTAAATCCCAGAGTGTAAATCAACCCATGGTGTATTTAAAAACAATCCCAATGAGTACATTCAATATGTCTCCAAAACCAATGACAAGTACATTCAATTTGTCTCCAAAACCAATGACAAGTTCATTCAACTTCTCTCCTAAACTTATGACGAGCACTTTAAATTTTTCTCCCACACCGATGGCACGCTCTTTCAACTTACTTCCCAACAAGAAAATTCATACTTTGAATTTGGGTCCACGACAAATTGTTATTCCACGAAACACTGCCAGAAGTTTTCACACTAGAAATCCAAATGCAGTTCCAAAGGTGCCTCAAATTCCAAACCCTGGCCTATCAGACTTTAAACTTCGAAAAACATCCATCAGTTTCAATCTTCCATTTGTAGGTGGAAAACCTTCATGGATATCCAGTGGTAACAATGGCGGAGGACATGGAGGCGGTATGACTTTTCACAGCCCGCCATCTCGGGGCGGTGGTGGAGGAGGATTTCCTAAACAAAAATATTTCAAAGCTCCATGGGAGCAAGGACCCCCACCTAAATTTTCATCGTCTCCCATGAACTCTGATAGTAATTACGGTTTTAGCTCGTTGAAACAACAAATTTCCAATATCGGTGGAGGAAAGAAAGGGTATGGCAGCAGCAGCCATTATGATGGCAGCTCTATGGGTGGAGGATATGGCGGCGGCTCCCTCGGTGGAGGATATGGTGGCGGTTCCCTGAGTGGAGGATATGGTGGCGGCCCTATGGGTGGAGGTGGAGGATATGGTGGCGGCCATATGGGTGGAGGTGGAGGATATGGTGGCGGCCCTATGGGTGGCGGTGGAGGATATGGTAGCAGCAATTCAATGATGCATCACTTTGGTTCTATGATGGACGACGAATTCGGAAACGATAATGGGGTTGGCGGTGGCCAATTAATGAAAACAGTGAATACCGAATTTGCCGGACCAATTTTACACGGACCTGAGCCAGCTCCACAACAGCCTCCACATATTGTAATTGGAGCCTTCCCACCACAAGACTACAGTATCAAACAACAAGAACGCCAAATAGTGAAATTGCAATTACCCTCAATAACTGATGAGAAGCCAATATATCCCAAAGGTTTCCCCAATAATGGCGGCTGGAGTGCTAAAAATTCGGAAATTGATCCTGAGACAGGATTCTTATTGCAAAGTAAAGTCATCACAGCTCCAACAGTTTCCCTAGGAAAAAATAGTGATAACCATCCTTTCTCGGGATTCCATCAGATGGGCCGAGGTAAATTCGTTCACAAAACAAATATGGTAAACAACGATGGTCAACAAAGCACCGATGTGATATCTGATAGACTAGGAAAGCGACCAATTGTTCTTCGACCATTGCCTATGCGATTCCGACCAAAAATGAATAATAATATGGGACAAAGACGAACGGGATCATCAATGCTCACTAGATTCATGCCATCAGTATTTGATAGCAAAAATAACATCTTCGCCAAAGGAAAGTTTAATAAAAATAGAGTCTCCAACATGTTTATCCCTCATCAACCGAAATCAAATCCAATCAACTTATTAAACACCCACATGGCAAACAATATGAAAAACTTCAGACGCATTCCAGGGAACCAAATGCGATTCCAGCATCAATACCAACAACAGCAATCCCAATCCAACAAAGTTCAACAAGTGGGATCGGGATGGAAAGCAAAAGAACAAAATTTACCTCAAGTTGGAGCAATTATTACTCGAACGGATCTATTGCAATCCCCAAATATTAGTGCACCGCTTGGAGGAGTCTCATCACTAGCATTTCAAACTTCTCTGGCCGAAAAACGGCGTCAAGACGCCATTCGGCGACGAAAAATGGGATCCCCGTTGGACACTCAAGTGAAGCTTTTAGGTAAACTATTTTCCGATTTGCAAGATGTGAAGCCAACTCGTCTGGTGAAAACATTAGAGGAAGCTAACGGACACGGTTTGAGCAAAGTGGATGCCCCAATAGTGGCTGTAGATGTGCAATCCTATTCCGTTCCAGAGCCCAATAGCGCGGATCCTGATATTTTAGATTCCCATCGGTATTTCGGATTCCCCGGTGCCCGGTTTGAATTCGGAAACACCAATGAACTAGTCAATAATGTGAAGAAAGCCATGATTCGTGCAAAGAAGGTTCATTTGCACGAATTCGGAAACACTCCAATAGAAGTTCTCGATGGTATTAATGATAGGATCAGCAGTTTTGTGGGCTTGACAAGACAACTACATCAAAAAGCTCATGACAAGGGAGAGGCTGTTGCTAGCAAAGGATTCAGACAATATCAAGTAATTGTGAGTCAAGCTGGAAATGGATGGGCGGCGCCCCAGGAAGGTGATCCAAAAACATTTTCTCATCAAGCTCCTCTCATTTTCAGTGGTGGCGTGGAAGCCCTTTCAGGTTAATAAATAGTTAACGCATTTTTGTTATCTAATCTTATTTTAGCTGTTAGATTGTTATTTTTTTCATTATTTATATGAACTGACCAGTATACTCGCTACAGTTTTGTAGCACGACAAGCTATGAAAATGTATGTAGTGAGCAAAAGATATGTCGTGTATTTTGTGTGGATAGAACTTGAAGGAAAATGTGCAATAAATTGTTGTCATTCTCCAAAGTGCCATATGATATTCGTATGTAAATATGTTATGAATGAAATGTTATAACTTATTTTTTTTTTGCTTTTTGGGGCATTTACTTCCATACATGTACAGAATAAATAGACTTATTTTTCTATGGCCGGAAACCGCACTTTTCTCAGGTCGTTAGTCAGTGTGCATAGTACACAGACTTAAATTTATTTGAAACCACGCATTCAGGATAAATTCATAATTTAGTTCTTCATAGGAGGCAGAGCTCAATAATAACATAACAAATCGTTTCTTTGTGTACGTACGTATTATAATTGGTTCGAATCAAATTAGCGAGCTACAACCATGTTTTCATACTCTCCATTCTCGTTCACTTCATGGAAACTACTCAAAATCATTGTTATTTTGTTAAGCTGTGGATATGTTGCAACGCAAATAGTTTTTGAAACTGAACCTACCAAACAATCCAATTTTCCAATTGTGAGAATCTATGATGCTGCGGAAGACGAGCCCAACTACGATAACAATGGAAGTTTCACTTTTAATCTCTCAGACCAAAACAAAATGGCATGGCTGGGTCTGGAATGTGAATATGATCAGCCAATTTCCTGGATATTTGATTTAGATCATGTAAGCAAATAGAAAACACTTGTAAATAGTACATTCTAGAATAAGCATGAGTAAGATCTTGCGGAAATAGATATCTTCAGGGCTGACCGTCACCCATTCATACATAAGCAGATCAATTTCTGACTTTTTCAACACGAGCACCTACAAGTACACTGCAGATTTTGAAATACAAGCCTATGCATTCAATACGACAGTCTTTGCTTGTGAATCAAAACTGAATCCCATGGACCGTACAGTCGTCATGTCTTTTACTGAGGACCAAGGACAAAGTTTTAATCTACAAGTTGTAGACAAACGACTAGAGTTTATCGAAGCAATAAAAGGTACAAGAAATATATTCACAGAAAAAGTCTATAGGATGCATTAAAATCTGATATGTACGCATATTTACATTTCAATAGATTTTGATGCAAAAGAACAAAACTATTTACATGATACAAAATATGAAACCAATAACTCGTCGAGCTGTCTTGCTCAATTTACATATATTGATAACTACAACGAGTACATACTGGGTTACAAATGGGACCCTTCGGGAGTGCAATTTCCCCACAGATATCCAGATGCTCAAAATTTTGACAATGCATTCCGTCATACAAAACGACAGGTTGACCACCAATGTTGTGAAAAAATCGTTCAATATTCAATGTACATCACAACCGCATACCAGAAACATAATAATAATGCTTTGTGATTCATGAACAGGAATGTGTAAAGAAACTAGGACCAGACGAATCCTGCTTATGCTTTACTTTACGACAAAACGCAACGAAATTGCTCCCAGTTTCCACTGTCCATATTAGAGAAGGTCAGACTCGAGTAGTCAAAGGATTTTTTACAGTTCCAGAAACGGAATTGGACGGTCGCGGTCGTTTTTGTAAGTATATGTACAGTTAGTATGACGCACAAATCTTGAGCAATAGAATCCATAATGGGCCAAGAGAATCATCCGTTTTTATGTCTTGAATGCAAACATTGATCTAATCGTGACCCAAATCTTTTCCGCTCAGATCTAGAGCATGAGTACGTAGAGCCTCAAAAGTTTTTATACATGCCAAACATAACGGAGACACTGTACATTGGCAAAACTTTCACTGTCACATGCTTCGTTTCGGCCTTCTACTTTTCTTTTGGAACTTTGATTGCCACTTCAACAACTGACAGTCTTTCATCTTCGTCAACAAAGTTTTATCGTGAGTGTTACTACAGCACATGTAGTTTCAAACTATATAAGAATAAATTATGCTTCCAAAGTTGGCTTTATTAGCGTATAACTTACAGTTTGGTGAGGACAACAATAGGCGCTTAAATTTCATTCACTTGGCTGAAAAATTTAAATAACCTTTTGTATTTTTCTGCTTATTTCGATGAAACTCATTGGCAGTTTAGTTAGTTAGTACTAATTGAAATCAAAAAGTTTACATCTTATCAATTCAAAGGTCACTCACACAAATCTATTAACAATTCTTGAATGTTAAGGGAAAAGTTTATTTTCATTCTGTGAAAGACTGTAAACTACTAAATACTGCATAACTCATTAAAAAATTATAGCATAACTAGACTGATTGTTACATTTTCAGCAACAAATGAAAATTTCGGAGAACACGAAGTACATTTTGGTGTTCGACAAGCTACACAAACAATAAAATTTACGGAAAAGTCTATAAACCCCACAATATGGTGCTTATCTCCTATCTGGAACTCTACAGAATGGGTGAATGTGTCCCGCAATGTTATTGTCAATAATGGTACGTAAACTCCTGATTTACATAGAAAGCGTATTAGAGTGCCAGTCATATCTAAATGCATATGAGATGGTCGTATACATAAGCGGAGTTTCCGTTTACTTTATGCAACGCGGAAGTGGCACAGATTCTGGCCCTATTTTTATTGACTTTGATTTAATTCCCATGCACACACAGATCCCGGATTCCCAGTGCTGTTAGCACCTGGGGATAGCACAGTGTTCAATGTGACACGCAAGGATTTTGACAAGGGAAAGTTCCGGATTCATTGTGTGGTGGAAGCAACACCAACTGCAGACATAACTTTCGTTCCCCATAGAATGGTACGCAATAGAATTGGTTCAAAGTGGAAAACTTTTTGAAAACATGCACAGCTTTTGCGTTTCTCATAGTAGTAGTGTGATGATGAAAGAAAAGGAAAAAAATTCATTGATAAAAGCTTTTCGCAAGCCTAATGTAATGTTCAAGTGCCCTTCTTGTAGTAAAAGGAATGAATGAAAGTTGAATGAAAAGTTTCCCTCTTATAGAACCTGCCATACGAGGAGAGCACAGTGATTGTAGGGAATCGAAAAAATCTAACAGTGACTTTTAAACCTGATTCAAAAACTGTGTCTTTGCTGCATGGAGAGTATATTTGTAACGCGTCCAATTATTTTGGATCTACAGAAACTAAATTCCGGATAAATTTCAAAGGTGCGGCACTCAAATACATTTTTAGAGGCATTCATAGCTTCATCAATGATGCTTTATCAGCTTATGAAAAGTCTTTTTGAATTGAAAAATATTATGTTATGATTTTTCAACTAATCTTTAGAAACGGAGGATAACACAAAAACCGTTCTCGTTGTATTGGGCAGTTTTTTGGCAATCCTTTTACTAATAATATTACGACTAGTATTGAAATACAGACGAGAGAAAATACTCTTTCAAAGGCAAACTCAAAATGCTATCAAGGAATTTTTGGAGGGCGTAAAACTCCAGGAGAAAAACGATCCCAATGACTTGGCAAATAATCCATTATATTCTATTATGGAGACTCCGTATGACAAGAGTTATGAAATCCCCAGAACGAAATGGAAATTAGGTTCAATGCAAAATAAACTGTTTAAGATGGTTTTGATGTGGAAAACTATTCATTCAGGCCACTAGATAGATGGTTTTCTATAAACTGACTGATTATGTTTATCTTTTGAAAAAGATGGAACTCTGTTGGGCTCAGGAGCATTTGGAGTGGTTACACGGGGATCTGTGGAAATTGATACGGTTAAGAATACTGTGGCTGTGAAAACTATGAAGCCTGGGGAAGATATTGTCGATTTTAAAGCTTCTTTACTAGAGCTCAAGATTATGGCTTATATTGGTCGTCACCCCAATATTGTCAACCTACTGGCTGCATGTACTGATTACATTAATGCACGTAAGTCCTTTCTAGCCAATATTTCGTTCACAGGCAAGTGGCTCTAGCTCATGAAATTTCCTCGTTTCGTTGAAACATTGTCTGAGCCCGCTTTCTTTTACAGTCTAAAAGAGAAATTAAAAGCAAATCACTTTCTATTTGGACTAGACTCGTTGGCTTTGCAAACTTTACATTGTACATACACTCTGTCTTTGAATTATGCATGCACACGTCAAGCATGAGTGTACATCTAGACTGGAACAAATAAAAAATGCTTAAAAATATTTACATTGACATGACTAGAGAAAAAAGTACGCCCACACTTTTTTTGTATTATTTTTGCCCTAAAAATATCGCTGAGACTCACCAAAAGTGCCTCTTAAGTTAGGTAAAGGGTTATATAGGGCGCACCGTCGGCTTTTAAATTCGATTTTTGCTAATATCATTTGATGGATTTTCAGAATTGCTTTTTGCTCAACGCACAATTCAATTATTTACACAAAGAAACTTATTATTTTATCATTCTAAATGCATCTAGAATACTTGCATATGCCGACTTCTTGCTTTATTGTCATTTTTGGATGCTCTCTACAACTATAGTTTTATTATTGTTTTGTACACTCCAACGCAAACTTATAATTATATCCTATTGTTGCTATTTCTATCATGACCACATTTACTGCTTTTGAAATCAACTGCAGGAGAAGTTGTGATCGGAGTTGAATACTGTGCAAATGGAGACTTGCTAAGTTACTTACAAAAGAGACGCGCATTACTCCACAATCTAGTGACGGACGGGAAAATTGAGTTGGACTACAGGTTGGTTGTGAAACTCAATTTCCCCCTACTGAACAATCTAATTTGGATTTGCAAATGTCATTATCAAGAAGCGCGGGGAAAATTGACAATGCTTTTGTTTTTGTTATTTCAGTTCTTCATCAAAAGGACTCTATGCAAATATAGTTTCATCTGCAAACTTGTCCACATTGGATTTATACAAATGGGCTTTCCAAATTGCAAAGGGATTGGAGTTTTTGGAGTCAAAAAAGGTATACAGAATATTTATATTGCAGGCTCTGTATTATTCATTTTGGAACAGCACTACTTGACTAGCAATTCAATTAGACTGATTGAAAGAGCTTCTTGTTTGCACTTAATGTTTCAAACTATAGGGCGCAGCCAAGATAGGCTAGCTGCTCTGTGTAGTTAAATAAATATGTAGTTTGAATGCAGGTGTACGAATTTTTGAGAATATTTATTATTGACTTGTACGAACTAACTATAGGTAATGCACGGGGACTTAGCAGCCCGAAATGTTTTACTGACTACAGATAAAGTTGCCAAAATTAGCGACTTTGGGCTTTCACGTGTGGTGATCGACTCAGGAAACTACATGAAGAAAACACAAGTAAGCCTCTTCAAGTTACGAATGGAATTTACTTCATACATACTGGTTATTGAAGCACAATATTGGGTTTGAAGTGTAAGCTGGAATTAACTGTGTAGGAGGGAAATTACCTAATATTATTATGGTATAGTAAAATGGGATCAGTAAAAGGAAGTAAATTGTGTGGAAAAAATAAGCTACTTTCCCTGAAGCTAGTAGATTGGGCATATTATGGACGGAATTTTATGCGTCTTAGATTTAGAATGCCGTTCATTCACATTAAATATGCTATAGGTTGCTCTTCCTTGGAAATGGATGGCTATTGAATCCCTAAGGTTCATGCAGTTCTCGAGCAAAAGTGATATTTGGTCTTACGGAGTTCTTTTATGGGAAATCTTCACAATGGGTGGAACCCCTTGGCCTGGGATGGCGTGGAGTTTGGAATTTGTTGATCAAGTTGAACATGGGCTGAGAATGAAAAGACCGGAATTCTGTCCCCATGATGTGTAAGCAAACTGATATTTTTTAAATTTTGGGTAGTAGTATGTTGCGCAGTTTTCCTCGAATTTTCATGATTGACGAAAGCGTTATGATAAACTTTTAGAATGATAAATAAATACGAACTGGATCTGGAAAAAAATATGGATTACTTATCTAATAATTAAGTAATTCGTATTTTTATAACATTCTCGGAATTACTTATCAACCGAAAGTCATTTTCTCATGAGTATAGTGGAGTGCTTGATAATAATTCAATGCTAAATTACTTTTGAGCTGGCAACAGGCTACATTACTTACAACTTAATAACTAAATTCCAAGAACAACAGCTTGATATTTCTACTCTTTTTACAGATACGACAACATCATGATAGAATGCTGGAGAAATGAGCCAGACGCTCGAATAGAGATTCCCAGAATACGACAATATTTTGAAACCTGGATACAGAAAATGTCAACTACAGACGCACAATATTACAACACAACTCCTCAGAGCTGATTCCAGAGCTCCATATAATGTGTAATATCATCGGATTAGCTTACTTACTTGGGAAAAAAGTAATTCTATATCTCTCAAGAAAAGTCACTACGTGGGTAGTCACTTTCAGTAGAACAAAATAAAATATTCCAACAAAGTATTTTAACTTGATTTTTAGCGCGTAACTAATGGCAACCGTACTGAGAGTACACTTATGTCAAGCATCTTTTGCCAATAAGCAAACACACATGTCATATCCATCATGCGTGATGTAATTCTCCGCCTGTCTCCAACTTTGTGTAATAAAACTCCCAGAATTGAAATAAAAATCCAAGTGTTTGCAGTTGAGAAAGCCGCCTAGTCCGCAGCATTCCATATTAACCAGAAAAACAAGTATTTTTCATTGTTACTGGCTCCAAAACTCCAAAAATCTGTCAGTCACAAACGACTGGTTGAAATGAAATGAGAAGTAAGTAACGAAACGCAGCTAGAACCCGGTACAGTGAGCTGACTTTTTCCTACATTACAGCGTTACGCCTTCCTCTTTTTTCTTCTTGAAATCAACTTCTACAGTGGATAAGTAATTCTACCAACTAATAGCAAACTTCTGTTTGTATTTTACACAATAAGGGAGCAGCATCATAAATCGTAATAACAGCAATCCTCCTACATCGTTATACGACATCCAAGCAGCAAGTTACAATACAAATAGTTTTTACAACGATACAAGTTCGTTGGAAAACTGTGGAAATCCATACGGTGGGCCAGGATATTCGCTTCCACCATTACCGGCAGACAACTTACGTTTCTCTGGTGTCCCCAAAACCTTTATGGCCCGTCGGAAGTCGTCCACATCCCAACGATACAATGACCCCGATCATTTAGAGTCTGTGTTGAACCCAGGGCCATCCGGTCATGCGATAAAGTCAAGACAGAGAATGACAGCTAACAATTTACAAGCTGGTCGCGGAAATCGACTGAAAAAGAGTACCCATATGTTCACATCGTCCAATCATTCCAAAATTAGGTCAAACTCTAGAACTACACCAAGTAATGTGGGGCAGTTTGGGACACTGAATAATCCTCCGAATGCTGGTTTCCCTAAACCGTCCATTTCTGAGGACTTGGGGAATCGATATGACTATGATGATATGGCAGAAGAGGAGTTCCAAACGTTCATGAATTCCAAAAGTGGAAAGAGTGTACAGGAGAGAATGCAACCGAAAAGTTTGGACCTGTTGGCTCAATTTGACTCGGCTGTGAATAAACCAAGCATACATCGATCTCAAAATGTACTGCAGAATGTTAAGAAAATAAAACCAACCAGCTCTACAAGTAATTTTGGGAGGAGTAGTAGCAGTAGTATGAGATCCACATCGGTTCCGAAATATAAGGGACTTGGAGCAAATTCTACAATCGATCGAAATGAAATTAAGGAACGAGTGGAAAAAATGAAAAAGGAGATTATGGCAGAGATTGGCTGTGGAGTGGGTTCCGAGGAAAGGTTAGTTAGTTTAGAGTTAGACCGATTTGTGCAGAGGAGATTGTAATTTAAATTCGTTTTTTGCTCGGTTTTTTCTTCTGCGAAACCCACGCACTCTACTACTTAAAGATTATCTAGAAGGCTGTGTGTATAGTTTTATTCAACAACTGGCTGAGAGTGAGGGTGAAGATAGAGAATAATAATTTTTCTAGATGTTTTGGTTGAATTGAATGCTTCAATCTAATGAATGCATATATGTATACTCATGTTTCCGGCTCTAAAAGAAATTGCGAATGCTGCATATACAGCGTCTTTGCCCTCTTCGTATAAAAATTTCTTCATTTAATGTCTTTTAGTTCGTCAGCAGGGAGTGATGTTCGTGGAAAAAGATCAGATTTATCTAATTCAGACAAGTCTCTGAAAATGATGCATGCTAAAATAGAATCCATACTTTCGGATCTAGTACCCAAATCAAATTACAAGACTAGTTTATCCAAGTACTCCAAATTCAACCCACTCACGTCCATTTCTATGGACATGCCGTCCAGACGAAGTTTCAATGTAAATCCAATCACAAGTTATCATACCCGAGGTAAAAAGGATATGGAGCCAAGTCAAGAGTCTCAGTTCAGATCTAAAGCCAACTTGACCGAACTTACAAACCAGTTTCAAAAAAAGATCAACGAGATTGCATGCATTGATGGTAAGGCATTGATTCCAATGCCAGAAGTTGAGGACCGATTTAGTGTTTTGAATAGGAAAAATTTCTTTACAACTGATGGGGAAGAAGATGAACTCAACTTTTCTGATGATGACAGTCATAAAAGTTTTGATTATACGGACGATCGATGCTTTGATAGCAATTTCCTTCCTTCATTCAATCCACGTAGAGCTGAAGAGTGCTCATTTGTACAAATGAAGCAAGAATTTCGCAAGAATGTTATAACCAAGGTGAGTGAATTGGGAATTGACAAATGAGCTTTATAAAGCAATAAATCTCTCTATATACTATATTGATGACACAATACACTATATGCCATAGTTTGTTTCGTTAGTTTGTTAAAATTCACATTTCATGACTTCTAAGTCCCAGTGCTAATGTCTCAACTTAACGTAATAAACTTCCCCTCACAATGTTAATGTTCATGTCGGTTCGAAGCTATGGATTGTGATTGCTTAAAAAAGTCAGCATAAAATCTACGTTGTCAATCTAAAATATTAGCTCCCCGTATTAATAAATACTCTCATAGCGTTCAAAAGAATTAAAAAATATATGGCTGCCTATCGCGACGTCGTTCTCTTTAGGTCGTCTTACTCTACGTCGCCGTTTTTAGGTCGCCGACTCTTTAAGTCGCCAACTCTTTAGGTCGCGGTTCTTTACGTCGCCCTGATGGAAATAAGC
>Ga0210040_10002606_pt1 | contig 25283 bp, 15 predicted proteins | sample CryGeyCG12114_NA_FD_185462 | JGI IMG/M metagenome (GOLD analysis project Ga0210040, IMG submission 185462) | Groundwater microbial communities from aquifer - Crystal Geyser CG19_WC_8/21/14_NA (SPAdes) (version 2) | ecosystem: Environmental > Aquatic > Deep subsurface > Groundwater | place: USA... | reverse complement strand
GGAAAACACCACCGAGGCCGACTTTGAGCGTGTGTATCAGGTGAACGTGAAGGGGGCCTACAACTGCCTCTACGCCGCCCTACCCCTGATGAAAGCGCAAGGCAGCGGAGCCATCCTGAACCTGGCATCCATTGCCGCCGTGGTGGGTATCACCGACCGCTTTGCGTACTCCATGAGCAAGGGTGCCATCTTCGCCATGACGCTCTCCGTGGCCCGCGACTACCTCGACGCGGGTATTCGGTGCAACAGCATTTCGCCGGCCCGCGTGCACACGCCCTTCGTAGATGGGTTCATCGCCAAAAATTACGCCGGCCGCGAGGAGGAAATCTTCGATAAACTATCGAAAAGTCAGCCCATTGGCCGCATGGGCAAGCCCGAGGAAGTAGCCGCCCTGGCTCTCTACCTATGCTCCGACGAAGCCGGCTTCGTGACGGGCTGCGACTACCCTCTGGACGGTGGATTTATTAAGTTGAATAACTGAAAAGCTGTTTGCGCTAGCTAAATAGGTTGCTGGAACGATGTAGAGACGCATACTTGCGTCTCGTCGTTGAACGATTTCGGCCACACGTTGCAGCCGACGAGACGCAAATATGCGTCTCTACACCGTTGCCTAACTAACGCAAACCACCTCCAAACAAACAGGTTAGGTAAGAATAACGGGTTGGTAAGGCCACAAGGCGCTGTTACCCCTTTTGCTATTCACACCAGCAACACCACCATGCTGCGCGCGCCGTGCGCCCCAATCACCAACGACTGCTCGATATCCGCTGTTTTGGAAGGGCCGGCCAGGAACGTGCCGTAGCCGCCCACCGAGGGGATGCGGGCGTAGGCCTGGTGCATGGTGGCCACCAGATTGCGCCGGTCGAGGACCAGGGCCAGGTGCTGGGTAATCATGGGGAGGGCGCGGTGCAGCATGTTGGCTTCGGGTACCCAGATAGCGCCGTTTTCGGCTACCCCGAACTGGCCTTGCAACACGGCCAGGTCTACGGCGGCCAGCACCTCGATGGGCGTTTGCGCCGTTACGGGCACATTGGCTTCGGGTAGTAGGGGAGAGGCAATGCGGTAGTCGGCCGGGAACAGCTGGTGGATGACTTCCGGCAGCCGGGCCGCGTCGGCTACGTCTACCACCGTGCCGCCAATGCCCTGCACGATGCTGGTGAACTTCTCCACCGAGTCGTCGCCGGCAAACGACGGCACGGAGGGTAGGGGCAACTCGGCGGGCTGGTTGGCACGCACGGCGGCCAGAATTTTCTCGCGGGAAGAAGACAAAGGGCGAAGTTGTGAAGTTGCGAAATTGTGATTTGAGGCAAGCACCTCATTGCACATCTATATGCACGTCATGTTGAACGTCCTTCCGAGATGAACGTCATTCCGAGCTTGTCGAGGAATCTCGCGTGCTGATGTCAGGTAGTAATTACTATCAAGCGAGATTCCTCGACAAGCTCGGAATGACGTTCATCTCGGAATGACGTTTAACATGATGTGCTACCTTGCCTCCTGCTGCGCGTACCACTCGCGGAAGCTTTGCTTGGGTGGCTCGGGCAGCTCGCGGGCAATGGCCCAAGGGTTGTAACCTTTGCCGTGGGTGAGGCCGTGGGGTAGGAAACGCAGGCTCTGCCGGGCCACTTTGCCGCCCAGGCCATACACAGCGGGCTTCGACAACACCCTGCTCAGCAGGCGCATACTCCACTTTTTGCTGGCCGGAATTTCGCCGGCTTGTCCCAGCACCTGACGCCATTTGTAGAGCTGCGTATGGATGTCAATTTTCACCGGGCACACATCCGTACAGGAGCCGCAGAGCGTGCTGGCAAAGGGTAGGGAGGCATGCTTGCGCATGTCGATGTTGGGCGACAGAATCGCGCCAATCGGCCCCGGAATCGTGAAGTCGTAGCTGTGGCCGCCGCTGCGCCGGTACACCGGGCAGGTGTTCATGCACGCCCCGCACCGGATGCACTTGAGCGACGCCCGGAAATCGGGCCGGCCCAATTGCTTGGTGCGCCCATTATCGACAATGACCACGTGCAATTCCCTACCCTCGGCGGGCTTGCTGAAGTGCGACGTGTAGGTGGTAATGGGCTGGCCGGTGGCGCTGCGCGTGAGAATACGCGTGAACACGCTCAGGTCAGACAGGCGCGGAATCAGCTTTTCCATGCCCATGCAGGCAATGTGCACCTTGGCCAGGTTCACGCCCAAGTCGGCGTTGCCCTCGTTGGTGCACACCACCACCGAGCCGGTTTCGGCCACGGCAAAGTTGACGCCCGAAATAGCCACTTCGCTCGCCAGAAACTTCTCGCGCAGGTGCTGGCGGGCGGTTTCGGTGAGCTGCTGCGGGTCGTTGTTGCCTTTTTCGGTGCCCAGATGCAGGTGAAACGTGTCGCCCACGTCTTCCTTTTTCAGGTGAATGGCAGGCAGCACCACATGGCTCGGAGCCTCGTCGCGCAGCTGAATGATTCGTTCGCCCAAATCAGTGTCCACCACTTCCACCCCGTGCTTGATGAGGTAGGGATTGAGGTGGCACTCCTCCGTGAGCATCGACTTGCTCTTGACCACGCGGGTAGCGTTGTGCTGCTGCAACAGGCTGAGCACAATCTGGTTGTGCTCGTGCGCGTCGGCGGCCCAGTGCACCTGCACGCCATTGCGGCGGGCGTTTTCCTCGAACTGCTGAAGGTAGAAATCCAGCCGGCTCAGGGTGTGGTCCTTGATATCGGAAGCCAGCTGGCGCAGCTCCTGAAACTCGGGCGTGGCGTACACGGCCTTGTCGCGCTTCTGGCGCACAAACCACAGGGTTTCGTCGTGCCAGGTGGTGCGCTCAGCGTCGAGTAGGAAAATATCGGAACGTTTGGAATGACTCATAGGATAGCGCCGTTGAGGATTTCGGCCGCGTGCATCACTCTGATGGGCAGCTGAGCGCGGCGCACAATGCCTTCCAGGTGCATCAGGCACGACATATCGCCGCCGGTGAGCACACGGGTGCCGTTGCGGACGTGGTCGGCCACGCGGTCTTGCCCCATGCGGGCCGAAATGCCGGCTTCGCTCACGCAGAAGGTGCCGCCAAAGCCGCAACACTCGTCGTTGCGGTCCAGTTCGGTTAGCTCCAGGCCCTGCATGCTGCTCAGGAGCCGCCGCAGCTGCCCGTCGCGCACGGGCGTCATCTCCGATTCGTTGGCCTGGTGCAGGCCGCGCTGCCCGTGGCAGCTCAGGTGCAGCCCTACCTTATGCGGAAATGAGCCAGGTATTTCGTTGATGCCGAGAATGTTGAGAATAAAATCGAACAACTCGTAGGTGTCAGCGCGAATGTGCTGCACGGCCGGCGTTTGCTCAATAATGTCGAAGTGCTTGCGAACGTGGTAGACGCAACTGCCGGCCGGTCCCACCACGTAATCATAGCCAGCAAAGGCATCGACGAAGTTATGGTACACCGGAATAGCGTCCTGCTCGCAGCCACTGTTGGCCATGGGCTGGCCGCAGCAGGTTTGCTGCTTGGGAAAAGCTGCGCGTACCCCCAGTTTCTCCAGCAGTTGCAGGGTGGCAATGCCTACCTGCGGGTAAAACTGATCGACGTAGCAGGGAATAAAAAGGGCTACTTTCATAGAGTGTAGTAGCTAAAAAGCTAAGCTAGTTCTCCTCCTTTTTTCAAGGAGGGGTGCCCGCAGGGCGGGGTGGTTGGTTAGGGCTAGAGAGCTAGAAGCTAGTATCGTTCTGGCGACTTTACCACCCCGCCCTGCGGGCATCCCTCCTTAAAAAAGGAGGGGAACTAGCTTAGCTTTCTAACTCTAAAAATCAGATTTTACGAAAACAATAACTGCGTTTTTTTCCAGGCTTCGCCTTGCTCCATGTGAATGAGGGCGCCCAGGGCGGTGGCTTGCGGCACTTCCAGCGTCCGTATTTTGGCATCTGGGAAGTTCTGGCCCAGCAGCTGCATAAACAGCGGATTGCGGGCAAAGCCGCCATCCACGTAAATCAGCTTTTCACTCTGCCGAACCAGGTTGATGGACTCCGTGAGGATGTTCATGAGCCCGTGCATGAGGTGCTGATACGCGTCGGCGGCGGTGCTGAAGCCGCTCAGGTCCCACTCGGCGACCGGCTGGTCGGGGTAGGGTCCGGTGCCTTTCATGCACCACGGCCGGAAGCTGCCCGAGGCTGCATCGTAGGGCCGCGCCACCATCAGCGAATGATAGAAATCGGGCTTGACGTAGAAGTGGTCGGCAATGCGCTGCACCTGAAAGTCGTGTTCCCGCCCGAAAAACACGCGCGCTGCCTTCGTGGTTTCGCCCTTGGGCGAAAGGTAGCTCAGGCAGTCGCGGCGTAGTAGCTCGGGTGTGAGGGGCTCGCGGTTGAAGGGGTTGAGCGTAACGGCCCACGTGCCCGTGGATACCAGCAGAAACGGTTTTTCCTGTTCCTGCATGTAGGGCAGCAGCGCCGCCGAGCTGTCGTGCAGCCCTACCCCCACCAAAATACCATCCACCACGGAGGCAATGGAATCCTTGGTCAGCGGCGCTAGTTTGTCGTCGATGCCCTCGCGGTACACCCAGTCGTGGTAGCGGCCCAGCTTGAAATCCCACAGCCCCGTGTGGCACCCCACCGACGTGTAGTCGCTGAACGCCTCGCCCGTGATGAGGTAGGAGAGGTACTGCGGCAGGTGCAGGGAAGTACGGATGCGGGCGTACTGCTCGGGCTGGGTGTGCTTCAGCCAGTAAAGCTGCATGCCCGAGTTCAGCATACCCATCTGTGGCGAGCAGGTTTCGGTCGCAAACTCGGCGGGATGTTGGTCTAGCTCTGCGTAAAACTGATCCTGCACCGGGGCAGGTAGGGGTTTCAGGTAGTTGTAGAGCGGCAGAATCGGCTGGCCGTTGGCGCCCAGGTGCACAAAGCTGGCCCCGTAGGAGGTGAAGTTTACGCCCTTCAGGTTGTAGTGCGCGTTTTGGCGCAGGGCCTGCCAGCGGTCCAGCACCCACTGCGAGAGGCGACTGAGGGTTTCGCAGGCAAAACCGTCCTCGTCTACGGTCTCCAGGCATACTTGCTGGTGCTCGTCAATAATCTGGCGCGCCTCATCAAACAGGATAACTTTTTTGTTGGTCTTGCCAACATCGAACACAGCGTAAATCGGCTTTTTCATGCTTACAGGCCGGTCGAGAGGCTGAGTTTGCCGCGTTGCTGAATGAGTTGCTCGCGCACCTGCCCGCTGCGGTAGGCGGCAATGGGGCTGAGGGCGCCACCGCTCTGCTGGTAGGCTTCCGCTACCAGGGGCCGCACGTCGGTCAGGAAGGCGTCGCGCAGGATTTCCTCGGCCCGCACTACATCGTTGCTTTCCTGTGCTCGGTGCAGGGCCACGCGGTCTACCAGCAGGGCCTTGGCGTAGGCACCCAGGATGCTTTCTACAGATTGCAGCAGGTCTTCCAGCGGGTCTTTGGTGTTGTGGCTAGCGTCAATCATGTAGGCCACGGCGGCGTTGGTCACGGCCTCGTCCTGGGCGCCGTCCACCAGCTCATTGAAGATCAGGAACAACTGGTAGGGCTTGATGCTGCCGGTTGTCAGGTCGTCGTCGCCGTACATGGAGCCGTTGAAGTGGAAGCCCCCCAGCCGGCCGAAATGCAGCAGGCGGCCCACAATCTGCTCGATGTTGGTGTTGGGCAAGTGGTGGCCCAGGTCTACCAGCACCTGCGCCTGCTTGCCCAGGTATTGGCACAGCGAGTAGGAGGTGCCCCAATCGGGAATTACCATAGAGTAGAAATGCGGCTCGTAGGGCTTGTACTCAATGAGCATGGTCATATCCGACGGCATGGCTTCGTAGATGCTGGCCAGCGACTCAGCCGTGCGCTGGTAGGCGCGGCGCAAATGCTGCTGCCCCGGGAAGTTGGAACCATCGGCCAGCCATACCGTGTGCACCTTGGCGCCCAGCTGCTTACCGTATTCCACGCACTCGATGTTGTGGTCGATGGCCTGCTGGCGCACCGAGGCTTCCGTACTGCTCAGGGAGCCAAACTTATAGGAGTAGGGCTGCTCTTTCTGATCCTGAAACGTGTTCGAGTTCATCGAGTCAATCGTCAGACCAGTTTCCTGCAACTGCTGCTGCAAAGCCGGCACATCCTGCGGAATGTCCCACGGAATGTGCAGGGAAATGGAGTTGGAAGAGCCGTTGAGCTGATTCAGCAGCGCCACGTCGGCTATTTTTTCCTCCAGGCTGCGCGGCTCGCCGCCCCGCGGGTAGCGCCCGAAGCGCGTGCCGCCCGTGCCCAGCGCCCAGCTCGGAATGGCTACCTGAAACGCAATAAGCTGCTTCACCACCTCCTGCGTCTCCACGCCCCGACGGGCCAGTAAGTCGGTGAGGTACTGGTAGCGGAGCTGGTGCTCGGCAAGCAAGGGCTGGTTGGCGTCGTGGAGTTGTTGATCGGAAAGCATAGCGGGTAGAGGCGAGGATGGGAGTGCGCCCGGCAGCCACGTAGCGGCAGCGCCTGACGAATGAAACATACCTTTTTTTGGAGTAGCAACTTACTTTTTCGGCCCGCTTAAACTGTTCTGAACTCTCCTGCATACGCCGGATTAATTCGCTGCTTTTTATCTCGTATAGCTTCAAAGGTGAACCTGTGAGCTGTCTAATCAGGCAATAATCTTTAAAATCGTACCTGATCGGGTACACTTAGTATTCTATTGCGTATATTTATACCCGAACGGGTATATAAGCGCTTGTAATTATAGAAATAGCCCCGATCGGGTACGCTGTATGTCGCTATCGATAGCCACTTTTGTCAAACAGCGCCGCAAGTTGCTGGGGCTTTCCCAGCCCGACCTAGCGGCCAAAGCTGGGGTAGGGCTGCGCTTTGTGCGCGAGCTGGAACAGGGCAAGCCTACCCTGCGCCTGGATAAGGTGAACCTAGTACTGCGCCTGTTTGGGCACGAGCTGTCACCGGCACCACTGGACCGTACCCTCCTAACTTCCAACGTATGAGACAAGCCGAAGTGCGTATGCATGGGCATCTGGCCGGGTATCTTACCCAAAACGAACAGGGCTACACGTTTTCCTATTGGCTTGAGTATCTGCAAGAAACTACCGCCGCGCCCATTAGCCTGACGCTACCTTTACGGGAGGCGCCCTATATGGAACGGGTGTTATTTCCGTTCTTCGACGGCCTTATTCCGGAAGGCTGGCTGCTGGAAGTGGCCGAGCGCAACTGGAAACTCAATGCCCGCGACCGGATGGGCCTGTTACTGGCTTGTTGCCAGGATTGTATTGGCGCGGTAAGCATCCACCCATTGGAAACCGAAGCTGAATGAACCGCTGCCTGTATTGCTACCAGCCCCTGCCGGATGAGGAGGTAACGTATCATCCGGCTTGCAGCCGTAAGCTCTTTGGACGGGCCACGCCACCCATTTTTCCATACACGGAGCAGGAACTGCTGGGGCTGGCGGAAGATATTATCCGGCGTCACATCACCGTTACGGGTGTGCAACCCAAACTATCTCTTTCTCTTGCGCCTGCTGGGCAAGCAGCGCAGCCCGCCCGCTTCACCATAGTAGGGGCCTTGGGTGGCGAGTACATCCTGAAGCCGCCTACCCCGCACTATCCCTATCTACCTGAGGTAGAAGACCTGACTATGCATTTGGCGGCTCTCGCCAAAATTGCGACTGTGCCCCATGGCCTGCTCCGCCTGGAAGGCGGCACGTTGGCCTACGTCACCCGGCGCATCGACCGTCGAAAAGGACAAAAGCTGCACATGGAAGATATGTGCCAGCTAACCGAGCGGCTGACAGAAAACAAGTACGACGGCTCTCACGAGCAGGTGGCCAAAGCCATTCTGCGCTATTCCGCCAACCCTGGCCTTGATGTGGTGAACTACTACGAGCTGGTGCTGCTAAGCTTCCTGACGGGCAACGCCGACATGCACCTTAAGAATTTCTCACTGCTGCACACGCCTGGTTTGGGGTATGGCTTGGCCCCAGCCTACGACCTGGTAGCCACAGTTTTGGTAAATCCCGCCGACACAGAGGAACTGGCCCTTACCCTCAACGGGAAAAAGAAGCGTCTGCGGCTCGTTGACTTCCGGCAGGCCGCACAGCGCGCCGGGCTGGAGGACAAAGTGATGGATGGCATCCTGAAACGATTTGTGCAAGTAAAACCCACCTGGCACCGCTTCATCGACAGTAGCTTTCTGCCGGATGATCTAAAGCAAGCCTTTCATATGTTGCTCAATAGTCGGTTTGCGCAGCTAGGCTTATCATGAAGCATTGAACTACAGAAAAGGCTGCCGGCTACTTCTCTCGAAAGCAGCCAGCAGCCTTTTTCCTGGGTAGCACAGAGGCTACAACGACCCGCGCCGAATCGTATAAAACGGGTTTTTTACCTTCACCTGACGTTTTTCCAGCAGCATTTCGGCGGCGGTGCGGCCCATGGCCTCAAAGTCGGTGGTGATGACCGTGATGCCTAGCAATTCTTTGAGGGTGCTGGAGTTGAAGGACAGAATGCCGATTTCGCGGCCCAGCAGGTAGTGCGTTTGCCGCACCTTCTTAATCAACTCGGCCAGATCGGTGGTTTCCACCACCACGTAGGCCGTGCCGGGCTCCATCACTTCCGGGATGGCACTTTCCTTCACCGCAAACTCCTTTTTGTAGTTGATGCAGAAGCTGCGGAAACCCCAGGCAATTTCCATAGGGTAGTTGTTGCCCACGCTGGGTAGGATGAGCACCAGGCGCTGGTATTTCTCCAACAGGTCGTTGGTGCCCTCCAGGGCCGTGAAAATGTCCTTGTCGAAATCCTGGTACACCGTCAGTGGCTGGTGCTTCAGCTCGGGCATCTCCTTGTCCAGCAGCACCAGCTCCTCCGACGGAATAGCGTTCAGAATACTCTTGTAATCCGCTTTGTCCAGGTCCTGGGTGAAGTGGGGCATCACCACGTAGTGGTTGTACTTGCCCATGTTCTTCTCCATGATTTCCTGGAAGATGGAGGCGCTGTAGTGATGAATCTGTAAGTCAACGGTGGCGTGCTCTCCCAGGGCCTGCAAGAAGGCGTAGTACACGATTTTCTTGTAGGAGCTGAGCTTGTTGAGCACCAGCAAAATCTTGAGCTTGTTGTTGTCGGGAGCCTGCACGTAGTAGCCCTTGCCCTGCACCGAGGTGCAGAAGCCCCGCTCGCGCAGCTCGCGGTAGGCTTTTTCCACGGTGTCGCGGGCCAGGTAGTACTCGGCGCTTAGCTCACTGATGCTGGGGAGCTGGTCGCCCTTGTGCAGCTTGCCCCGCTCAATATCGGCAATGACGGACTGCACAATCTGCTTGTATTTCGGTGTCTTGTCGAAGGGCTTGAACTGTAGCTTATACATGCTTTGGGCGGGAGAAAGCAGGGTAGGCATAAACAGATGGGCCAGCGGTTTTAGTGGGTAGGAAGAAAGGCCGGCGGTTGTATAAAACCAGGAGGCGTAGATAGAGCGGAAGCGAGGCAGACACTGGCAGGTGCATAAACTACAAGGTTTTCGAAACTATGCGTAGTGTATTGGATAATAAAACAATGCAAACGTTTTCGGGAACGTTCCCATAACTTTCTTCGATATACACAAGTGAGGTAGACCGCATAAAAAATAGACCGGGTTGGCACGCCAACCCGGTCACAACACGTAGGATAGAAAATATAAAGAAACAATGCCTAGCGCACGAAGGCCATAGCTACGCCGCCGTCTACGTTCAGGATATTACCAGTCGATTTAGCCAGTTGGTCGTCCACAAACACCAGCACGGCTTTGGCAATGTCCTCGGCCAGCACTTCTTCACCCAACAGGGTGCGCTTGGCGTAGTGCGCCGGCAGATCCTCTACCGATACGCCGTAGGCCTTGGCCCGGCCAGCGGCCCAGTCGCCTTCCCAGATTTTGCTACCCCGCAGCACGGCATCGGGGTTCACGGTATTCACCCGAATGCGGTCGGCACCCAGCTCGGCGGCCAACAGGCGCGTCATGTGTTGCTGGGCGGCTTTGGCGGTGCCGTAGGCCACGTTGTTGGGACCGGCTACGAGGCCATTTTTGCTGGCAATGTTCACGATGCTGCCACCCAGCTTCTGCTGGCGCAGAATCTCCACGGCGGCTTGGCTCACTAGGAACTGGCCTTTCACCAGCACATCGTTCAGAATATCCCAGTCGGCCTGGGTGGTTTCGGCCAGGGGCTTGCTGATGCTCAGGCCGGCGCAGTTCACCACAATGTCCACGCCGCCAAACTGCAACACTCCCTGCCGCAACGACTCCGCAATGGTCTCAGCATCCGTCACGTTGATGGCGGCGCTAAGGGCGTTGTCTTTGCCGTAGCGCTTGCGCAGGTCGGCTTGGGTTTCCTCCAGCCGGTCGCGGTCTACGGCTACCACGCAGGCGCCGTTTTGCAGCAGCACCTCGCAAATGGCCTTGCCAATGCCGCCGGTGCCGCCCGTTACGTAGGCCACCTGCCCGGAGAGCGACTTGGGCTTGGGCATACGGCTCAGCTTGGCTTCTTCCAGGAGCCAGTACTCAATATCAAACGCTTCCTGCTCGGGTAGGCCCTGGTACTCGCTCACGGCCTCGGCGCCTTTCATCACGTTGATGGCGTTGGTGTAGAACTCGGCGGCTACGCGGGCGGTCTGCTTGTCCTTGGCAAAGCTGAACATACCCACGCCGGGTAGCAGAATCACCACCGGGTTGGGGTCGCGCAGGGCGGGGGAGTTGTCGTGCTTGCTGCGCTCGTAGTAGGCGGTGTAATCCTGGCGGTAGGCCTCAAACTCTTTCTCCAGGTAAGCCTGCACGTCGTCGGCGCCTACCTGCTCGGGGTCGAGCACCAGCGGGCGGATTTTGGTGCGCAGGAAGTGGTCGGGGCAGGAAGTGCCCAGGCGGGCCAGGCGCGGTAAGTCCTGCGAGTTCACGAATTCCAGCACGCGGGCATCGTCGGTGAAGTGGCCCAGCATGCGGCGCTGCTGCGAGGCCAGACCGCGCAGGGTAGGCATCAGCTTGGCGGCCTGGGCGCGGCGGTCCTCGGGCGAAAGGCTTTCGCGCTGGGCACCACCAAACACGGGGCGCTTCTTGCCGTAGTTGGCTTCGAGGTAGGTAGCGGCTTGCTCAATCACTTCCAGCGTGTTGAGGTAGGACGCGTACGACGTATCGCCCCACGTAAACAGGCCGTGTCCGCCCAGAATCACGCCGCGTACGCCGGGGTTGTCTTTCACTGCCTTCTCCAGCTGCAAGCCCAGGTCGAAGCCCGGCCGCTGCCAGGGTAGCCAGGCCATGGTATCACCCCAGATTTCCTTCATAATCTGCTCGCCGTCTTTGCTGGCGGCAATGGCAATGAGGGCATCGGGGTGGAGGTGGTCGATGTGCTTGAAGGGGAGTAAGCCGTGCAGGGGCGTGTCGATGCTGGGCGCGGCGCACTTGGGATCGAACAGGCAGTGGTTGAACAGGGCCACCATCTCATCTTCAAACTCCAGGCCGCGGTAGCGGTGCTTGAGCTGGTGCAGCTTTTCTACATAGAGATTGGCGCAGCCCGCTTTGGTGAGCGTGCCGATATCGCCACCCGAGCCTTTCACCCACATCACCTCCACGGGCTGGCCGGTTACGGGGTCAGTTTCGGTAATTTTGCAGGAGGTATTGCCGCCGGCGTAGTTGGTCAGGCGCAGGTCGGCGCCCAGCAGATTGCTGCGGTAGATGAAAAGCGCTACTTCGTCGCCGGCAAGCTCCAGCGCCTTCGCTTCGTCCCACAGGTAGCTGACGTGCTGAAAGGTTAACGTTTTTTCCATAAGTTGAAACGGCCGGCTGATACCGGAGTCAGGTGAGGGTATTACAGCAACAAAAGAAATAAGACGCGCAGGCGGTAACCTCCTGCACTCTCCTGCATTAGCAAAAATTAATGCGCCGGTCATACGTTCGCCGCGGCGGCCCGCTAGGGTAGGGGCTGGTCAGGAGAGCACAGGAGGGTTTGGCGCCCATAACCAGGCAGCTTTGACGACACCCACCAAACACGAGCTTCTATGAGTATCTTTCTTGGAGTTATTTTTCATGCGCTGGGCGGTTTCGCCTCCGGCAGCTTCTACCTACCTTATAAGAAGGTGAATGGCTGGGCCTGGGAAAGCTACTGGCTGGTGGGCGGGCTGTTTTCGTGGCTGCTGGCGCCTATTCTGCTGGGCTACCTCACGGTGCCTAACCTGTGGGGCGTGCTGGCGCAGGCCGAAACCAGTACCCTGATCTGGACATTCATTTGGGGCTTGTTGTGGGGCTTGGGCGGCCTCACGTTTGGGCTGGCCATGCGCTATTTGGGTCTGTCGTTGGGCATGGCCGTTACGCTAGGACTGTGTGCGGTGTTTGGTACGCTGGTGCCGCCCATCTGGGAAGGCACGCTGGGGACGTTGTTTGCTACCACTTCGGGGCGGTACGTGCTGCTGGGGCTGGGCATTTGCGTGGTGGGTATCCTGCTGTGTGGTAGGGCCGGTATTATGAAGGAGCGCAGCCAAACCACCGCCGAAAAGCAAGCCGGCGTAGCCGAGTTTGACTTGCGCAAAGGCCTGGGCGTGGCCGTGTTTTCGGGGGTGATGAGTGCCTGTATGTCGTTTGGCCTCACGGCGGGGCAGCCCATTGCCGAGCTGGCGGCGCAAAACGGTGCCAATCCGCTCTACGTCAACAACGCTATTCTGGTGGTGATTCTGCTAGGCGGCCTCACTACCAACGCCATCTGGACCATCTACCTGAACATCAAGAACAAGACTTATACGGACTACACCCGCGTGTCGGCACCCATCGTGCGCAACATCATCTTTTGCGCGCTGGCGGGCTTCACGTGGTATTTCCAGTTCTTCTTCTACGGCATGGGCGACAGCCAGATGGGCGAATACCGCTTCTCGGGCTGGACGCTGCACATGGCCTTCATCATTGCCTTTAGCAGCATGTGGGGCTTGGTGCTGCACGAGTGGCGGGGTGCCAACGCGGCCACCCTACGCACCATTTCGGTAGGTATTCTATTGGTAGTGCTTTCTACGGTGGTAGTCGGCATCGGTAATTACTTGGCCGCTTGATCGAAAACGTTTCCGACAGCCTGTTTCCGCGTGGGTAGCTAGACCATTTAGGGTTTGGCTACCCACGTGTCTTTTGTAGATAGGTGGACAAAACAGCTATGTAGGGAAGGTTTATGGGGCGTTGGTGTAGCAAACAGGCGTAGGGATAACCAAGGCGAGCGGGGGAGCTGCACAAAAAACGTTTGCGGTACAGTACGCAACAGGAGGGTTGGAGGTAGAGCAGAGCCTAAGTTCGTCCTCACTAAAGCATTCGGCTTTAGCTGCGCAGTTCTGTAAAGTTCTATATCCCGTTCTGTATGAAAACACGTTACAACTGGCGGCACTCGCGGCTGCTTCTATGCCTGCCGCTGTGCCTGATGGCGGGGCCAATGATGCCAACGCTGCAAGCCCGGCCAGGGAAATTTCTGGTGGCGGAGTGGCAAATAACCGGGAAGGTAGTGTCGCAGAATGGGGAGGGCATTCCGGGGGTAACGGTGGTGCTGAAAGGTACTGCCCAGGGCACCACTACCGGCGCTGATGGTAGCTTCACGCTGGCCGTGCCCGAGGCGGCTGGTACGCTGGTGTTCAGCTTCATTGGCTACCAAACCCAGGAACGCCGCATCACGGGCGCTACTACCCTCTCCATCAAAATGGCCGAGGACACCAAGAGCCTGGAGGAGGTAGTAGTGGTAGGCTACGGCACCCAAAAACGGGGTGATGTAACGGGTGCTATTGCTTCCTTCAACGCCGAGAAGCTGGAGGAGCGGCCCATTGCCCGCGTAGATCAGGCGCTTGTGGGACAGTTGGCGGGTGTGCAGGTGAAGCAGACCTCGGGCGTGCCGGGCCGGGCCTTTAGCGTGCAGGTGCGGGGTGCGGGCTCTATCTCTGCCGGCAACGAGCCGCTGTATGTAATCGACGGCTTTCCGCTGGAAAGCACTTCTCCTAACGGGGGTGGGCGTTTCGGCTCGGGTAACCCCCTCGACAACATCAACCCCAATGATATTGAAAACATTGAGGTGCTGAAAGACGCGGCGGCGGCGGCCATCTACGGCTCGCGGGCCGCCAATGGGGTCGTGCTCATCACTACCAAGCGTGGGCGCTCGGGCAAAGCGCAAATCACCGTCAACAGCTACGTGGGTATCTCGCAGGCAGCCAAAAAGCTAGACGTGCTCAGCGGGGAAGAATGGACCGAGCGGGCCACCGAAATCATCAACAACAACTGGGTGCGCTCGGGCACGGGCCGCACCGCTGGTCAAACCACGGCCGAGCGCAAAGCCATCCTAAACCTGGGTCCCAACGCTACCAACCCCGACCTGATTCCGGATGAGCGGTGGGCGCAGCCGGGCCACCCCGGCCTGCAATACATCGACTGGCAGGACAAGCTGTTTCGGACCGGCGTTACGCAGAACTACCAGATCAGTGCTGCCGGAGCCACCGACAACGTGAACTACTACGTATCGGCCAACTATACCAACCAGCAGGGCATGGCCATTGGGCTGGGCTACAAGCGCTACTCGGCCCGCGCCAACGTGGAGGTGAAAGCCAACGACAAGCTGCGCTTCGGCCTGAACGTAACCCCTACCTACTCCGTGGCGGTAGACCCCGGCATTGAGGGTAAAGACAGCCGCCTGCACCAGATTCTGTCGCAGACGCCCGTGGCAGAAGACACGGCGGGCGTGGCCACGGGCTACGGCAAAAACGACCCCTACCGCTGGGGCGTATCCACGGCCAGCCCCATCAGCGTCATCAACGCCTACCAGGGCTCTACCAACACGTTTCGGACGCTGGGTACCATCTTCGCTGAGTTTCAGCCGGTAACCGGGCTGCTGCTGCGCTCTACCCTCAACATCGACAACACCGACGCAACCAGCAAGTCCTACTCGCCGCCCACGCGCGACCTGCCTACCTCGCTGGCGTCGGGCTCCTACAGCAGCTTCCGGCGGCAAACGTTCGTGAACGAAAACACGGCTACCTACAGCCGGGTGCTGGGCAAGCACGATTTCTCGGCGCTGGCAGGCTACTCCTACAACTTCACCAAGCTCGATAACGTGGCCCTGTCTGCATCGGGAGGCTTTATCAACACCACGGTGACCACGCTGAACGCGGCCACCAACATCACGGGCACGGGCAGCAACTACACCCTCGAAACGCAGAGTGTATTGCTTTCCTACTTCGGGCGTTTAAACTACTCCTTCGATGGCCGCTACCTGCTTTCTGCCAGCATTCGGCGCGATGCCTCCTCGCGGTTTGGAGCCGATAATCGGGCGGGTATTTTCCCGGCTGTATCGGCTGGCTGGCGCATTTCGCAGGAGCCCTTTATGCAGTCGGTAACGGTCCTGAGCGACCTGAAGCTGCGCGGTAGCCTGGGCTACGCCGGCAACAACACCATTGGCGACTACAGCAGCATTGCCACGCTGGGCTTCTCCAACTACACCTTCGGCGGCAACGCCGGCGTGCAGGTAACGGGGCAGGCACCCAACCGGGTAGCCAACCCAAATCTGAAATGGGAGCGGAACCGCACCATCGACGTAGGCCTGGACTTTGGCCTGCTCAAAAACCGGGTTACGGCGTCGTTTGATTACTACACCAAAACCAGCCAGGATCTGCTGCTGAACATTCCGGTGCCCACGGCGTCGGGCTTCGGCACCAACCTGGTGAACATTGGCGAGGTGCAGAACAAAGGCTGGGAAGTGGAGCTGAATAGCCGCAACCTGGAAGGCGCCTTCTCCTGGAATACCTCCCTCAACTTCAGCCACAACGAGAATCAGGTGAAGCACCTGGGCCCCGGCGACGCGACCATTGAGGTACCCAACGGCCTGGATACGCCCAGCAACATCCTGAAGGTAGGGCTGCCCATGTACAGCATTTTCGTGGTGAAGCAGATTGGTATTCTCAGCCAGGCTGATATCGATGGAGGGGTTGCCCGCTACGGCGCGCAAACCGCCGGCGACCCTCGCTACGAAGACATCAACAACGACGGTAAGATTGACTCCAACGACCGCCAGGTGGTAGGCCAGCCCAACCCCAAGTATACCTGGGGTATCACCAACACGCTGCGCTACAAAGGCTTCGATTTGAGCGTGCTGGTGCAGGGCCAGAACGGCGGCTCCATCTACTCGACGCTGGGTAGGGCCATTGACCGTACCAGCGTGGGATACAAAGAAAACTCCCTGGGGCGCGCCCGCGACCGGTGGCGCTCGGCCGAGGACCCCGGCGACGGCGTGAAAGGCAAGGCTACGGCCAACTTCGGCTTCATCCGCAATACCGACTGGCTGTACTCCTCCAACTACTACCGCGTGCGTACCATCACGCTGGGCTACGATTTGGGCCGCGTGATCAGCAAGCGCGCCGCGCAGGGCGCCCGGATCTATGTGACGGCCGAAAACTGGTTTGGGCACGACCGCTACTACGGTGGCCTGAACCCCGATGCCGTGAACACCAGCAACGCGGGCACCTTCGTGTCGGGTACCGACTATGGCGGACTGCCCCTGGCTAAGTCCCTGATTGTGGGGCTCAACCTCTCGTTCTAGTTTTTGCCCGGCCACTCGGTTGGCTGCTACCTCTACTCGCCATTTCTCATGAAACGACTACTTATTCTCTTATCCCTCTGCGGCGGTCTGGCGCTCAGCAGCTGCGAAGACGAACTGGACCAAACGCCCATTTCCAACGGCAACGTACCCGATTTCTACCAAACGGCTGCCGATTTTGAGCAGGCCATGACGGCCGTGTACAGCCAGTTGCGGGGCTACCCCGACCGCGCCCTCATTATGTCGGAGCTGCGCTCCGACAACATGTACGGCGTGACGGCCGTGGGCTCCCGCGACTGGGACCCCATCAACAACTTCGCCAACACGCTCTCCATCAACCCCTACGTGGCCGATACCTGGGCCGCGAACTACTCGTTGATTTTCCGGGCCAACACCATGCTGGACCAATTGACCAGTAATGGAACGGTGACGGGGTCGTTGAGCACGCGCTACGAGGCCGAATCCCGCTTTCTGCGCGCTTTCGCCTACTTCGATCTGGTACGTATGTTTGGTAGGGTGCCGCTGATTGACAAGCCCTTGCTGCCCCAGCAGGTGTCTACCATACCGCGCACGGAGGTGCCCCAGGTATACGATCTGATCATAAGCGACCTGGAGTACGCCATTGCCAACCTACCCGCTACCTACACGGGCACCAACATAGGGCGGGCTACCTCCGGCGCGGCCAAGGGCATGCTGGCCCTGGTGTACCTCACGCGTTCGGGACCGAGCTACGGCATCAACGGGCCTGGGCTGGCCAGCAACGAGTACGCGAAGGCGCTGCTGCTGCTCAATGAAATCATCAGTAGCCAAACCTACTCGCTGCAAGCTTCTTACAACAACATTTTCTCGTACGCCAACGAGAACAACTCGGAAGTGCTCTTTGATATTCAGTACATCGCCAACGGTTCGCTGGGGGCCAGCTATCCAGGCCAAGTGGTACCCGATGCGTACTTCACGCTGAAGGAAATTCCGTTTGTGTCCGGTGCGGTGGAAATCAAGCCGTGTTCGAACGACTTGGTTGCCTCCTACGCCACTGACGACACCCGCAAAACGTTTACCATTGAGCAGGGCTTCACCTTCCGGGGCATCACCGAGAACCGGCCGTTCTACAAAAAGTACCTGAACCCCACGGGGCGGGGCGTGAGCCGCACCGACTGGCCCATCAACTTTATCGTGCTACGCTACACCGACATTCTGATGATGAAGGCCGAGTGCCTAGTGCGCGGGGTAGGAGGGACGGAAGCCGAAGCAGCGGAATTGCTCACGCCTATCCGGACGCGGGCGGGATTACCAGCCCTCACCACCATCACCCTACCCCAACTGATGGAGGAACGCCGCCGCGAGTTTGCGGGCGAGGCTCTGCGTTGGCACGATCTGGTGCGCTCGGGCCTGGTGCTGGACGTGATGAATGCCTGGGCTCCCAAGGACGACCCAGCCGGCAAGATTACCCGCAACATTGGCGCAAACATGATTATCTACCCCGTGCCCCAGAACGAGCTGAGCGCGGCGCCGGGCCTGTACGAGCAGAATCCGGGCTATTAAGCCATTGCTGATAGAGATATGTAGAAAGTAGCAAGCCCGGTTTCAGTAGGATGCATCCTGCCGAAACCGGGCTTGTCACTGTAGCTGAGCACTGAAAACCTAGACTGGGTGATAAAATCAACAACCGTACAACACGCTTTCTATCAAGTGCACAGACAGGTGCGGCGCTGGCTGGCAGTGAGCATCGGCTGTGGCACGGCCCTGAGCGCTGGGGCGCAAGTAGCACCGCCCGCGCTGTGGCACGACCAACCCCGCACACTGCGCTACCAGCCCGATGGGCAGGATTTCGTGATTCGCAACGGCACCCACCGTTTCACGCGTGCCCTGTATGGAACCAACACCGCTTTTCGGGTAGAGGCTGGCGACTTGCCCGAGTTTGCGCTCTACCTGCCCGGCATGGGCGGCAACCTCACATTTGGCCTGCTCGGAGCCGATGGCAAGAGCAAGTGGCTGATTAAGAGTGAGAACATTACGGCCCGCTACCGGCCCGGCTCCATGCTCTACGACATCCGGGACCCGATGCTGGGCTCCGGCACGCTGCACCTGCACGTGCTGGCGATGAGCGACGCCGAAGGTATGGTAGTGAAAGCCCAACTGGAAGGCACTGCGCCACAAGGCGTGCAGCTGCTGTGGGCCTTTGGGGGCGCCACCGGCAAGAAGTTCAGCCGCGACGGCGACATCGGCGCCGACCCCGAATCCAATTTCTACCTCAAGCCTGAGTACTGCCAAGGCAACGCGTTTCAGCTGAAAGCCAACACCTTCGCGCTCTACTACGGCGCCGAGCCCAAGCCCGGCGAAACCACTCACTACGAGCTGCCGCACACCCCACCCAACGGCCAGCGCCCTACCCCCGAGCGGCGCAAAAGCATCCTGGGCATCGTGCCGCCTACCTCCCGCACCCACGTAGCCGATGCGACCCAGCAGGCAACGCCCCAGCAACTCCTGATCAGCAAGACGTCGAGTACGGCGCCGGTGCTGGTGGGGAGCGTGCCGGTGCAAGCGGAGGCGCTGTACTTCGCGGTGCAAAAGGCTGAAACGGCCATGCCGCTGCGTTATGCTGAGCTTTCGCAGGCCATGGCGCGGTCCGAAGCCGCCCGGCAGCAGCTCGCCAATCGGGTGCAGGTCAGCACGCCCGACCCGTACATTAACACCCTGGGCGGGGCGCTGAGCATGGCGGCTGATGCCATCTGGGAATCACCTACCTACCTGCACGGCTCGGTGGCGTGGCGCATGCGCCTGCCCGGCTGGCGCGGTCCCTATGTAGCCGACCCGCTGGGTTGGCACGACCGGGCGCAAACGCACTTCCGGGCCTATGCCAAGTCGCAGCTGACCACGCCGGCCGGCCCGGTGGTGATGGACACAACCCTGAACCTGGCGCGCAGCCTCGAAAAGCTGGGCACCTCGGTGTACAGCGACGGCTACATTACCCGCAACCCCAACGGCGACGCCCGGCCCCACCACTACGACATGAACCTCGTCTACATCGACGAGCTGCTGCGCCACCTGCGCTGGACCGGCGACTTGGCCTTTGCCCGCGAGGTGTGGCCCGTGCTGGAGCGCCATCTGGCCTGGGAAAAGCGCAACTTCGACCCCGACAACGACGGCCTCTACGACGCCTACGCCGCCATTTGGGCTTCCGATGCCTTGCAATACAGCGGCGGCGCCGTCACCCATTCTTCGGCCTATAACTATTGGTCGAACAAGATGGCGGCTGAGCTGGCAGCCAAGCTGGGCAAGAATCCGCAGCCCTACCAGGCCGAGGCCGCCAAAATCAAGCAAGCCCTGCAAAGCCGCCTCTGGATGCCGGACCGCGGCTGGTACGCTGAGTACCAGGACGCGCAGGGCCTGAAGCAGCTGCACCCCGCCGCCGGCCTCTGGACCATCTACCACGCCCTCGACTCGGAGGTGCCCGATGCGTTGCAGGCGTACCAGTCGCTGCGCTACATCGACACGCACATTCCGCGCATTCCGGTGCGCGCCCAGGGGCTACCGGATGCCGGTTACTACCTGCTCTCGACCACCAACTGGCAGCCCTACGACTGGTCCATCAACAACGTGGCCTTGGCCGAGGTGCTGCACACCACCCTAGCCAACTGGCAGGCCGGGCGCTCGGAAGAAGCCTTTCTGCTTTGGAAAAGCGCCCTGCTCGAAAGCATGTACCTGGGCTCCAGTCCCGGCAATTTTCAGCAGGTTTCCTTCTACGATGCCCACCGCGGCGAGCTGTACCGCGACTTTGCCGACCCTGTTGGCATGACGGCCCGCTCGTTGGTAGAAGGCCTGTTTGGGATTCGGCCCGACGCGCTGGGCGGCACGCTCACCATCCGGCCCGGCCTACCTGCCGCCTGGGATTCGGCAGCCCTAACGGTGCCGGATGTGGCCTTTGCCTTCCGCCGCGCCGGACAGCGGGATACCTACACCATCACACCGCACTTTGCTCAGTCTTTGACGTTGCGCCTGCAACTCCCGGCCCGCGCCGTGGAGGTAGGAAAGTTGACCGTGAACGGCCAGCCGGCCCAATGGCGCAACCTACCCGACGCGGTGGGCCAGCCGGTAATTGAAATCAACAGTGCCCCAGCCGCGCGCTACGTGGTGGAAATCCAGTGGCAGGGCGACGCGCCCGACGTGCCTACCCTGGCGGCTACCTACGCACCCGGCGCGGCCTTCGCCGCCCGCACCACCCGCGCTACCATCGCACAGCTAACGGACCCGCAACAGGCGTTGCGCGATGCGCAATCCGGCGAAAATTCCCTCACGGCGCAGGTAGGCAGCCAGCCCGGCCACCGGACTGCTTTCGTGCAGCTGCGGCAAGGTGCTCTGACGTGGTGGGCTCCTTTGGGCTTTGAGGTGAAGGCCGAGAAGGCACTTTCCGTTAGCGCAAAATCAGCACGGAAGTCAACTAAAAAGACGGCTGCCAAAAACGAAACCATCGATTTGTCGGCTTATTTCAACGACCAGGTTACGAACATCTTTCAACCCGATAAATACCAGGCAGACCGCCCCACCGGCCCTACCTTGCAGCTGCCCACGCAGGGCATTGGCAACTGGTGCTACCCCCTCACGCAGGCGGTGATTGATGATACCGGCCTGCGCCGACTGGCCGGCACGCACAACCAAATTACGCTGCCGGGAGGCGTGCCGCTGCGCACGCCCGGTGGGGTAGGGGAGAAGAATATCTTGTTCGTGTCGCAGTGGCAGGCCTACCCCGATTCGGCGGTGGTGCCGCTGCGGGGTAGGGCCGCCCACGCGCATTTGCTGCTGGCGGGGTCCACCAACCCCATGCAAAGCCAATTCATCAACGGCGAGGTAGTGGTGCAGTACACCGACGGCTCCCGCGAAACCCTGGCCCTGCGCAACCCCGAAAACTGGTGGCCCATCGAGCAGGATTACTTGCAGGATGGCTTCGCGTTCCAGACCAACGCCCCGCGCCCCTACCGCCTGCACCTCAAAACCGGCCTGCTCACCAACGAAGCCGCCGCCAGCTACACCAGCATCAAAGGCTTCAGCACCCGCGCCATTGAGGGCGGTGCCGCCACCGTGCTGGACCTACCCCTCAACCCGAAAAAAAAGCTCAAAACCCTGACCGTGCGCGCCCTCGCCAATGATGTCGTCATTGGCCTGATGGGCGTAACGCTGACGCGGAAATGAGCTTATTACTCCAACAAGACCCTTGTTTTAAGCCAGACCGCCGTTCCGAACTTGCTGAACGTCATTCCGAGCTTGCTGACCGCCGTTCCGAACTTGCTGAACGTCATTCCGAGCTTGTCGAGGAATCTCGCGTGCTGACGAAAGATACTATCCAGCATCAGCACGCGAGATTCCTCGACAAGCTCGGAATGACGGTCGGTAGTCAAATGACGATCTGGCGTAGAATATCAGGCTAAATGATGCTTATTACACTCCCTATGACTGCTTTTTTGAAGTCCCTTATTCCCCTCCTTTTTCTCACCGCCCTACCCCTGGCGGCCCAGCAAACGCCTATTGACCGCAAAGCGGTAGTGGAGCGCCATATGGTTCGGAACACCACGACCGATACGCTGTCGTCGGTGTCGGTGGGGAATGGGGCGTTTGCGGTGACGGTGGACGTGACGGGCTTGCAGACGTTTCCGCAGTATTATGAAAAGGGCGTGCCGCTGGGCACGGAGTCGGAGTGGGGCTGGCACAGCTACCCGAATACGGAGGGCTACAAGTTCGAGCAAAGTCAGCGCGACTATGTGCTGAACGGGCGCAAAGTCACCTATTCGGTGCAGCGCAAGGAGCCGGAGAACAAGGCGGCCGTGGAGTATTTTCGGGCCAATCCGCACCGTTTGCAGCTGGGCAACCTGGGCTTTGTGCTGCGGAAAAAGGACGGCACAGAGGCAACGATTCACGACCTGCGCGACATCCGGCAGACCTTGAACCCCTGGACTGGCGAAATCAACAGTCATTTCACTCTGGAAGGCACACCCGTGGACGTATTGACGGTAGGCCACCAGCAGCAAGACGCCGTGGCCGTGCGCGTGGAATCGGCCTTGCTGAAACAGGGCCGCCTGCTGGTGCAAACGCGCTTTCCCTACCCCACGGCCGCCTGGGCCGATATGGGCACCAACTACGACAACGCCACCAAGCATACGTCCGGCATCAGCCAGCAAACCAGCACCAGCGCCCTGCTCACGCATCAGCTCGACACCACAACGTATTCGGTGGCTCTGCGCTGGAATCAGAAGAACGCCAAGCTGACGCCCGGCGCCCAGCCCCACGCCTACCTCCTGACGCCCAGCAAGAAAGATAAGGTGCTGGAACTGACGTTCCGGTTTGCGCCGCGCCAACCGGCGGCTAGTGTGCCGTCCTTTGCTGCTACAAAATCCAATAGTCAGCAGCAACTGGCGGCTTTCTGGAAAAGCGGCGGCGCCATCGACTTCGGCGGTACCACCGATCCGCGCGCCAAGGAATTGGAGCGGCGCGTGGTGCTGTCGCAGTACCTCACGCGCATTCAGGGGGCGGGGCAGTATCCGCCGCAGGAAACCGGGCTGGTGCTGAACAGCTGGTATGGTCGCCCGCACATGGAAATGCACTGGTGGCACTCGGCGCACTTTCCGCTGTGGGGTAGGGCCGATTTGCTGGCGCGTAGCCTGGCGTGGTATGCCCGCCCCAGCGTGCAGGCCGAGGCCCGGCGCATTGCCCAGGTGCAGGGCTACCAGGGCGTGCGCTGGCAGAAAATGACCGATCCGTGGGGCCAGGAAGGGCCGTCGTCGGTGGGCGCGTTTCTGATCTGGCAGCAGCCGCACTTCATCTACTTTGCCGAGGAAATGTACCGCACCAGTCCCAGCGCAACTACCCTAAAGCAGTACCAGGAGCAAGTGCAAGCCACGGCCGAGTTCATGGCGTCCTACCCCTTCCACCAAAAAGACAAGGACCGCTACATCCTGGGGCCGGGCGTGATTCCGGCGCAGGAGCGCTTCAAGGCGGAGGAAACCTTCAACCCTACCTTCGAGCTGGTATATTGGCATTGGGCGCTGGAAACTGCCCAGCAGTGGCGCGTGCGGCAGAGCCAGCCCCGCAACCCCAAGTGGGATGAGGTGCTGCAAAAGCTCTCGAAGCTCCCGCAGGCCAATGGCGTGTATCTGGCTACCGAAAGCGCCCCCGATTCCTACACCAACCCCGAGTACAAAACCGACCACCCTTCGGTGCTGGGCGCGCTGGGCATGATGCCGAACACCGGCCAGCAGGACACGGCCACCATGCACCGCACCTTCAACCTGGTGTGGAAGGACTGGACCTGGGATAAAACCTGGGGCTGGGACTTCCCCATGACCTCCATGACCGCCACCCGCCTCGGCCTACCCGACAAAGCCGTGGATGCGCTGCTGATGCCCATTCGCACGAATACCTACCTGCCCAACGGCCACAACTACCAGGAGGGCCGCCTCCCCATCTACCTCCCCGGCAACGGCGGCCTGCTCACGGCCGTGGCCCTCATGTGCGCCGGCTACGACGGCTGCAAAGAGGCCAACCCCGGCATCCCGAAAGGCTGGAACGTGAAGTGGGAAGGCTTGCAGAAAATGCCGTAGGCAACGCCAAGCTTATGAAGTCAGGCCGATTCTCTACCGCCAAACCGTTGTTAGACCGTCATTAGAACGTCATTCCGAGCTTGTCGAGGAATCTCGCGTGCTGATGCTAGGTAGTAATTACTATCAAGCGAGATTCCTCGACAAGCTCGGAATGACGGTCTAATGACGTTCTTGAGTACACATCGACTATTTACCACTAGCACTTTTTGAGCTGATAACTCGCTCCCAGTTTCGCTTTTAACACCGTATGATGCTGAAATACCTGTCGTTTCTTTCTCTCTTCGCGCTGCCTACCCTGGCGGCGGCGCAGTCGTTCACGCCCAACTTGCCGGCCGTCAAAACCACCTCGTTTAGAGCGGATACCACGCGCATTACGCAGTTTGGAGCCATGGCCGATGGCTTGACTTCCAACACCAAAGCTATTCAGCAAGCCATTGATGCGTGCAGCCAGAAGGGCGGGGGCGTGGTGCTGGTGCCGCGTGGGCACTGGCGTACCGGTCCGCTCATGCTGCGCTCCAACGTGAACCTGCACGTGGCCGTGGGGGCGTTGGTGCAGTTCAGCAATAAAATGAGCGACTACCAGCTCATCAAAACCAATTGGGAAGGCCTCGACGCCGTGCGCAACCAGCCCCTGCTGTATGGACACGATCTGGAAAATGTGGCCATCACCGGCAAAGGCATTCTGGATGGAGCCGGCGAGGCGTGGTGGATGGTGCAGAAGGGCCGCACGCCGGAAGGCGAATGGAAAGCCCTGGTGGCCTCGGGCGGCGCACTCAACGAAAAGCAGGACCGATGGTATCCTTCGGCCCAAAGCCTGAAAGGCACCACCGTAAAAGAAGCGGGCGTACTCACAGCGGAGAAGTCGGAAATCAAGGATTTCGAGGAGATTAAAGACTATTTGCGACCCGATTTTATCGTGCTGGACCGCTGCCAGCGGCTGCTATTTGAAGGCGTCACGTTCCAGAACTCTCCCGCCTGGACGGTGCACCCCATGCGCAGTCAGGACGTGGTGGTGCGCAACATCACCGTCCTCAACGGCCCCTACACCCCCAACACCGACGCCCTGGATTTGGAATCCTGCAAGAATGGCGTGGTGGAAGGCTGCACGTTCAGCGTGGGCGACGATGCCATCTGCATCAAATCGGGGCGCAACGAGCAGGGTAGGGCGCGGGCCATGCCCACCGAAAA
>Ga0210040_10002605_pt1 | contig 25288 bp, 24 predicted proteins | sample CryGeyCG12114_NA_FD_185462 | JGI IMG/M metagenome (GOLD analysis project Ga0210040, IMG submission 185462) | Groundwater microbial communities from aquifer - Crystal Geyser CG19_WC_8/21/14_NA (SPAdes) (version 2) | ecosystem: Environmental > Aquatic > Deep subsurface > Groundwater | place: USA... | reverse complement strand
TTAACGATTTAATTTTAATTTTAGTCACAGTGAAGTATCCATACAAGATTTTGGATACTGACTACAGGAGTTACACAATTAAATGGTCTTGTGAGCAAGTTGGACCTTTGAATTTCCGTGAGTTTTTTGTACCATTGTTAGAATTCTTTCGAAAATCACCAACTTTTGTGTTGTAAAATATTACTTTTTTGTAACAGAAAACATTTGGATTCTATCCAGGCGACCAAAGTATTATAGCTATGTTGTGAGGAATCAAGTGCATAATTTTCTCAGGTCGTATGGAATTGATATCAACAGGTTGAGACGGTCTAATTTAAGTACATGCAAGGAATTGTTTTAAAGTATGGTATAATGTTTGGTAGCAATGTTCCTGATAATCAATCCATTTGAATATTTGAATTCAGTTGAGTTAATCATTTTTTTACATAACAGAGATTCCCAAAATAAATGATATTAATTATGTTTACAAGCAATCTCATCATACCATGTTCAACCCAAATAGTTGAATGCAATGATTAAGCCCAATTATGTTCATAATATTTAAAACCCAAAATCCAGTTAATTATGTTAGGAATCTAATCCACTGTGAATGCTAACAAGGTTCACATAGAATGTTTGTCACGTATTGCGTATAAGGCTGGAGCACCCCAACCCATCGTAAACTACTATAATCATGCAATTTCCATAAAAAATTGCTTTCTGTTATAAAATGTACTCTGTATCTTTACCAAAGTTAAATATTTACTACTGATGACTCCAATTTGTAACATATCGAGGCTGGTAATATAATGCATTGCATGCACACAAATTTCATCCAGTAGTAAGTAGTTAGGTTTGACTTGTATTTCGCCCAGAGCAAATCAACCGCAGCATTTTTAGTTTGACCCAATTAATTGATTTCGTTTAAATGAAGAATATGAAGAATTCATTTCAGATATTCCTCATTATTTTTCAAATATTACTGGATATAAACCTCAGCAATCAAACGGGAAACAAAATTCCAGAAGAAATTCGTGGATATCACTTTCATACCTACTTTTTTCAGCAAAATAATGACAGCTTACGAGAGGCTTTACTATTGAGGTATAGTAAAATTTCTAATTATAATGTTGATTGCTGATATTTATTAATTCCCAGTTAATCAATGCTCATATCATATTATGTCGTATATTTTCAGGAGTAAAATTCAGGAGCAGATTGACAATGGGTTCATGTCTCATTGCCGATTGAATCATGTAAATTTGGGGCCTATTGGACCACATACAATTGGAAGTTTTGAAACCTGTTGTAATAAAACATCTATTTCTTCATCACTTACGTGGTTTATGGAAAATCATGGGAATCTATCGATCCTTTTGCATCCCCTAACGCGATGGGAAATACGAGATCATACAGAGCGATCAATGTTTTTAGGCCTTCGTATTCCACTGGATTTATCCGCACTTTCAGAAGATTTAGGAGATGATGGGGATGACTGTGTTCCTTTTAGTTAATTTTTTGTCCACTTGAATTATTGATGTGAGCTACTTAGGAATATTTCTTCATCTGGTTTGTGATGTGATGATTCTCGCCCGTGATTTAACAAAAATACAATAATAGAGCACATTGAATAAAAAGAGATGACACTACAAAAACAACATAACAATGTAGTTAGTTAATTTAGCTACTGTCATAATTATAGTTTAACGAAACGAACAAATTTGGCCTTGTGAATTTTGGATTGCTTAATTATCACTATTCGTAGTTCATAAGCATTATTGCCTTATTTATTTGCATCAGGACAAAAAAATAGGAATTTTTCATGCGTAAAAATCTGTTTTGTGCTTCGAGAGAAGATATTTTTGAATTATTAATTGATTAATTAGCTCAAATCTTGACTTCAGCTGAAATAATTCTCATTCATTTTAGGTTGATTTCAATATTTATTGTAGATTTATAAATACCTTGGCTAAATCATAGCAAAATCTATTCAATGTTAAGTGTACACAAGATTACATAAAGTTCAGTCTGGTATTTAGATTGTGTGCTTGGAAATTGAGCGGAAACAGTTTGTATGCAAAAATTTACAGAAAAATTCATTATTTACTCGACATGTAAATAAATTAGCTCTTCATTTGCATGCATATTACCAACCGCATCCATTAATATTCGTATTTACACAGCTAATACATGGGCTAGTTAGTGATTTAAATTTTACCTTAACGTGGATTGGACATTACCTTATTCCATCTATAATTTCATCTATACTATCTTCCACTTAATTTTTTTAGACTCACAAACTTTTAAACAACACACACTATAACTGAATAGAATACAGTTTGCAGGAAACCAAATCGTCATCACATAGTCAAACGGGTAATGATTATGTGTGCAATGCACACAACACACGGGCAATAGATGTACAAAGCTTCAGAATATAGCGCCATGCAAAATGGATCATGTTTTTTAAACAATAGGCAAGCTCATCATTGTGGGATAGGATTGCAAATTCTATTTAACCATTCACAACAAGTACTTGTACACAGTATTAACCTAGCTCGCCACATTATTACTGCATGCATGCATCAATTAATATTGCCAGTCCGGTGGAGTCATTTTTTGTTTGTTACTTAACTAGCCTGGCATGATTGAGAATATTTTTCTATTTCTTATGCATTAGGTATAGTTAGTTAGTTTTCTTTCTACCTGATCACTGAACGGTCAACATAATAAATTGTTGTTGTGCTACCTGAAGTCAAGTTGTAATCAATATTTATCATTACTTGACTGCTGTAGTTCAATATAATCTAAAGGACGTAAAATGCAATATACATAGTGTCATTCAGTGAAAATAACAAAAATTTCTTTTAGTTCGCAGTTTATATTTCACGCAAGATTGTTTTCCTAGAATAACTTGAGTTCCGTTTTTTTAAAAAAGGTCACAATTTTAAGGGGATTCATGCAGTGATGTGTTTAGTGGAACAAAATGTCTGCATGATAAAACGGACATTTTTGCAACAATTTTTTTAGATCTCACTGGCCAATAAACCACATATCATCAGTTTTAAAAAATTTGAATCATGGACACTGGGAGGTGAGACCTTGAAATACATATTTTTTGGTAGTGATAGTTTTAATAGTAATACTATTCTATATATCTTGCCGTATAGTCCAGTTTTATCATAAGTTTTTTTCCAAATTTGTATACTGCATTGCGCGCTATATGGCTACTATCTTAATTATACACATCATCACACATGTGCGTCACAAAAAATCTAGTTACCACTAACTAACTAACTACTGTTTTTATTGTGCAGTTATGTAAACAAAGCGTATGAGTTTGAGTTGATGGAAGCTGCAGAGCACGAGAACTCAGAAGCGCACAACCATGCTGAGAATAATGAGTCTGTAACCAAACCTAATGGGAATGGGAACCATGTGTCAAACATAACAACTGATCAAGTCATTTCAGAAAAGAATAATAATGTAAAAAAAGATATTATTGATGAAATTGATGAGAATGGATTTGACACAAGATGTGGACTTGCTGGATTTTCCCCAGAATGGCTACAAACATATGCCACTAAAAGGACATTTATAGCCGTTTTTACAATATTGGGATTCATCCAAGGAATGTCTTGGAGTAATAAAAAAATTCAAACTCGTCAAACAATTTTTATAAGGTAGACAGCATCGGGAAAAATCCTGATTAACTGAATTTTATTCATGCAGGCTATTTTAGTGCTACCATTTCTACACTGGAGAAGCGATTTAAAATCAGCTCACAAACGTCAGGTATGTAGCGTTAATTAACTACAACTATAAGATTCCAGATGATCCCGTTTCTCAATGCTATTGACCCTTGTTAATCCACCCGCATTCTAATCAAATCAGTCAATCATCATCTGCCTGATTTATCCTATACTGTTTTGGATTTTAGGAATTATTATGACCGGCAACGAGATTAGTCAAATATTATTCTCAATTGTGATATCCTACTATGGGGGTCGCGGACATCGACCAAGATGGATTGCATGCGGGGTTTTGTTTTCGGCTCTGGCTTGCTTTGTACTCGCATCACCCCACATATTTTACGGTTCGGGAGAAGATGCGTTGAGTTTGACGGAAGAATATGCGAGCTTTTACGATCCGAATTATGTACAGGCAAATTACAGCATTTCGTCATCAGGTATCGTTTAGTCGCTTTTACTATCTATGTAACGATAAATATTGCCAAAATGAAAGTTTTAAATTGGCATACAAAAGTCAAAGCAATGAGATGTGTGTATTTTAGGAGAAAAATCACGAGGAGGATCTAAAGTTACATTGTGCGACCCGTTATCCCATACTGCCACGAAAGAATGCACCGGCAAGGATCAAGAGATTGCTCCATTGATTATCATGTTTTTGTCTCAATTTGTTTCTGGAATCGGAGTTTTGGTATTCTTTTCTTTGGGGGGACCTTATCTTGATGATAATACAAAGCGAACTAATGTTCCTATTGTCTTTGGTAATTTTCGGTGATCCGAAATTGGATTTTTAATGATGAGGCAAGTACTAAATGATAATGATTTCGCCGGTTTTACAGGCATTACAATGTCTTTGCGACTAATTGGTCCTACTATGGGTTTTATCATCGCATTTGGGACTCTAAAAATGTATATCAATCCTTTGCTCACTCCTTTGATTACGAATTCGGATCCAAGATGGATGGGTGCTTGGTGGCTAGGTAATTTGAATGCTAAAATTTTTGTTTTTTTTTTAATTGTTTTTTTTTTACTGAAATGAAATATTTTTAATTTGTTTTAACAGGATGGATATTTTTTGGAATGTTAATGACTGTATCAGCTTTTTTCATCGCCTTATTTCCAAATCAGTTGAAACGAAACGATGGAACACCGCATATTCCTAAGCAGTCTGCTAACCTAGAAGCAGTACCTAAATTTTCAGGTGTGATTATTGCATAGTAAATGCAGACAAATTTATTTAAAAGTTTTTTTTTCAGATCATAAAAATGTGTTTTTTTGCTACCAACAGAAATACCAAAAGCCGTAAAAGTATTGTTGCAAAATAAAATCAATTTATTCAACAATTTAGCCAGTATTTGCTATTTATTCTCTGGCGTTGGCTACTGGACATATATGCCAAAATATATGGAAACAATTTTTATGCAAACTGCAGCTCAATCTTCTATGATATCTGGTAAGTGTAAAACCAAGGTAGTTTACTGTCCGCTCCATTGAAACAGAGAGTTCCTAACGATAATTTCGATGTCTTTGTAAATCGACAGTTCGCTCAATTTTGGAGCTTGAAAAATTCAAATTGCTAGGAAAATTCAGTGTATGATTTGCTTTTGAAAAAATGTACTCTGTATCTCATTGAAACGGTCAGTAATATTATAAAAATACTGAAATTGTGGGTTTTAATTATATCTTATATTTATAAATGTTTTCAGGGGTTGTTGGAATTTTTTTTTCTTCCACTGGTTTGATGCTCAGTGGGTTTTTGATATCCAAATATCAACCCAGTGCTCGAAAACTAGCAGCTTGGAATGCCATACTAGCATTCATATACGTAGGGGCAAAAATTTCATTTACCCAATTAGGTTGTGACCTTGGAGAGATCACATTTGGGACACAAAATGAGGACCAAACATGGAATCTGACCACACAATGCAATACAAACTGTGATTGTCAGGCTAGCAAATTGCTCCCTGTGTGTTTTAAAGAGGAGAACAAAGTATTTTATTCAGCATGTCATGCCGGATGTACAAGTTATGATGATGGAATTATTTCCAATTGCTCATGCATTTCCGATTCACCGGCTGCTACGGTCACTTTGGGCAGTTGTGCCGAAAGTTGTTCCAAAGTTTTCATCATTTTCATGGCTATAAATGCTTTGATCAAATTACTTGACTCTACTGGCCGGATTGGCAATATGTTAGTATCTTATAGGTATGCTTTTAAGCATAGTACTTACTTAATCCATTAAACCCATGCTTACTGTATTACCAGGAAAAAATAATTTATTGCAATGAACTTTTTTCGTATACATAAATAGATGCGTCAGTTTGGAAGAGCGGTCATTATCAATAGGACTGAGCATTGTTTTACTCAGCGTTTTCACATTTTTGCCTAGCCCTATATTTTTTGGAAGCATTATTGGTACAAAATTTTTGTTTTTAATGTTTTAAAATATTCGCCCATGTAGAAAGTATGTCAATATTGAATATTTGTCAATTTCAGATTCCGTATGTCTTGTATGGGGAGTCTCTAGCTGTGGTAAAAAAGGAAACTGTATGCTATATGATGGACAGCGACTACGCTACGTTTTCAATTTAGCAGCAGCATGTAATTGAAAATTTTTTTATCATGGAATTTAATCTACTGAACTGATTATCCAAAAATGGAGTTGTTATAAATCATTTTGGTTTTGCAGCATTCACATTCATGGGCGGGCTATTTGACTGCATAGTTTTTTACTACGTGAAAGATTTGGACTTGTATTCAGAACCGGATGAAGTGAACAAGGATATCAGCAAAACTGGAGAGAGAAATGATAAGAGTCAGGAGAATGGAAAAAAGCCTATATAATTGCTGTATTTTTATGTAACTAAATAGTCACACAATATGAAAATAAAATATGTTATGTTATTGCTTTCTTTATAGGATTTAAATGGGAGAACAAAATAGTTAATCAGTTATGGCACACACACACACATCAATCAGGCAGTACTGTATTATGTCAAGCAATCCAGCAGGAAATTTTCGGCACTGGCTTCCATAAAATATTTACACAGCACATATAGGGCACCTTGGGCATTACTTTTGTGTAGCCAATGTCAAAATAGCCAGGTAACGTGAGCATCTCCATGAATCATTAATAAAGGTATCAATCTTTGAATATTAGGGTCGATACTTATCACAAATAGCAGTCAAATCCTACGTCAGTAAAGTGAGCACAGGTAATTTTGCGCATTCACCGTATATATGAACCCACCCAGACTGGATGTGTTATCAGGTGTCCTGACATCAAATCTCCTGGCCATCAAATCTCATGGTATTACATGTCTTCTCAACAGATCTCTTATGACTTTTCCAAAAAAGCTTCAATTTTCTTATGAAATATGAACAAATCTCTTAATCTTTTATTTCAACATGGTCATTATAAATAGGTATTTAAAGTTATTAAATTCTATAATTTACATTTTTTCTTGATCTAAAAATTCTGAGAGAACGCACAAGAGGATTAGCGGAGGAAGTTTCGTCGTTTTTTGGGTGATAACTTCAGATTGTGATTCAGGGTCGGCAACATTTTCATCTATAGTACTCATGCATTTCATACTTGTTCTTTTACGTTTTCTTGAAGTTTGTAAACAATATGCCAATCTTTTCAATATCTCCTCCAATTTATAGTCAGACTGTCTGAATTTTTCAACTAAAACACGAATTTGGTCATTGTAGCGGTCATAGCACTTTCGATATTTCCGCCCATTTCGATATTGTCTTCTGTTTTTTGCTGTTCATTCTTCAGTTGATCTACAAAAACTAAAAATCTTCTTCTTGAAATCTTGGAATATTGTCCAGTACTCGTTGATATACACTCCAAAATGTGGATGGACACATTGGAGAAGTATATTCATCTCCAACAAATGTTACAATCACATAATTAAAAAACTAATTTAATAAAGGATAGTCAATGGATTTTTGTTTCAATAAAATCCATAAGCAAAACCTTTGTGTTGAGAAAAAGTTCTGGAAATGCATTTTCTAATCCCGTAAGCATTTTTTCATAAGTGATCTTTTTTTTGTCAGGTAACACTGCGAAATGAAACTTTAAAATGACTATGTTGAAATTACATATTAAGAGATTTGTTCATATTTCATATGAAAATTGAAGCTTTTTTGGAAAAGTCATAAGAGATCTGTTGAGAAGACATGTGATACCAAGAGATTTGATGCCAGGACACCTGATACGGATACCACCTAGACTATATATAATCAAGTACTATATTCGGCACAATATTGTCATTTGTAATATTTAAATCTATGGTTTATTGCTATCATGGAATGAGTCTTACTTAACATTACAGGTTCATTGATAAGTAGAACAAACAAAAAATCGTTATAAATTGAATGGTTTCCATCAGCCTAAAATAAATGTAGAATTATTATATGGATAATTTCTTTGGGAACTTATTTGGTTTGACGATTGCCACGAATATACTAAGAGTCAGAATTACCGCTCTGTAACATAACATCGGATTGTATTCCTTCTGTACACAGTATTTACACAGTTTAAAAAAATATTGATCAGCCAGTAAATCATATTTACTTTTGTTTTCTATTGGAAATGACAGAGGCTACTATGTTCGGTGCAGCAAACATTATTTATTGCAAGTAGTGACAATATTATCATTAGTGTCCGAGTTTTGCTCTATACCTAAATTTGAGAGAATGTGGATGGACCGAGTTCATCTGGACCAACGTGGGTCCGATAGCCTTACAGAGGAAGATGGAGATGTGACTGAATATGTTCGTGAGACTTCCACATATTCCAAAAATCCGTTTGAGACGGAGGAAGTGGAATTAAATCAAAATGACAATGAAGATTTTACTTGTGGAATTTTGTCATGGTCTCCCCCATGGTTGCAGAAATTCGCTTCGTCTAAAACATTTACTGTGATTTACACATTTGCGGCTCTTATGCAGGGAATGATTTGGGCTTATTTCACCAGTGTGATGAGCACATTTGAAAAACGATATGGAATTAGTTCCACTTCCATGGGTAATATTATGGGCAAAATTTAATCAAGTAAATTGCATAGCATTACTGCATACTTTGATTGTAAATCTGTCAAATTTTGTTTACTTGAATAGGTTTTCTAATATCTGTGAACGAAATTGCTCAGCTGTTAGCATTTATTACATGCTCATGTTTTGGACCTCGGAAAAGAAGTCCCGTGCTTCTATTAGCTGGGATTTGTTGCTCAACCTTTTCCCTTTTACTTCTTGCCTCTCCGCACATATTTTTTGGATCTGGTAGAGCTGCTTTAGATCTGGCAAATCATTATGCACATAAAGTGCCAGCATATGTACCGACTGGTACACAAGAATATATTGAAACTACTACATTTTTTACAACTTTGGAAGAAAGGGTGACGTCTACCATTGACTATCAAACTAATCTTGAATCTACAACACCGGAAACTACAAAGGAAAGTATTTTTAACAGTAATAATACTGTACTGCATTTGTTTACGAAGTCTTTAGAGAAGCGAAATGCAGATAATAATGCTTTTTCATTGGGAGAAGGTAAAAAATAGGGAATTAAAGTTTTACTTCTGATTCAAAAACAAATTTGAAAAAATAACGGGTTAAATTGTTGGACTATGTAGACGAAATGGTACATTTTATTGACTTGTGCAACAAAGAAGCCGAGTGGATAGATGGCAATGAACATCGCGGATCAAAAATGTTACATGAAGGGTCAACATCAGCGTTCGTGTTTGTATTTTTCGCCCAATTTTTCTCTGGAATCGGGATCTGGCTATTTGCATCATTAGGAGGACCGTACACAGAAAATGTGATGTTATTACCTCATGAAATCCCTGTGATTTATGGTATTATACATCAATCTGTATTCGGTTTACAGTACTAACTAACTAATCTACCAAATCAGAGGAACTTGTCTGCGAAACAAAATAATTTTGTCTTGTAGGTTTGTCCACTTGCATACGAATGCTGGGTGCATTGATTGGTTACGTTTTTGCTGGAACATGCCTGACAGTGTATATCAGTCCTAGTCATTCTGCACATGTGCCTTCAAACCATGTCCGATGGCTTGGGGCTTGGTGGCTAGGTAAAATTAACTTATTTTAAGTAAACCGCGTAGAAAAGCTTTCTTTACCCGGGTATATTAACTTTTTGTAGGATGGGTGTTGCTGGCAACTTTTATGATATTTTTATCATTTCTACTGTTTCTATTTCCCTTTAAATTGATCAAGTCAGTTCTCAAGAAAAAATCTGTAAGCACGGATTCTGGAATCAGCATGTTGACAACACCAGCTTCTGCCCTGTACATTGGTACAGCAGAATCTAGTATTGCAAATTCGCTACCACAATGGTCAAGTAAGCCATGAAATAAATTATTGCATTAATTATTTCAGTTCATGATAATTGTACATCATAATAACTGATTTTAATTTCAGAGTTTTCAAGAAATCTTCAAGCCCTTTTGAGCAACAAAATCCATTTGTATATGACATTCAGCATTGCAATGCATCTGTTGTGTTGTGTGGGCTATTGGAGTTTCATGCCAAAATATATCGAAATCATATTCAACAAAACTGCAGTCCAAGCTGTGACAATGACATGTAAATTTGTAAATATACAAGTGCTGTAAATTTTAATTAAAAAATTACTTCATTTTTTCGAAATCTTTGTAACTGTGTAGGTTTAATCAGTGTGGTTTCACAAGCTATCGGTTTAATTGTGAGTGGAAGCATAATCTCAAAATTCTTACCTAGTGCAACCAAGCTATTAAGATTCAGTGTCATTGTCTCCGCCAGTACTATATTCAGCACAATACTTTTCTCTCAATTTGGATGTAACTCAATTGATACGATTGACTTGGGTGCAAAACAGGATTTTCCTCCTTGGTCATATAACTTGCAAAAAAATTGCAGTTCTGATTGTAATTGTCCTTCCGAAAATCAACACTTTGTACCAGTTTGTGATGAAGAAATCCAAAAGTTGTATTTTTCCCCATGTCATGCTGGCTGTGAGAAAACAGAGTCAGAGGATATATATTCTGATTGTTCTTGTGCTGGATCTCCGGACACGATTTTAACAGCGGGGTTTTGCTCAGGAAGTGGCTGTTTTGGACAATATCTAACATTTATTTTGATTTCGGCGACTTTGCAAGCACTCAGTGGTGCAACTACGATTGGTCGGATGCTTATCACATACAGGTAATAGGAAAAACACTTAAATTTACTTTTTTACTGTTTTCTTTTATGTTTATTTTTTTAAAGAAAACTGAAAAAAGTTTTCCTATTGTCTATTGTGTTTTGTTGGTTGAGGAAAGAAAGAGCGATAGTTGCAAATAGACGCTTTGGTTTGCGCGTGCGCTCTACACACTGTTGCAGCACAGTGGCGTATAGCCTATGTGTGCACAGTGATGACTCACACTTGTCGAAGATATTTTAATTTTTTTAGTCGTTCTCAATTTCTCAATTTTGATTGTTTTCTCAATTGTTTGAAATTGTTGTTTGCTTAGATGCTCGAAATCAGACGGACGATCGACATTGATAGGACTGACTTTATTTCTCGTGTTCTTGGTCAGCTTTATTCCCAGCCCAATAGTATTTGGGAAACTTTTTGGTATGTTTTTGGAATAAAATTGTAGAAAATAAGTTTAAAATATAATCCTGTAAAGATTTAAATCGTCTATAAATAGATACATCCTGTTTGGTTTGGAATGCCACAGAAAATGATGAGTCGAAGCACTGCGTCTTATACAGTGCTTTTGCTTTGCGTTATAGTTTCAATTTGTTCCCAGTCGGTATGAAAAATTATAAATCTTGAACAGTTGGTTTAATTGGCGCAAGAGATGATCATACGAATTTATATATAATTATTCATTGCAGCATTTTTAATTGGGTCAGCTATATTTGAAGGGCGTTTGTGGAAAAGTGGACTGCTGTCTCATCTGCAACTGTATGAAGGGACATTGGATGTCAGTGAATCCAGAAGAGGACGTCCTAATCGCAATTTGCCAAGTAGTAGTTCTCGTAATGGAATTTCGTAAATTATTTGTAAATTTTTTTGTATTTCTTTGATTGTTATTTTTTGTAAAAAAGCATATAAATACTCGATGCTTTAGTTTGAATCCAAGTATAATCACAAATGTTATTTCATTGAATTTGTTTTTGTGTACATTGATTCAAAATGCGAGTGAGTAACTAAGCTTCATTAATTATATTAATATTGCTATTTGCAAAACTACTATAGGTTGTACAGTACTATAGTTTAATTAGACTTACATGGAAAAAATATATTGCACTTGTTTTCTCACGGCTAAATAAACAACTCTAATCCACTACTCACTGTTAATTTCCGTGTGATAAAAAAATGCATTCAGGTGCAAATCTGTTAATCATTGCCATCAGTAACAAAAAAGTGGACCAGCTAATGTGCAGAAGGATTGCAAAGTGGAAGAATACATAATATTTGATACATTGTTAGACTCGCCTTAAGCCATCCTTTGTTATACCTAGGAAATGCAGAAAATTCGTCGTCTTTGGATTACAAGACTTTATACGCAGTCAGAAAACGAAGGTCGCACTATTCATCTCAACTTATTTATATCATTAGTATAGATAACAATGACTCTGTCTGTGTTCCCCATATCATTAAATTCCAAATGTTAACTATAGGTTCAAAAAGGAAGAGAAACCGCTGTAGTGGCAAAATAAAATGACAAATGAAAACAAAAGATTTCGTGACAAACTCACTTGTTTCAATTTCTTAACATACATCATAGCTAACTAACTAGTCATCATACCTATAGTACATTCATTTATAGGCAATTTGTTTAGTATGCTTCACAGGTTTAGCCTTTGAAAACATGATGCCCCTGATTTCCTAACTAACTTCCAAACATGGACAAGTCTGGTCATATAGCATTCAATTCGCACAGTTAATGATGGGAATTGGAAATCTTTTTTTCTGCTTCCTAATAAACAGTATGTGCAAGCGTGCATGGGAATTCAGTTGCCCACTGACAAACCAGCCATATAATCTTCCCTAACGAAAAGGTCACACAAAAAAGTACAAAAAAAACATGGAATCGTGCTCTTGAATCTGGCTTCAATTAATTCATACTCACATTCGTTATGACAAGATTACAATTTCCCTTCTCAATGCCGTATGCAAACTTCATAGTGAATTATTGTAGGGTGTTCGGTATTGCACAAATGCACCACAGTATAAACTTAATAGACGCTTCTTCATTAAAGCTTCTATTCACACGCTTTCCATACAAACATACACCTCATACAAATGATACTTAATTCACAAACTGTGATCAAACTATCATTAAACGTCATCCGCTAATCATAATAATACAAGGGTGCTGATTTTTCGCATTGTCACGGCGTACACAGTTTTTTCAACACCAATATAACCATTGTATTTTCGTCCGCCGTTCTGGGTGGTGAATTAGTTGATTACAAAGTGGACTGCTGAATTGTTCTAACAAGATTTACATTTTTTCGAAAGTTAAATTCCTGGAAGTTCTTTATAAAATCTTGGTTGGAATTTGAAAAATTCTGCAACATATACTTACTGCTACGCAAATACTAAAAATCATAAGCAAAATGAACCAATTAGCGTGTTTCTCGATGATTGCAGTATTGTTGGGTAAGTACGCCGCTCGTTTACAATTCAGTTTTCCTGAATAGTGAGGGGACGATAAGATAGTAGTTAGAAATTGAATCTGTCATATATTTATTTTTGGAGGGTGAGGAGAGTAATATGTAGTTTTGGTAATAGTAAGTATCTAATCAAGTTTTTTAATGAGGATATGAGGAATGTGACTTACTAAAACAACGAAAACTGTTTGCTTCTTCATCTCATTTTTAGCTTGTGCAAATTCAATGCCAACAAGTACACCTGCTCCAGAGTTGGAGGCGACAACTTTTGCTAGCATTACTGAAGATGAGCAACCAAGCAGTGTTGAAGTGTCAACATCTCCGACATTAGTTTTCGAAGATGAAGAGGAAAACTTAGGATCGACAGAAACTACTATAAGTACTGAGGAAACTGCACCAGAATCAGACAACTCAACCGAAGAATCTAGTCAGCATGATGAACAAGTTGAAGAGATGGAAGCGACTACGGAAAACTCGATGGATGATATCGAAGTGAATGAGACTTCGGAAAGCATAGATTCTGTGGATGACGGAAATAACACTGAAGAAGAATCTATCACTACTACTATGGCTCCAGAATCTGACGAAGAGAATGAATTACTGTAAAGCGACTGACTATTGGCTCAAATTTCCAGTAATATACTCACCCATGTCATGTTTTTCATCAATGATGATAATCCTACTAAAATTCATCACAGATAAAATTTAAATTATTCGTAAATTTTATTAATGATCTGATAACAAAATATCAGGCACACAATATGGAAACTTCTGTTTTTCAAATCTCCAATCACTTGCAAGCCGTACTTCAGTAAGTCGCATATGTTTTTTATTTTGATTTCCAAATCAATGCACTAATTGTTGCAAATCATCATCTATGAGCACAATTAGTGATTAATTATTTTCTTCTACTCCCAATGGCTGCGCTTATTACAGTCTTGAGTCATTATTGTGTAACAATAGACTACGTTTATAGAGAGATATGTGTGTACATTATGAGAATTGATTATTAAAGTTGTTTGGTTCCCTGCAGCTGTATTTGAGAGGAGAGGCTCATAATAAATATCCTTTTTGGCGGTGTTACGACAAACGCAGCTACAAGACTAACTTGAGATCATTTGATTCAATTAGGTGGAAACCAGTACTATACACGTAATAAACAACATTTCAAGAATAGAGTAGTAGTGCGGTAATAAACCTGTATACAAGCATCTACGACAAATACTTTGACATGTACATTTATTTATTAGGGAGTGTGTGTGTACTGTGCACTACAGACAGATTAATATGTAATAGAAAGGTTTGCAAATATATTCTGTCAAAAGAAGCATGTTAGGCAAATATTCAAGACTAGGTAAATATGACTTGCTATTGCTGGGTTTCAGCGTTTTTAGTTCTGAAAAGATTATGGCATTGCTAAAGAACAATTATGTAGTTTAAAATATTTAATTATTTTTTTTTCATGTGTAAGACTAAGGTTCGTTGTAGTCCTACTAGTTTGCGAATTGTGGATAAAAGTATACGGGGTTAATCGTCTATATTCAGAAAAATATAGATTGAATTAGTTCCCCACTGCAGGTAGCTGAGCTGCCGCCTTGAGGATACACTTTTGTTTAGCCATGTATAAAGAAAAAAGTTTAATTATATCTTTAATTCCTTTTACTGTACTGTTTTCGTGTCGTTATCTTTTAAAGGATCAAATGCTAATGATATAGCATAGCAATCAATTATCAATTTTAAGGTTCCTTTACTGTCAGATCTAACAAATAGCTAGAAGCTGAAGCTAACTAATAGATATTCATGTATGCTTTCATGCTCACTGCAACTGAAGTTATATTAGGATTACTAAAAATTATTTATCGCTCCCACATATTTGCCTTAAAAGTGGAAACTTAATTACAAACTTTGACATTCATAATTTACTTGAAAATGCCCTTTCTAACATTCATTCAGCCTCATGAATGAATCATCATTCATTCAGCCTATATTTTCTCAGAATGTACATAGGATGCATTAGGACATTAGGGACAGTAAATGGAATCCTTAGTGATGCTCTCAGGAAATGATGTGGAAAAAATAGTTTTTTTGCAGAAACTGGTCTTTCCTATACCTTCCGTAGCCTAGAACTACACTACATGTGATAAAAACTAATATGGCAAGTTCGTCTACACCGTATCATTAAATTTCGACTTTTCAATGTCTCTACACTGATTACCAATAATTGAAGCGTATTGAGCATGTTGATAGCAATAAGTAATTTTGAAGATCAACACTTTGCATTGAATTTGATCCAAAAGAGAATGTAAACGAAATGTTATGAAAAACCTCAACCGTCACTGGCACTATAGAGCACTTCCTGAATTAGTCATGCTAAAATTCTAATTAAATCCGTTAGACGATTTTCTCAGTCAAGAAAACAAATGAGTCACTACTCACTACTAGATGACTTATAAATTTTGTAATCGATTAATAGATCGTGATTAAACATATTGTTTTCTTTGAAATAATCCTTGCTTTTCATCGTATACCTAATGCACATTAACATTGAAAATGCGTCAAAAGTATTAATCTACTAATTGTCAACAGTAACACATCAGCTACTTTAAATTTGCATACTAATAGTTGGTCGTTGCAGCACGCATACTGATTTTACAAACTATTATTCAATAGCTGATCTATTAATTGGGTGAGAATCGCCGATAGTATGTCACTATAATGTGGAATAAATATTAAGAAATTCATATCAATTTCAACTAGTTCATCTTGAGCTAAAGTTTCATGTAGGTCACATAAGGGGAATATAGGCTGTTCATGACTAGTACATGAATAGTACTCTCAGTCAGTCAGTTTGGTTGACTTTTATATAGATACTAAGTAATCATGTGACAAATGAAGCAATTAAAAGAGACAAAGACATGAAAATAATAATTAAAATTAACTTTTTAACAATTAGTTATCACCATTATTCAAGTGCTACTGATTTAAAATTTACATACTAACTAGTAACTAACTAATAAGTAACTAAATGTTCACTATTTCATTTGCTTAACGAATCAGACAGACATGAAATTTAGGAATTCACACCTACGTAACTGAACTGACTGATTGCGAAAAATGACTCAACTGATAGTAATAAAATATTTTGTATATTTATTTATTACTTTCAGCATTCCCGTCATAGATGCATAATTTATGTAGCTGATCAAAGAATATTGCACCTCTTTTTGTGCGGTCGGTGAGAAATGAAAGTATTGTAGGTATTGTAACAACAATTTAGCATACTTTTTTGTGTCTCAAAAATAACATCAACAACAAAACTCATGACTCGCTATCTAGTATCATAGGCACGTTAACTTGATCATTTCGAAAAGTAGTAATAATTGTAGCAAACTAACTAACTAACCAATCAAATACATAATCGATTGATTTTCATATGTGTTCGTCTGGCTCGAATAAATACTACACTTCCTTCCATGATCTCATTCATGCGTAAGAAAGCACAACACACAGCTCATATACATATAAACAAAAGGGCAGTTTGTTATAGTTAGTCAGTCAGCAATAAATAATAACAATAATCTCGTAAACAGAATTGGCTGCTCAAATCCACCAATTTGCATATGCACCTTATTGCATGCCTGACATTATGAGCTCAAATAGTGATTGATGAACTGTAGTTTGGATCGCACGTGGCGCAATTTTAAGCGAAAACATTACTTAATATAACGAGCCAATGGAAGTCATAATCGTAATTGTACGTTTTCTAACCATGATCGATCACAGAAACAATCTAAACTTACATCTGTCTTAACCTTCCCTTCACTTAACAATAAAAACATAAGTGGCAGATAACAATCTCCCACAGTCCAATATGAAATCGGACCTGGAATCAACAAAATAATACACAATAATAAACACACATGAATACGATAAGAAGGGCCATAAGCCCATATGAGCACGTATTGGCTGATCTTCAATTAGCAAAAGACGTAAGTTTGATCTGTCTGATAAATGGAGGATACATTGAGTTTCTCACTTGTGGTCTCGTAATGAGTAAAAATCGTGAGTGATGAAGGATTGATATTTTAGAAAGGATGGAAAACCATAAAAGATAGAATAGCATATCACAACAATAGTAAGTAGCACCAAAAATGTAACGCTAGATTTAGTTAGCGTATCAGGTTAGCTACATTGTGTGCAAAATATTTCAAAATGTGGCCTTCCTATGGAATGCTATAGCGTGCGAACAAATGTCAGCATAGCAAACAGAAAACAAAAGGACTCGTCTAGCCTGCGTTGATCTTTGCTAATTGCAGGGACCATTTATTTAGTCAGTGAGTTGAGTGCAATCATATATACGTAGTGAAATGAGTGCATTATTATTACTTACCATTGCTAACTAACTAACTATAAGGGTAAGGGGGTATAATTTTGTCTAAACATGTGGACCACAGTTAGTATTTTGATTCCAGGTACAACGTGTATACGCAAGTAGTAATGTGCAATTTTTTTTTGGTACAATGCGCCAGCAATACTCTTCAAAAATTAGATTGACTGTTAACTTGGAAGGAAATCTGCAAACCCTGGGATATATTTCTTCCCTCATTAGCTTTTTCTTCGAGTCAGTATGTCTATTGATTTTCATAGTGATGGCTTCGGGTGGGGCCCTATTGAACTTCAACATGGATGCGATTGTGTTTGTACAGATTTTTAAATTGGTATATAAGCGATGGCCTGCGTCTTGTATGGTTCATTCAGATCTTTGTTGTTACCAACTAACTAACCACAGTTCATTAGCTACTCCAAACTCCAAAAACTCAACATGAACGCTGTAAGTAAATCTGAATAGCACATATTATTTGGTCGGATCTTGTTAGTTTACAGTCTCATATTTCGGGTTTTATTTATTTTTGGTGATTTTGTTTTTGCAGTACGCAATCATTGTCTTGGCTGCCGTCGCTGCCTGCGCCAACGCAGGAGCTGTCGGATACGCCGCAGCCCCATCTTACGGATACGCCGCAGCCCCATCTTACGGATACGCTGCCGGTTATGCTGCTGCCCCAGCATACGCTGCCGCTCCAGCTTACGCTGCCGTTCCAGCTGTAAGTTTCAAAATATAAATTTTCATATTCACTCAATAGTATCAATGGAAAATTTCACGAAAAATAACAAAGCTTTCTAACCATGGTCACAGGTGAAAACCGCATATGCCGCTGTCCCAGCCGTAAGTGTTTTCAAAATGGACAAATTCATCTTGGAAACCTTTTTATTGTGAATAGAGAATTTGATGAATTTGTTGTTTGTGATTTTTCAGGTCAAAACCGCATATGCTGCTGCTCCAGCCTACGCTCACTCTTACGCCGCTCCAGCCTACAGACACGCCTATGCTGCTGCCCCAGCATATGCTGCTTACGCCGCACCAGCCTACGCCCACGCCGGACCCGCATATGCTGCTCCAGCTTATGCCCATGCCGGACATGCATACGCTGCCCCAGTTGCCGTAAGTCTCCAAATATATTTTGAATTTTGAAAATGTATTATTACATTTTAGCCCGGTACAGGGCTAATGTAATTTAAGTATAACATTTCTAATTGTTCCGTTTTTTTTTGTTCTTTATAAATGTAGGCTTATCACGGAGCCGCTATTGCTGCCCCAGCTTATGCCCACCACGGATACGCCGCTGGTTATGGTTCTTACTATTGAAAATAAGTTATTATAATTTTTCGACTGCTGCGTACCAATTGTTATTACCAGTATTTTATCACGATGTGGAAAATAAAACCAAATTAGTATCCCTCCCCTCCTTGAATTTTTTTCGATTGCGATTTGAACATTTTTTTCCATTTAATTTGAGAATCATCAAGCATAAAGTCCGAGTATACATATCGCCTCAATTCAGTTCATATAGTCTGTGAGCAAGAATTTACTTGCTAGTGCTGATGATCTATAGGGTCATTTTGTTAAATATTTAACTAGTTTACAATTAACGCATTCATTCTAAAAGAGCGTGTTGTGATAACCTTGATACTACCTAAACTTTCATACAAACAGCACGGCAGACAGTGGAGATGTCACAAATTGGGTCGATATAGTGATCTAATAGCCATATAATTGGAGTGGAGTTGGTAGCCCCAATTACCGTTGGAGAACGAGTGTCATAACAAAATGTCAAGTATAGCTTGATCATTTCATTGCTAGACGGGACGATTCAATGTGTCAATGTGTCTCAAATTATATCAAGGATGTCAACGTAAAGCTTATGACGAATTATTCGCTACCGACCGGTAATAAAATGCATGGTAAGAAAATAAAATAGTAAAAGTGCAATATACGCGGTTGAGCACTACATGATGCACACAGCGCAAATAATTTAATGATGGCATTTAATTAAAAATAAAGGAAAAAAGTTTAATTCATGCCAGATCCAATAATTTACAGTTTCAGTGCCAATGACTTTCTGCCCATAGTGCCCATTGTGGATTAGGTAGAAAGAGAGACTTTGTCGTTGACCCTGGTAGATAAGCTACTGATTATGACCATGAGATTTATCGTAATTGCAACTAACTAACTGACTGCATATGAAAGATAATGAACATGTGCTAAATGTAACCAGTAATTAATTGAGGGCATGATTTTTCGAAATCGTCGTCAACACGGCCCGTTAGCTCAGTTGGTTAGAGCGTCGTGCTAATAACGCGAAGGCCACAGGTTCGAGACCTGTACGGGCCAATATTAATCTTTTGAATGCAATTTCTGTGTAGTTCCCATGGTATAAACACTGATTTGATGTAATAGAATGATGTCTTTTCCCACATAAATTATTTTTCTTTCACAATTTTTAGCCCGGTACAGGGCTTATGGGATCGTGCCTATTTTTTTGTAACACTTTAGGAATTCAGTAATCATTATGACTGCAGCTGCTACTATCAAAGCACTGCAGTCTTCTAAACACGAACTTAGTTGTAAAGTATGCTGCCAACCACTGGTTACATTAGCTGACAGCTTGTCAGAAGAGTTGGTAGCTTTGATCGCATCGTATGCAGAAGAGGGCCATTGTAAGAAAAACTATGTAGAGTCCCCAGAGATTATGATGCTTTCGGAAATTGCTGATGAACAGCCTGTTGCGACAAAATGTGGACATATCTTCCATATGGGTTGTTTGAGAATTCATATAACTGACTCGGTTACGTATGCAAAGATTTATGTTATGTTATTTCCAATACCTCCAATGATTTGAATATGCAGTTTTCAGTTGTTGTCAATTGTTTTTCAGTAAATCTATTCCAACGGTTTGCCCAATATGCAAGAGAGCTATGCTCAAAACAAGACTATGGCCAGTCCTGGTTAGTCCGACACCGAATCAGGCTGAAAAGATTAGACACATGAAAGCTGCTAGAACTAAAAATACAGAGCTGGTAACAAGATTGACGTCTATGCGTACAAGGATTCAGGAGCTGGAAAAGGAAATAATGGAAAATCATCAGAAAACTGCAGAATATGTGTATGTTGTGAGAATCCCGAATTTGTGTGAAGTTGTAGAGCAATGCATTAGACAGGCTAAATGTTTAGAATAGATCTGAAGTTTAAAAAAAGAATCTGTTATTATTAATTTTCAGATTGGATATAAAAGGAAGTGAAACTTTAGCTTGCCCAACCACTGAAGACCTTGAAGAGTGCCGAAAGACATATGAAGATCGGCGGCAGTGCATTAAAAAAATTACAGATCATAGCTCTGCACTTGTAGACGTTTTAGCGTGAGTAAATGATTCTGGTGTTAAATAATATAATGATTTATTAAGTTAGCGTAAATAATTCTCATAAATAATTTTCTTGTAGAAACGAACTACGTAGAGGTGGACAAAACAAAGGGCTATCTTTGCCAGCTCCTCACAATTCGATATCTGAATTTATTGAATCCAAACGAAAATGTAAAAAAACCTCACTCATTCTTACCAGCTACAAAAAAAATCAATCAAGCTGATTTTTGTGTACCTTTTTTAGTAATTTATGCAATCAAGCAGACGGAAATCAATGGCGGTGTAAACAATTTGGAATGGGATTCAAATGGATCCGTTGGCTCATTCACTGTGGTTCCTGAAGCTGAGTCAAAACATTCCATTTTTAAAGATGAGTCGAAGAAAAAAAGTGAAGGGAAGTCCGTGCCCAATAATATTTATTATTTGGAAGAGAATAGTAGCGAGGAAGAAACGAATGGAAATAATGCAAAAACCAAAACTAATGCTCTAAAAAAATCTGGAGGAGTAGTTTTTTGTGACAGCAATAGCGAATGCTCATCCTACAGGAGAAAATAAAACACCAAACTATCGCCTATCGCAATATTGTCATTGTGTCGTGCAGAAAGCCCTTCCTTCATTCTTATATGAATTTCAATAAAGGCGAAACAAAAGTAATTGAAAACAAATAATTAATATTTTGTAAATAATGTGGTTCATTTATAGCAAACAATATGAGACCCACAATTGGATTTATGCCAGTATATTTGTCTGCTAGCTAGGAATTATAAACAAAATCCCATGCAGCAGGTAGTTTATAGAATATTCTGTGAGAAGCTACCAAACAGAGTATGGCAAGTACTAAGCAATATTTTCAAAATGTTTTGCTCATAATGTTTGTGTCATACTCACATTCGGTTGAAATTCCTTTAAATATTGACGAAGCTACGAAAAATTTCGCAAAAAAAGAAATAGGATTTGGGGAAAATATTACTAATAATCTACCTAACATTTTGCAACATAAAAATTACAAACTATTGGCCAGTTTGGCGGACTGTGGTCAAATTAAAAACCAAAAGGAAACCTCAAAACTAGAAAAACGACTTGTAGGAGGCCGCAGGACCAGAGCTCATCCATGGATGGCCCAAATTTATCTGCACAAAAGTGAGTCAACCATGAAAACCCTATAATATTAGAAGTATATTTTTACAACGATTTTGACTTTCTACAGTGTCTTCAGAAGAATTTGACTTTACCTGTGGAGGCTCCATTATTGCTTCCGATGTGATTTTAACTGCAGCTCATTGTATCTCACGAATTCCTACGGGGAGAAGTTTGTATGCCAAATCATTACATAAGAATAAATTCAAAACAACAAGGGGGTGTTTAATTTTTTAAATCATTTTGTCAGATTGTCAGTGGCATTTGGAGCTACTAACCAAAGAAAACTTCGTCTATGCTCAGGCGACGGCATTGATGATTTGGAAACCTTGAGAAGTAAAAATTGTTCAGTGGGCAATTCAATATCGATAAAATCCACTGTTATTCATGAAAATTACACCGAAGGAAATCTTAAATACGATATTGGACTAATAAAATTGTCAGACAAGATTCAGTTTAATTGTGAGAAGAATAATATACTGTATATAATATGTTAATGTAGATTGTAGATAGGTATATAAAATACATACTGAGCGGGACAAAAAGTGATCTATTTCATGATTTTAAGCTGATGTGCAGCCAATATGTTTACCATACTCGGAAGGATTACTGGACGATTGGGAAGATTATTACCTTACAACAGTAGGATTTGGAATACAGAACAAATATGATGGTAATGATCATGAAACGTATGTATCATAAAAATTATTCTGATTATGAGTAAAATAAACTTTTGATTTAAGATGACGGAGAACGCGAACTTTCCGACGTACTACAAGAAGCGGAAATCCCTTTACGAAGGAGAACTTTTTGTGATCTGTTCTATGTTAGAAAATACGGCAAATTCGATGCTACTCGGGTAAGAGCTATTTCCAAATTTTTTTGTCCACATGTTTTCAGAAACAGAATCACATCATGCATGCACTTATTAGTTTTGTGCAGGAGGCAGAACTGGGACGGGAAATTGTAATGGAGATTCTGGTAGTCCCGTTTCCAAGAACGTGACTATTTCATTCTTGAATACTAAACGAATTTTTCAATTTGGCATCGTTAGTAGCGGATTTCCAAATGTATGTGGATGGGAGTCGAGACCCAATATTTACATTAATGTGTTGTATTTCATGCCTTGGATTTTGGATAACATCGACTTTCGTAAATCAAATTAAAAAAAACATTGATTCAGTTTCCTTTCCCGCCCATCATTTCTAACTAACTATGTACAGCTCACGATCTAACTCAATTTGTTTGTGCGCAGACGCTCTGAACGATACGTATGTACATGAAGACAGTCTAATTGGTCCGCAACGGAATATTTCAGCTGATAAATACAAATCAGAATTTTCTACTGGTCATTCTATAGATGTCTCCAATCATCCAAACGTGCATTTGCTACCAAATTTTTCAGTATGTGGGATCAACGAAAAATGGCTTCGAGAAGACATGAGGACACCAAGCAGGAGACCGAAGAGGATTGTAGGAGGATTACCTGCAACCAGTATTACTAGATACCCGTGGATGGCACAGATTTACGTTAGAGATAGTAAAATCCACAAGACGCTATTACGACCGTATTTCAAATATTTTAATTCTATTTGTAATCAAATCGACCATATATTTTTCAGCTGACTCAGATGTGCCGTACCTGATATGTGGTGGCAGCATTATTACCAACAAAATTATTTTGACAGCAGCCCGGTGTGTAACAGATATTGACGCACCTTTTGTTTTGTAAGGGGGTACAATTTTTTTGAATTATTCAATTATTGTCTGGTGATGAAGAGCAATCCGAGTATTTTTTACTAGAGATTATGTAATTGTCGGGAACTACAATCGACAAAGCAATCATTCCAGGAAATGTGGGGCTAAGGGTTGTTTTCAAAGCAAAATCAAAGAAATTAATACATTTACTCCTCATGATGAGTTTGTAACTTTTACCCATGAAAACGATGTGGCTTTGATCGAATTATCCAGACCATTGATTTTCGATCGTAAGTTGTAATTAATGGCAGCGAAAAGTAAATAATTGTTTTCTGACTCAGTGGGTTTAAATGGAATCAAGGCATCAAGGCGAATATTTGTTTTGTAGGATTTGTACGCCCGATATGCCTTCCATTGAGAGAGGATTTTGTAGATGTATTTGCATCTTCCCCATTTGAACTTGCCGGTTGGGGAAGAACTACTGATATGGGTAAGTAAGCAGCAAAATAGCGTCCTTATACTCGCTGTAGCAGCTGAAGCTACCATTGAAGTTTGCTAGATACAAAATGGCGAATTTAAATTTGATCAATACTGTCCACTAGAGGCCAACACTAATTACACAACTTCAAATATTCTTCAGCGTGTTAAATTGAATTTGAGACCGAGAGAAGTTTGTGACTTGACTTTTGTACGAGTATCAGGAAAGTTGGATCGGACTAGGGTACAGTTTGCAGTGAATAGTTACGTTATAGCAAAAGCAATGCATTGAGATTATCACTGATTTGAAGCCGACCATTTTTTACGGAGGGATTTTACTATTTGGGGAGATGCTGAAATCACCACCACCACCGCCACCACCACCGCCACCACCACCGCCGCCACCACCACCACCGCCACTTCCAAACCGTAAAATAATTATTAAGAATTCTATTCTGCAGTCAATAAATAGGTGAAACCAAAACCGCAGGAAGGCGAACGTGCCGCGGTGGGCAATCACGCGGCATGTGAGACTTGTGATTCCATTCAAAACGAGAACTGCGACGCGACAAGGCTCCGCCCGATATGTAGGAGCTCCGCCCACGCTTGAGGATTATTTCTAATCTGGCCGAGGGGGTGTGGGGGGAGTGGGGGAGGCTTTTCGAGCACAGGCCTGAGTGCAGAAGGGAGCTGGGAAGGCCTTGGGTTCGGTAATCGCCGAAGGCGATTTCCGGCGGGCCGTCCCAGGTTCCTTCAAACGAGGGGTTGTGTGAAGCAAAAGTCTCTTCAGCGTCCCCCCACGAT
>Ga0210040_10002604_pt1 | contig 25313 bp, 16 predicted proteins | sample CryGeyCG12114_NA_FD_185462 | JGI IMG/M metagenome (GOLD analysis project Ga0210040, IMG submission 185462) | Groundwater microbial communities from aquifer - Crystal Geyser CG19_WC_8/21/14_NA (SPAdes) (version 2) | ecosystem: Environmental > Aquatic > Deep subsurface > Groundwater | place: USA... | reverse complement strand
AAAATTTGCAAATTTTTAAAATCCTTCATAAGAAGTATTTGGTCTTCATGAGATGATTTGTTTACTACTTGGTATGGAGTATTCGGGAGTCATGGGAAATAAATTGTAATACTTCATAACAAGTATTCGGGATTCAACTGACAAAAAAATTTGAACTTGATATGAAGTATTTGGGAGTCAAGGGTAATGAAAAAAAATACTTGGTATCAAGTATATGGTAGCGTAAGGGTTAATGATGAGATCACTGAATAATATTACACCCGATTGATGGAGGCACATTCCTGGCTAATATATTTACAGTGCTCCTTGAGTCAAACAATATGCCTTTTCGTTTTTTAACCGCCCGAGAAATAATAGTGTACTCCCATTCACTCTCATAATATATGCATGTGTAATGCAAATGCATTGGCCGATTTGAATTCCCAGCATATGGATGGAAAACATGTACTTAATATAACTAACAGAGATGGTCTAATTGTCACATTATGCGTGCCTGGGTGGTAGGTATTAAAAGCCTCGGACTAGGTAATAATAACCTCCTTGCCCACTCATTAAATCAATGGATTCTATGTAATGATAGTTAGCTTATAAATACATTTACTTGGGGAGACAAACACTCATCTATGCGCTGTGTGCTTAATTACTCTACTTTTGTGAACCATTCACTTGTGTATAATCTTCAACAAGTGCTTTGTGGTTTGGTTACTCTGGCTGAGTGAGTAACAAAACCAACTAACTAACTTGGCAGAGAAAAAAAGCTGTCCAAATATATGTATTATAGCAAGTTTGAAAGGGAAAGGAGAACAGCTTGTTGCATAAACTTTGAGAATACAGAAAAAGTGAAGAGCATATGTTTGTGATACTTTGATTCATGAGCTCTCCCTCTTTACTAACCGTAGGAAAGATTCATGATGGCATATCTTTCTCATAACTAACTTATGCAAAGCCATGGATGGCATTCCCAATTACTTTTTGATTTATCACATTAGCACAGCGACTTGTAAAAATCCTTTGAGCTGACAACTGATAAAATATATTAAAAGTTCTTTCCTCCTGGTTCATACAGTGTATGTTTAGGGCTTTTCCATCCGTATCCCATTTGATACTATCATGTGACGAATGAAAAGTGCTTTACTCACGCACTCACTGAGCATCATTATCTCTTTTCAGAAACACACTAATGAGCATTGTTACAAAGTTGAAACAAAAGAGCTCTTGTGGTTTTTGGTGTTTCCTTTACATGCTAAATTTATAATATTTATATCTGTCCATGAATAAATCTGCTCGTCTCATTTTATAACCTCACGTTGTACCTACTTACTACGACCTATCTACGAATGTACTTTTTAACCAATGCAGCTTTGGAGCGTAGTTACAAATATGTAAAAAGTCACTTACGTTCTTTGTCGTATTGACTGACTGGATATATTACATACAGATCATTATGATGGGACTCCTACCTACATTTTCACCTGCATGTTTTTTTTTTCAGGAACTCTGTTCAAACGAATCATTGTAGAAAATGCATAAAATGATGTACTTGGTGGCGTATCATATGCTGGTGCTGGTCGTCGTGGGCTCCTATGCCTGGTCTCGACAACTCCCAGAGGACTATGACATGATGAGACGCCTGTATGCTCATGGTTCTCAGCTAAAACGTGTGCCAGCCTACTCCTTCGGACTTGGAAAACGAGCCCTGGAGGATGATCCCTCCTACGAAGAGACCTCATCTGGCTCAGAGCTGTATGACCTTGCTGACAAACGAGCTGCAGCCAGTAGCATGTACTCCTTTGGTCTGGGCAAAAGAAATCGAGCCAACTATGGATTTGGACTTGGAAAACGTTTGGAAGGCCCATGGAGGCCATCTCAGGAGTTCATGTCTATGCCTTCATACAGGTATTAACCAACTGTACTCATGTAGTCAATAATCATAATAGCCATAGTGAACAGCTTGCACAGAAAGCAGAAAGTTGACCAACAGCCTAAAACGTGTGGGTGTGTAGAAAATCAGCTGCGCACAATTTAAGTATACACAAACTAATATAATAAAAGAAGATGGATAGAAACTGGGTCGTATGATTTTGGAAATAAAAAGTAACTTTTAATTTAAATAATGCCTAGTTGGTTAGTTGGACAAAATATCCGATGCTTAATGTTAGCAATACCACTAAAAGTGTTGTCATTGCTGGTCTCCCAAAGTTGTTTAGCCCTATGCTCCAAATGAATATTGAGTTTGTGAAAGTTGGGAGTGAATTGATGCACGTGGGTCGCAACACAATTCACAAAAAGTTAAGAACTTCGTTATGTATGTATGGGTGCTGCTGACGAACTATGGGCAGCATGTACTACAATTGATTTTGTTTGTTTTTGCAGGCAAGAGCGAAGATCGAAGATTTACTCTTTTGGACTTGGAAAGAGACAGAGCGCTGATTCAGCAGATGAGTTCGATACCCAACACTCTGACAAGAGATCCGAGTCCAGACGTCAATTTTCTTTTGGCTTAGGAAAGAGAGATGCAGATGAATCCAGTAATGTGAATAGCACTTCTTAAATGTTTGCCTCATTTGGGACTACACAAGCAAAAAAGGAATCTTGTTACACACTCTTTCTGTTTCCATGTTTTCCTTGAGTTTTTAAAAACACACCTGTGTTAAGATTACTGAGTCTGTCTAGTCAGTCTGTCTAAACTTCGTTACCCCATAATATATTTTGTTTGATCGTCATGTCCTGTATATTGTGAGCTAATGATAACTGGAGTTGGAAAAATTATATTCTGCATTGTTGTTTTCAATCTGTGTCAGTCAGTCAGCTATTAGTTAGATAGCTAGTTAGTTAGTTATAGTTAGTTAGTTAGTTAGTTTTAGTGTGGAGTGCATGGTCGCAACCTACAGTTTCCTGTATGTTGAAGTTTTTTCAAAATATTATTCTAATATTTAACTGCACATTATTTCCGTACACACCTACAGTAAATGCTAGGATAGTTTACTAAATTGTGGCATATCAAGATATTGCATTACATTTGTGAAAATAAAGGCCAATAAATGCAAAGTAGTATATCAGCACTGATTAATAGTTCATTGTTGTCAAACAGTGATTTGTTCCCAGTCTGTATTAACTAACTAACAACGTATAATGAGATGAATTGATTATTATATGTAGGCATAGGCACTGCGAGCATGTAGTGCATATGAGTTATATGCTAATAATGTGACTGTGCATGATGTTGTCTAGTGTTGTTTCATAAACTGCTACTGTGTACCTAATTGAGTTTCTTGTAGCTTTAGAATCATTAATTTGGACTCTATGTAAATGTACATTTCATGAGCCTGTAGATCCCATGCATTTACTGTAGGTAAATGATTCCATTCAAAATCTAATAGACCATGCTATGTTAGTAAGTAAATTTTAATTATTTCCCTTTAGTATGGACATGATAGAACGTTTTATCCTAGTCGAGCTCACAGGATGACATTTGAGGACAACTAATAATATTTAGTTTTGGAATCTAATTCCTATGTGTAGATTCGCGTGCAAACTAATATAATATGACGCGTACTTTTTTCTTCAATTATTTTGTGTCCTATAGTTTTAAATTCCCAAATTGAATTGAATAAACTTATTTTTAGTTCTTTTCCATACATGCATATTAATCAGCTACTTGACTGGAAATACAAATTAAGGAATACCATATTCACATCCATACGAAATCATGGGGGTCAACATAATATACCATTCCGACATTATAACGGAGGTTTACAGTGGAGGAATCAAATGTAAATATTGGTTGAATATCTTAGTTATTAGTTGAATAAAAACCACCATTGGCAAACATTAATTTCCAGAGAGCCTCGTTCAGATCAATTTTTAAATGGTTTTCATGTTTCCCAACCTTATTACGCATTTCTATGCACATGTTTGAACACATGCACTGAAATGTGGGTACAAGTTGCCCACAAGCTCGGCTTTATTCCTCCGACAATGACAATCCATAAGACGCATAGTCATCGATTCTCGGGGACATTGTAAATAGTGCATTCAAAGACGAATATTGCCAACTTTTCATAAGCCCAATGTATCTGAAGCCACCATAGGACGTATGCACATTGTACTGATTTCTTACCAGCTTAAAGGCTTGCAAAGCCATCTAGTAAATTTGCTATGAATTAAAAGTGCGAAATGACACTTTGCATTCGTATTCAACGTATGACATACAACAAAAACATTCAACTAAAAGTCAAAATAGCCAACTTTAGTAAATACACAGTGCCGTAAATATTCAGCTAGCTTCCAGTAAACCAATATTTTCCACCCAACAGCTATACAAATATTTTTTAAAATTTAATTCGTCGTCATTCACTTGATTAAAAAACGTCAATCTATTTACATGTCATCAATACACATATATAGTTAACCAAAAAATCCACCGGCACGTATTTCTCGATTACTTTAGCAGCATTGCAATGTCGTGCCTTTGCCTAGTAGTTCCTACATACATATACTTATCAACAGGTTAAAATCCCATTCAACCTCTAGGAGGTAAGCATGTCGGCTCACATTTCACATAGATTTATACGTTCAACTCCATTTGTCCAAGATTCAGTCAGTCAGTCAGTTAATCAGAAACGGTTCGAGTAGCGCTACTCCATGAGAAAACTTTCACTCTACTTCAAACCTACCATACGAAACATTATTTCCTTCGCAAGAGGGCAGACAATCAGCTTCATCCAATTCAACTGCTGGCTGAGAGTGGAAGGTTGTAAAATCAGGGAAAGTTTTCTCACTCAATCACTTATCTTTTTTATCCCATCACTGCATCCCACGGATCTCCCAAAATGTCACGCATTTTGTATCGTATAGTTTACATTATCTCTCGGTTTCGGCAAGAAATTAATTTGCAGCGACCATTCAATGCACACGGGTTGCGCTCAACTTAATTTGCCTTCGGAAGTCACTATATAATGCAAATGACAAATCTAGAATATATCCATAAGAACTGTTGAAATTTCCGGGACTACGGACAGACTAAATGATGATGTGAGAGAAAACAAGGCTGGACTATTTGTTCTTCCGGGCATTCTTATGTCGTTAAGAGTGCATATGAAAGAAGTGTATGCAAAACTCAGTATTGATCAGCTGCCCTGCTGCCCATATCTCGGATCCACGGCAAAGGAGCATTATTGTGGAGGGTAAGTGATCAAACGATAACGGCGTCTAAGGATTACAAGTTTTTTGACTAATTCTTTGGCTGAAAGTAAGCTTTGCAAAAAGTGGGGAAAAAATCAGTCTTCTGCACTAATTACTAAACCAACAAGAAAAACTTCGTGCATGTAAAGTGTGTCTTGAGTTCTAAATAAGCTGATTGGCCCAAACTATTGCTCCGGGTAAACTGACTGAATGATTAACCTAACTTTGTGTGTGTGTAACTTGACCCAACACATGACTGTGGTGCTAATATTTTAGAATGGTTCCTGGAAATATAATAATATAACGCATTTCGATTGATTGATTGATTTCAGTGCTATGCATTGGCAAATTAGTTACAGTTTTAATTAGGACAAATTATCTTTGTTAATGATCATTAAGTGTCCGACTGCATGCTTATTCTTGCTAAACTTATAGTATAGGTGGATCTTGTATAAATTTGAATACATATTTAATGAAAAAAGGCCTCCAATTGAGTAACACAAACTCTAATTGTTATGTTATGAAATTTTGATTCTATTGAATGTTTGTGCTCAATAGTTTACCATTAGATCCCTATCCTTATGGATTGAAAGTTCCACTTGGAAGGATAAATATAAATAGCCGGGCCCACTGGCCTATAGCTAGACTCAATCTCACAAGCAAAATTTAAAACCTGCGGAATTTTCAATGATCCACAAATTTTCTGACGTACGGCGGATTTCTAGAATGTGATAAACGACTCTGTATCGAGTTTGTTTCACTATTATACAATTTTGTACAATACAATGTTCAATACAATCAAAGAAATCCCCTTTGAGGGTGTGAATAATGTAATAATTGCAGGCGTCTATTCCGCGCCGCGATTAGGCGTCATGTGTATTGCGTCATCCAAACAACTTACGCCCATAAAAAATTAAAAAATGTCTTAAAAATAGAAAATCTATAATTATAAAAACTTAAAATATCAGTCCGAAATGGCACATTTTCAAAAAATAACTGGCAACCAAAACCCTACATCTCCTAGAAATCAACCAATTTGTCATGTCTCAAATTAAAATTTAGCCATTTTTCAAATTTCGTTATCACAGTAGCCGGCAAAAAGTAATAATTGCCAAATAACTTCGGACTGAAATAGCTGTACTTTAACTTTGAAATTCAGTGCGCACACACACACACACAGACCAAAGTAGGCCAATAAGATATGACAATTGGAAGGATAAATATTGCAAACATGCATTCAAATTATGGGTTTAAGAATTCTTAGAAAACCGCTGCAAGGTGAATCTAATAAGATCGATAATAAGTTTTGAAAATGTGAGTTGCTAAGCTGGTCCATACTTTCAGCTAATTTACAGTTTTTCAATTAGTACGCCTACTTTACAATTGCTCACCCGCACCAAATCGAAGTTTGTCTTCTAAATAAAAATCTTGGAAGCCATTAATTACAAACACGCGACCAAAAAATCAAACTTCAAATACTCCTCATATTTTATTAATTTAACTTTTATGCTTCCCTACTTAAATGAATGTGCAAAATGTGTGGATTTGATGCTCCAAAGTGTGTGCGCCAAGAAAATCTAGATGCCATGCTACACCCGCTGCGTTAGCGTCATATATTAGCCACTTTTAACAGCTCACAAAGTGCATCTTGGATATATTCCATAACCAAATTCACGAAATGCCTCGTTGGAAACTAAATCATCCGGCAAAATGATTCACATTCTTCAACTTCATAAGCGATTCAGAAGAAAGTAATAGATAGGAAGCCTTATTTTCTTTACAGCTTTGTTCAAAACTATTGCAGATAATTTTTACCCGAAGCAAATACATATGAATATTTATTCAAGGATAAGCTAAAATTATTTCTTTCATTTCACATTGTACATGCATACATGTACCGAACCATAAATTCAAAATTAATAAAAGTCAGGAAATGTCATCTCTAATGACTATGTTGGGCTCTAAAACATCAATCATCTAAAATACTTGAGCTCAGATGATAGCTTCAATATGACAACAAAAAACATATGGCTTCTCAATTTGTAACTCAGCTCCCATCTTGATATCAGGCTGATTGGTGTTCTTGATATTATTTCATTCCCTGGTAATGTGAAATTCATAACTTTGAAATTTAAAAGTAACCACAGCGTTTTATTCCCATTGTAAGTAATGCCTATGTACTATACCTACTATCATATTCGCTTACTTTTGTGTGGTCGGAATTTCATGATTAAAATAGAGTAATTTCAGTCCGAAGTTATTTGGCGATATATTTTAGCAGTCACTATGATAGCGAAATTAAAAAAATGGTTAATTTTAATTTGAGACACGTGTTGAACGTTTGAGTAGAGTTAATTAGGGTTTGTTAATAGCTAAGTTAGCAACGTTAAATGATTTAAACCACAGATTTTCATTGGAATTTGTAATATAGCTGACAGAAACTACTCTGATTACGTTGACTGGCTAAAATGCCGGTGTCCAAAATAAGTCGTAAACTGCCAGCGGGATTTCGATAAAATTTGATACACATAATATTGTTTTCAAAGTTGTGCTTTACATAATACTAGCAAATATGCCGGGCTTCGCCCGGCAATTTGCTAAGGTACGGTGCACGCAGGTTTGAGTTATGTCCGTAAAAAATGTTGGTCTCACTAAACATTTGTCTTTAAAAATTACCATAATAGGATGAGGATAAAAAGAAATTGAGAAACTCTTTTGAAAACAGCGTGAGCAAAAATGATATGTTAATGAAAATTTTTTGTAAGCGCACGATGTACGTACGCTATGTTCTGCAAAACTTTGCAGCTACAAACAATGAATAATGTTATGAACCACAGAAAGTGGTCAGCAAAGAGTAATAAATAATTTAAAATTGTTAAAAACATCAATTACTTTTTCAAGCTTTTTCTTTTCTCTTTTCAAGCTCAATAATTATTGTTGAATAGGAAGTCAGAACAATTCATTTGTGTCAAAACACTTAACATTTAAGCATGGACAGCTTGTTTTTTCTTTAATACATAGGTAGCACGATATTTTGTGCAGCCTGCCTTTATGCCTCCTTCTTTTTTTAGAGTAGTACAAAACTTTCAGCCCTATTCTTTCATTCCCGTCGAAATCCCATATGAAATCCCTATGGGTTGCTTCCCTGTTAAAATCACATGTTGAATCCTTATGGGTTGCTTCACTGTCAGAATCCCATGTGAAAACTCAATGGGTTGCTTCACTGTCAGAATCCCATGTGAAAACTCAGTGGGCTGCTTCACTGTCAAAATCCCATGTGAAAACTCTATGGGTTGCTTCACTGTCAAAATCCCATGTAAAAACTAAGTTTTTCACGCTGCGATTGATATTTGCCCGGACTCTTCGCCTTTTTTACTCTCTCAAATTTTCATGGGTTTAGGTGACAACAATTGATCGTCGCGACCTGCAGTCTTGACAGAATTTTTTAACGAAAATCCCATGTTAAATTCTCTATCTCGGTTTGGTCACTTATATAGGTTGATTAGTGTCACTTATACTTATTATACTTATTATATAGGGGGATAGTCAAAAAGTCAATTATAAAGAGTGACTAGCAAATTTACCGGGCTTTGCCCGGCAATTTGCTAACGTACGGTGCACGCAGGTTTGAGTTACGTCCGTGGAAAAAGGACGGTATCAGCTTAACATGTAAAAAAAAAGTTTTGAGCTGAGACGGCCATTTCGTAGAGCTTCTAAAGCTGTATCAGCTGCAGCTTTGAATTTTCCAAATAACTCTCCCATGGGCCGAGAAACAACCAATTTTCAAAAATCTTTATACAGGGCCTTAAGGGGATGACTTTTTTTAGAGTGGATTTTTCGTAGCTTGCGCATCGGAATTCGGACAAGTGGGTGGTATCATTAGATAGCTAAGGTTTCAAGTTAGTTTTAAGCAAAAAAATCTCACTGGCGAACCAGAGGGATTTTGATAAAATCAAGTTTGAATATGGTCCAAAAAGGGGTCATTTTTAGGCTGGTGCGCCGAATTTCAACTTTGCTTATGTAAAAAGGAGTGCATTTTTCAAAGGCAAAAGTCTAATATGTGATTATGAATTGTTTATAGTTGCGTTTTTTTCGGGCTATCATTTCATTTCATTTCATTTCATTACATTGAACGACTTACACACCTTTAAGCAATTGTGGAAAACATAGCACATCATTTTGTATTCATTATAATGGGAATTTGAAAAACTTTAATCAAGTGGGCTAAAATTAACCAAATGCTAAAAGCGGCCTTTCAACGATGCATTCCCTATCAAGAAATATATCTTGAAAATTTCAAGAAAATCCATCTAGTAATTTCGCCAAAACCGTGAACACAAAATTTCATCTTTTAAGCACCGTTGCGTTTTCAGATAGGTCACATGACCCAAAACTAAAACATTTTTTTAAAAATCAGTGATGCACTTTTGTGTTTTGAAATTTTTTATGTAAGGAAAACTCGAGCAGCTTAACATACCCAAAAATTTTGAGTTTGTTTAGTTCAGTAGTTTTCGTGCAAAAAAATAATCTTTAGTTTTTGACTTTTTGAGACCCCGTTTGACGTACATTTTTATGAGAGGTCTCACGCCCTCTAATAATGGGCTTAGATGACAACAATTTATCGCAGGGACCTGTAGTCTTGACCGAATTTTTTTAACAAAAATCCCATATTTTTCCTATTTTGTCTTGGTAACTATATGTAGTTATAGTCAATAGTCACTTGGTAACGTCAATTATTATAGGATTATATAAGAGGCATTTTCCGAATGCGCGAAAAACTATTGAGTAACTCTGACGCCGCTGATGCCTTAAACTGCTGCAACACAGCAATTTAAATGCGTTAATAATCAAATGTAGAATTTTGGCGTCGTTCCATTTATACTGTCTATCGTATGTTTACTTGCTTAAAATTTCCAAACTAGATTTGCCTGAATGTTGTAAGTAGTAAGGTAGAGCCACCGGTCCTTCAAAAAAGCCATTAAGGCGATACCTTTCTATGTATAAGGGAGCCCCCTATCCGGCCCATGTTAAATTTTTGCATACCTACAATGTTGAGATCTCTGCATGTGGTAAATAAATTTGCATAAATTTGCATAAATTTGCATATTTTTCGCAAGTGAGCCAATGGGGTTGTAAATAATTTTTGCACACATTTTTATGATTTGCATAAATTTGCATATTTTTCGCAAATGAGCCATTGGGGTTGTAAAAACTTTTGGTACACATTTCTATCAATTTGCATAAATTTGCATATTTTTCGCAAATGACCTAGGAGTGGTGAAAATAATTTTTGCACACATTGACACAAATTCGCATACTTTTTACCAAGAGGCTTTTATTTATAATAAAAATTCATTTTCTATAGATTGACAAGCTATCAGTATATAGTAATAGCAGTAGTAGTAGTAGTAATAGTAGTAGTAGTAGTAGTAGTAGTAATAGTAGTAGTAGTAGTAATAGCAGTAGTAGTAATAGTAATAGTAGTAGTTATGGTAGTTTTAGTAGTGGTAGTAGTGGTAGTAGATAAGGTTTGTAAAAATTGATAGAGGAGAAATATGACACTCTACAACAGTGCATTCACTTCAGCATCTAAATTAGACCACTGCTACAAATAATTTCCAAAGAATACTTTACATCGTCAGTTTATCATATACTTCCTACAGATTCTTTGAAACCAATTTATCATACTAGAACATTCATACCCGCAAATCTTGCCAAAAATACTTTACATCGACAGTTTATCATATACTTCCTACAGATTCTTTGAAACCAATTTATCATATAGAGAACACGGAATCCAAACGTACGTCCTCTAAAGTCATCTATTGAGCTAGGGAGTAACTACTCCGTTTTTAAGCAGAACACCGCTAAACAAAATGAGTACTATACACTTTATTTACTTACAGAACAGGTAACATTAAAACGCGAATAACTAAATAAAAAACTATTTTATTTTGCTAACCTAGCTTTTAAAACTAGTATAAGCACTAATTATTGTCATCATCTTCGTCCGATTCTGAACTTAAAACTGGAATCACAAGTGGAATTGGCTTTCTGTAACCTTTACTACGGTAAGTTTGCTCAAATTTTTGACAGTGTCTAATGCAATTTTTCCATGTTTGTACGCTTACTTTTTCTTTCACAATTTTTCTAATTAGCTCGCAAACATTGTTAGTATCAAAAGGGTTAGAATTTCATTTCCTTAAGTAACCTTTAATTATTGACCAAATTATTTTAATAGGATTAAAAATACAAAAGTATGGCGGTAGTCTTAAGACATTGTGGCCATACTTTTCTGCAATTTCATCAACTACATATTCTTTCTTAAAATTATGACTTTTAATTATTTCTAGCAGCTTTGGCTTGGTCGGACACGGATTTGTGATTTTTATATGTTTTTTCGTCATAAAATCCTAAATTTCTGATTTTTTTTGTAGATGTACATGGAATTTTGCAGGCCTGACGACTGTGGTAAGGAGCGTTGTCCATGACGATGACAGAATTTTTTGGTAAGTTAGGTATAAGTCTTTGCTCGAACCATTCCTCGAAAATTTTGGAATCCATATCATAATGGTAATCAGCTGATGCGACGGACATTTTTTTGCAGCTTAAAAACAGCGCACCGTCAACCCAGCCGTTTGATCCCCCAGCATGTAGAATTATTAGGCTAGAAGTGGGAAGATTCCTGATACAAGCCATTGTGTCATCCGTCCAGGATTTTTGAATCAGATCGTGAGTATCATACCTCATCATTAGGAAAATCGTGTTTATTTTTTACTTTGCTAATCTAGCTTTATTTTGAAAAAGAAAAACTAAGAAATGTTTGGGTCAATACTTACCATGTTTCGTCCAGGAAAACAATATTTCTATTGTTTTCTCTATAGTTGTCGATTGCAACCAAATAGCTTGCGCACGCGTCTTTGAGTGATGGCGATTCCAATTTCCCAATTCATTTGTTGACTTTTTTGTATCTAAATCCCATATTTCTTATCAGATCTCTTAATGTTGTTTCGCTGTATGGAAATCCCCCATCATCTTTGAAATCCATATTAAATTCATTCCATAGAGAGTGAATTGTAAAGTGCTGCGCAAATTCGAATAGTTAGTTAACTAAGTAGTGAATAAAGCTAGGTTAGCAAAATAAAACACATACAGTGTTATTTTTATGGTGCTGGTATATTTTTTTCTTTATAAAATCTTTCACAAATTCATCACTCTTTTTGAATCTTTTATCTTGTTTTGCTTTTTTAGATGTTGGTAGGTAAGTTATTGTAGGTCGCTTGATTTGAGGGGATGAGGATCTTTTTCTCTTTTCGGCCCTTAAAAGTTCCGCAATTGTCCTTCCGGCCACTCCGGTACATTGCGATAGGTGAAAAATATGGGCGGTCAATTGTTCATTTTTTTCCGGCATTTGGTATTTTAAATACTTGCTACAGTTCAATATTATTAATTTAATTTGCTCGTTAATTTTATTTCCCCCATTTTATAGAGATACAGGAGAAAGTATTGGTTTCTCCATTGTTTTACTCAGTTTTGAAGTCTGTATGAAATAATCAAAAGCAAAGTAGAAGCGAAGAAGAGTTGCATTGTAATAGTACGACGCCGTAGCTCCTACTTATAGGGCTACAGCATCTGTGAACTGTGGGGATAAAGTTAGGGGCTGTAGAAAAGTTGTCTTTTTTGCTCGATAGATGGCCAGGGATTTACGTTTGGATTCCGTGTTCACAGTACTAGACCATTCATACCCGCAAATCTTGCAAAAAATACTTTACATCGACAGTTTATCATATACTTCCTACAGATTCTTTGAAACCAATTTATCATACTAGACCATTCATTCCCGAGAATCTTGGAATATTGTTGCGGGTAATACAAGCAATCAGAAACCAGCAAAAATTTGCTTACTCACAAAAAAAAAAACCTAACGATGGAATCGAGACAAAAAACGAAAAATAATATCCTCCAATTCTCCTACTTTTTGGGTCGAGAGAAAAAAACTAATCCTCGTTGGATTCATCCTCCTCTTCCTCAATGCGTTCAGGACGACGATAGGGCACCCGACGTGCAGCGATACGGCTTAACCGCTGTAATGGACGAGCGGTCGGAGTCGTGGCTGGTGGTGGTGTGATGACCACAGTTTCTGGTGTGATCACAGGTGACGCCAATTCCTCGTATTGAGGTACCTCACCTCCTACAGGAGGTGAGGAATAAAAATTCGGGATGGGAGCCTGGCGAAAAACTGGAGAGCCATGAGGTGATGGAGTGGCTCTGGGAGGGAGAATTCAAGCCCTCTCTCGCCTCTGGAATGCTGCCCACAGCAACACGCTGCCCACCAGAAACATCCCTGCAGCAGCTGAGATAACTAAAAATAGAGAAAGAGCCAAGCATGAATTAGTTGGTTAGTTAGGTTGTTACCAATGATTCAGTGTATTTAGTCAATTAGATACTTAGTTTATTAATAGATTCTAGTTAGATAGTTACTCAGTACATCACTACAGTCTAGTATTATAGATAGTCAGTCAGCGCAACACCTAGGTCTAGTTAATTAGTTATTGCGAGAGGATGATGGGAGCTACTATTTACGTCCCACTGTGAATGGAATGAGTGGAGACCAGCCAGAGCAAAGTGAAAAGAGCCATGCTACTACAGTAGTGTATGAGCGAAACCACAATTATATAATTCACAATGAGTTTTCTAGGAAATAATGCATACGTACACACACATACTCACTTTCTTCACGACCGTATTTTTTATACGTACACAAAGTTGGTGACAATAATGGTTTCTGAAAAATCTAACTTGCATACATGAACAGCTGCAGCATCAAAACTTTCGGTACAACTACATTAGGTAAATTTGCTAGTCACTCTTTATAATTGACTTTTTGACTATCCCCCTATATAATAAGTATAATAAGTATAAGTGACACTAATCAACCTATATAAGTGACCAAACCGAGATAGAGAATTTAACATGGGATTTTCGTTAAAAAATTCTGTCAAGACTGCAGGTCGCGACGATCAATTGTTGTCACCTAAACCCATGAAAATTTGAGAGAGTAAAAAAGGCGAAGAGTCCGGGCAAATATCAATCGCAGCGTGAAAAACTTAGTTTTTACATGGGATTTTGACAGTGAAGCAACCCATAGAGTTTTCACATGGGATTTTGACAGTGAAGCAACCCATAGAGTTTTCACATGGGATTTTGACAGTGAAGCAGCCCACTGAGTTTTCACATTGGATTCTGACAGTGAAGCAACCTATTGAGTTTTCACATGGGATTCTGACAGTGAAGCAACCCATAAGGATTCAACATGTGATTTTAACAGGGAAGCAACCCTATACTAGTGGGTACATTATTGCAGCCCTGCACAGTCCTACACAGAAGTGCAACAATAAAACAGCAAAACCCGAAATTCAGCATTATTTAGAGTGTTTTTTAGAAAGGCTGAACTGAACCACTTATTTTAGTCTAGTGACAAATTGTACGCGGTATAGACCGATTCAGATCTTTAGTTTTAACCACAAAACTATAAGGAAAGTGAAAATCGTGTTACACTTTTTTTCATCAAACTGCTGTGAATAGTTCAAAAAAAAACCTTGGTAAACAAAATTAAACATCTGTAAGGTAATGGCATTGAATTTGGTAAAACTGTCATACACTTGCTTTTATTTGCAGATGACACAGTAGTTCTTGCGCGATCTGCCCAAGGATTAAAAGTGAAGATTAGGATCCTCCAAAATTACTTTGACAGTTTAGGCCTAAAAGTCAACCTAAGGAAAACAAAAATTATGGTTTTTAGAAAGGGAGGGCGAGCTGAGCAGAGCTTGAAATTTTTGTTTAATGGTAAGGTAATTGAAATAGTAAATGAGTATGCGTACTTAGGCGTGATATTCACTACAGTGCCGTCGTTTACGAAAGCAGCCCTAAATTTTAGAAGCAAAGGCTTTGCTGCGTTAAACTCTGTATGGAACTTGGTTTGCAAGGGTAAAATCTATAATTTTGATATATTTAAAAAACTGTACGATGCTTGTGTGAATTCTATTTTAACTTACGCGGTTGCAACTTGGGGAATTAATAACGAAGACCTACTAGAGGAAGTTCAGGAGAAATTTCTAAAATCCTGCCTTGGATTCAGTAAATTTACGCCTAACTATCTGGCCCGGCTTGAATTAGGAGTCGATCATATAAGAGTTACAGTTTTCAAAGCTATTATAAAGTATTGGCTTCGATTGATGAATATGGAACATACAAGTTACACTAAAATTTGTTTTCTGTATTTGATTGACAAGGTTAGACCATCGGAAAAAGTAGGTAAATTCAATTGGGCTCACAAGGTGTTTTCGAAGTTGGAGGAACTTGGCAGAGGACAGATATGGCATCAGCAAAACTATCTGCTGACTAAGAAACTTTATTCAGCAATCTGTGATGATTTCTGAAGACGCAGCAGGAATAAGGATATTGATAGAGCGTCAGCATCTACTACATATAGCTATTATCTAGATGTTGCCCCCCACCCATTTATTGAAGCAGAAGCATTTAACTTCTCTATACCATTATGGCAAAAAAAATATTTGCACAATTTCGTTGCACTAACGGTTACTTCCGTTCCAGTGGCGTCTTTTTTTTACTTAATAAAAATGAAATTTGTAGCTTTTGTAATTTAGGTGAAAAAGAGACTCTGGAGCACTTTGTTTTGCGGTGTAAGATGTACCAGGGTGAGAGATCAAAAATTGCTGACCTCACATCCGGTAATCAAATTACAAGTTTGATGGCATGTGAGAGCAAAGATTCCATTCAAGCCATTGCCTGTTTTCTAGCGGAATCCCTCAAGCTGAGGCAGTTTGTTCTGGACAACGAAACCGATTAGTTCGGATCTGAATGCTACGCAGCTAGCACTGCATTTATTTTCTTTATCATTTCTTAGTTGATCAATATTAATTTTTCTTTTGCATTATTTAAAATTTAAACCCCGGTTCTAACACGATATCTTTTTTGACAGAATAATACTACGCAATGAAAGGCGCTTTACTAATTATATTACCATGTGTTGTTTCCAGCTCCCAAATCAATTCAGTGCAGACTTTTGGCCCAGTGGCGACAGCAGGGTGGGGTGCCATACTACCCTACTTAGGTCAGCTTGCTAGCTCGCTGATTCCAGAGGGTCTTCACAATTTTGTGAATGGCATGGGAAGCTGGAAGAATTAAGGAAAAAACATGACTTCGAGGACTCGAATATGTTTGAAGCTAAGTTCCAATACAATGTTTTGTCTACTTATTTCCTTTATAATATGCATGGTAGTTTAAATGCAATTTCGGATAATGAAAAATCGGAGCTCGCAGTATTAATCCGAATACATGAGGTTTTGATATCTTTTCTTTCCGCTATGGTGACTTTGCTGGCCGTAATTACTCTGTTTTTCCATTCTGTCTTAGTTACTTATTATTATTACTTTTTAGTCTGATAACCTCCTGAGTTCGTTATTTAGTACTATTCGTTTATAGTGACAGCTTGCTCCGGTTATTCCGTATTTTGAAAATTTCATTGTATAGTGTATCACACGTAACCATAATTTAATTTAAATTGTTTTACTTCTTCAATGAATTATCTACCTTTCAACTATCAATAGACAGGCACTAAGTAGGTTATCCTATGAAGTTTTTCTTTCCATTTACTTTACGCTAAGGCAATTCTTAAAATCATTTTCTTAATTTTAGTTTTACTGTAGTAACTAACAATACCTCTTTCGGTAATCAATTACGTACTTATTAAATTTTGGTGATTTAGCTATTTTGGTCATCTAGTTTATTGTAGACATTTAGTTTATTTTATCCTCTCTTGTTAGCAATTATTCACTCATTATGATATACTGTGTAGTTCCTTAAACTTACTCTGCATTATTCCATTCTTATACTCACTCTAAATCATTGCCTTTTTTTCTTTGAATGTTTAAGATATTTTATAGTTTCTTCAGATGCGATGTTTTAGTCCTAGTGATTAAGTTCATCCACTGTCTCTTCTCAAACTACATTTATTTAGTTTATAGTATCAAATAATGTTTATGCTAGGGTTCCATGGGCTAGGCCAGAGAGGAACCCAAATTTTTTGCAATAAAAAAAAAAAAACATCTGTAAGATAATGCAAAGCACAAAAAGCACACAAACTCTTTCCAGATTATGAAAAAATTCCAGGCGAAAATGTTCGCAAATTGTTCGTGACTATTCAATTTATTCACCCTTTTTCAGAGAAACCTCACAGCTTGAGCTCCAAAAACACAAAGCATGAGCCGTTCGGATGATTCCGATATTGAGATTCTTACTCAAGACAATGGTGAGTAATCGTTTTTTATTTATGCTTGCTATTTTGTGTGGTCTTCACGGTCGAAATTTGATTAACCAAGCAACACAAGCCATGTAAAAGAAAACCCGATAGCTTTTAAAGCTAGATATTAGATTATTTAGCTTTAGGTTAAACTGTGAAATCCATGAATCTGTTCATCAGCATGATCCTTCTTTGCATACACAGCAGTAATGAATAGGAGGGCATGTATACAATATAAATGATTTACGATATAAATATATTTAGAGGGGTTGGACCATGATTCCTCCATAGCATTTGGAGAGTCCGTCGATCGTCTTTTAAATGAATTGAAAGAACAAGAAACTCATGACGGAAAGTTTTCATCCGACGATGAAGTCCCGCATTTGACAAAAAAGAATGTAGCCCGACGATTGGTTTTCGAGAGTGATGATGATGATGCAGGGTCACCTGTAGTCAAAAATCAATCAAAGCTTCAAAAACTAGATAGCATGGAAGCAATTAATGAACTATTGCTGCAGTCGAAACCGTCCAGACATCAAGTGGATGTAAGAAAAAGAGGCAAAACTTTTCTCACAAGTAAGAATACTTACATCAGCAGTTTAACTTATGCATATCTGTCCCATAAAGTATGCGTAATAGCGGTGAACGCTATGCGAGGCTACCTACTACTACTACTACCACTACTTCTTTTATTACTGCTGCTAGTAATTTAGCAGTTTAGTGAAACGAAACGAAAGATGTGGTCTTTATGAAATAGAACTTTTATCACACTTTAAACGTAAACAATTCATTGTGTAGGACGACTACTGCCATGCAAAATGGATGTTCAACGCCATAAATTACCATTCACGGTCAGAATGAAGACAGTTCCTGTCAGCACCATCCCTCGTGCTTCCTCCTCAGCTCAAGCGGATGTGCACAACCTACAGTTACAGCTGGAGAAGAATACGCCATCAAATACTTTTCCAGATATTTTATTACAATCTAAAGCTATTTGTGAGGCAGAAAAAGTGACAGACGAAATTATTATGCAGTATAGTGGACAAGGGAAAAAAAAGGTTCATGATTGGCTACAGGAAGGCAATAAGAATAGCAAAAATGATGAAAACTTCTCTGTCAGCCATTGATAGGGCAATTATGCTGCAAAATGATAAGGATGCTATGGTGGACGATGCGCAGAGAATGGAAACTTACGAGGAACAAGTAGAAAGAATTATTTGGCAAGAAAAAAGCAAGGGTAACTACAACACTCCGAACGTGGATGAAAGCGAAGCTGCACATGACGGTTTATCTGTGTTTGTACAACAAGTTGTCGATAGCGTAAAACTATTTTTAACCGAGCCTTTCATTAAAAATAGTGTAGGCCTATCCATAGCGCTCATGCAAACTTTACTGCATACTGAGCTAGATGTGAAGGTACTAAAAAATAAGCTACAAATCGAGTTGACAAAAAATGACAATATATACGAGGAAGATGAGGGGGAGTTAGTTGTGGATGATAGTTTGGAGCTAGAAGGGCTTCCCCCTTGTATGGTAAAATTAACAAACTCAGGTGAAGACCTAATTACAAAACTTTTATCTTGCAATTGGGCGTTTTTAGGGCTAAAACCAAAACCAGCTAGCATAAATTTCAGCATCGCCATGTACGACGATTTTCCGGATGTTAAAAAGGCATTAGAATGGAAAAAAAAGATTTATAAACGTAAAGTAAGTTTTTGCACCCAAACTGTGCGCATCTTAAATCACACTATGGCGGGGCAAAATATGAATAGACAAATAGTGTTGCAGTCCGCTGTTGGCATTCTCAAAGGGAATACTATTGCTTTTGGCATCAAAGAGTCTGTGTATTTAATTAAAGCGCTGATTGATGCCACATTAGAGGGCATAAAAATGCAGACTGAAGCAATTTTTCGTAAGGAAAGAGATGGAGACACAGATATTCCAATGACTAATGAAGAAGTGTTGGAAAGGCATGCATCCAGAGTAGCTTACATAAAAATTTTTGGTTAATCAAGCTGAATTCGATCGTGAAAGCCATTAACAAACAATACTTGAGTTTGAATTTAAATTTTATTATAAAGCAGCTGGAAGTTCCAGACTCCAGCCTTCACATTTACGAAACATTGCATTTTGCCGAAGGAATAGAGAAGTAGATTTAAAATAAATAATTTTATGTTGATTTTCCAATGAGATAGAAATGAGATGTATGTATATTTGAATCTAGTACGGATGCCATCTCTGTAATCATAGCAGCTATTCACACTATTCCTTGGAATTGCATCTGGCTGAGAAGCATGCCTGTAATAAATGTCATAGGTTAGTAAAATGCCTCCAACAACACAACTGTCCACATTCATTCCAACAAGGAGGGGGTCCAACTCCTTCTCTGGATACCAGGACGCAGCTGTACATTCCATGGGAAGTTTCTTCAGCACATAGAGGCATTCTGTCTACTTTCAAACTTATTACGAATGAACACAATATGAGTATAGACAGTTTTTTTCAAAAATATTCTGTTATAATTAAAAAATTACTTACTACAATTTTAACTCAGGTTCGTAGTGTGAAAATGCATCTTAAATTATACGTAAAACTTGTAAAACCAGGAATTGAATCATCAGAGGATAGGGATGTGTACCTTTATGGCATTACACATATGCTTTTAAATTCAGATGACATTGATGAAGTATTATTCAGCAGTGCTTCCAACATTGTGGATAACTTAAACACGTTCTGTGAGCAGGGTAGCAGTTGGACCCTTTTTATTATTCAGTTTATATGCATAGATATAAGTCGATATAGACCCTTTAGAGTAGGTGAAAAAATTCAACTTCCTTCTTGTTTGAACCGTAGGCGAGGGCTTATTAATCCTCCAGTTAGTACAAAAGAGTGTTTCCAATACTGTATAGCTGCGTATGCGTTGAAATTTAAAACAAAGGAAGAAGGGAAGGTACTTAAGTCTTATGATAAGTTTTTTAGAGTAGTTAACAAGAATAATCAGTTTGTAAACCTTAAATTTTGTCCTCGCAATGGTATGGAGTTCAAAGACATAAGAAAATTTGAAAGAGTTAATCCCACATGGTCTGTAAATATTTTTTGCTATGAGTTTGACGAAGATCTAGAAAATGATAGAAATAACGAAGATGACAGCGATGATGAATTGAATTCGGAACGATTGAATGTTGAATTAAGCTTCAGAAAAACAGCTGAAATTTATCCTGTTAAAATTGCTCCTAAACCATTAGAGAATCATGTAAATTTGCTTGTGATTTCGGATAAAGGTGAAGAAAAATTTCATTACGTATATATAAGCGACTTTTCGTCTTTCATGGGTAGGAAAAATTCGCACCGAAGCTATTGGTGCATGAGTTGCATGTGTAAATTTTCCTCAAAAGTTAAACAAGAACAACATTTTGTTGACTGTAGAAAGTTTGGAGTGCAGTCAATTAAATTTCCAAACCAACATGTGTATGAGAATAAGAATATTAGATTTTCAATTCCGCATTCATTTTATATCGTAGCTGACTTTGAATGCCTTGTTACTAAAATGCAAATACAAAGAAATCTTCCAAACAATGAATCATATACTTCAATTGAGGCTAGACATGAAGTAACAAGTTTTTGTTGGGCTTTAGCTAGCTCGTTTGGGATTGTTAAGTTTAATGTTTATGAGGGAGCGGATGCTGGAAAGCATTTTTTAATTCAAATTTTAAAGCTGGCGGACGAGATAATTCCGCTGTACAATGCATCTGACAATTACATAATGACTGCAGAAGATTTTGAAAAGTATGAGAACGATAACATTTGTAGGTTATGCAATGAAAAAATCGATTTTTGGAAGAAATCAATTAGCAAAGATGATGATGTGAAAGAATATCAAAAGTTTCAAGAAATGTATAAAAAAGTGTACCATCACGACCATAGTGCATTGGGTACAACGGCAACTGCTGGAAAACTTATTTGTGCAGCACATGCTGTATGCAATCTAAAGGCAAAAACGCCTCTTATAGTGCCATGTATATTCCATAACAGTAGAAATTATGATAGTAAAATTATTGTTCAAGCTTTGTATAATGCCGGCGTGCAGAATATACAATGCATAGCCAAAAATTCTGAGAACATTTTATCGATGACAATAGATGACAAAATAAGATTTATTGATAGTTTTTCTCACTTACCAAGCAGTCTGGTTAATCTTGTATTAGATATGGATCCAAATGACCCAAAATCTTTCATAAGCACCAAACGAATATTTAAGCGTGATGAAAAATACTTCCATTTACTTATTGGCAAACAATCATTTCCCTATGAATATGTAACAAAAAGTAATATGAACAGGCGAATTAGGAAGTTTCCACCTAAAAGTAGTTTTTATTCCCCATTGAAAAACGAAAATATTTGACACGGATTATGAAAATTTTAGAACAATTTTTAAATTGTGGAGATGTAGACCATGGTCTGATGCTCTTTAAAGATATAATTTATCTGATGTTTGCCTTTTAGTAGATGTTTGGGAGAATTACAGGCAGACAATAATAACTACGTACAATATGGATCCTACATACTTTATTTCAAGCCCTAGCTTATCTTTTGCGGCAGGCATGGAATATACGAATGCACAATTAGAATACATTAGAGATCCTGATATCTATTTGCAAGTACGGCAGACGTTGCGTGGAGGAATGGTGTTTTTAAATAAGCGATTCTCATTGGCTAATGTTAGGGGTACAGCTAGCTACAAACCCGACAATTGTGAAAGCCAAATAGTTAGCTACGATGTCAATGCTTTATATAGCTATTGTTTGAAACAAAGTTTGCCCTATTCAGAAATAAGATTTTGAAATGCAGAAGAGCTAGGACCGATCCTTTTGGATGAAAATGAATGAATGATGATGAATGAACCGGTTTTGGATGAAAATGATAGCATTGGCTATTTAATTAAATGTGATCTAGAAATTCCTAGATCTCTTCACAATTACTTAGCAGATATTCCTCCTTGTCCAGAGAAAATTATAGTTAAGGCTGAAGAGGCTTCGATTTACCAAAATTCTCTCACTGAGTTGTACAAAGATTATATAACAAATTCATTCGATAAGGAATTTCTGCTTATCAATTTGTACAACAAAACAAATTACTCTGTTTACCATAAGAATCTACATTTCTACTGTAAACTCGGTGTAAAGATTACGAAAATACATCAAGTAATAAGATTTAGTGAAAAGAAAATATTTGCACAATATGTGGACCAAAACATTCTTTTGCGCAATGCTGTTAAGACGGAGGCTAAGAAAAACGCCTATAAGTCAATAATTTTTTTTATGCGTCAATATACTCTCATATGAATGTTATGATTTGTTTTAAATTCAAAGGACCATCTATGTCAGGGAAAACTACTTTGGTTTTTGAAATACTGAACAGAAGAAATGAAATTGTGGACACTAATATAACCAAAATTCACTACGTATATGGAATTGAGCAGCCACAATATTTTCAATACGAAAAAGAACATCCTGAGATAGTGTTTATGCCTGTTTTAGATGAATCAAAACTAAATTCGTCTTCACTTGTCGTATTCGATGATCAAATGAACGATTTTGAGAGTAACAAAAATAGTTTCATTACAAACTCTGTCACTAGATCTGTTCATCATGTTGGATGCTCGTGTATTTTAGTTCTTCACAACGCATTTTCACCAAAATTAAGAACCGTTGCATTATCGACAAATTATCTTATATTTTTCAAGCAGCCACGAGACGGTTCTACAATTTCAAATTTGTCCAAACAAATGTTTCCTGGTAGTAAGAATTATCTTTTGGCAGCATATAAAGACTGCACCGAGAAACCACATACCTACATTTTCATTGACTTGAGCTAGCAGCAAAACGATAGATACAGAGTACGAAGCAATATTTTTTTCACTGATGATTGTAAAGTTTATGTTCAGTAATAGACCGACTTTTAAGAAATGATAGTTTTCTCCGTAAACTGAGCAACGCAAAAAGAAAAACTTTGTATCACTTGATTAAATATGCTAACGATGATGAAATTAAAGTGCTATACGAAATCGTTTATAATTTAAAAACACTCGACCTGGAACCATCTGAGAAAAAAATATTTCAAACCAAATTGTACAAATCAAGACAATTTTTCTTGTCCAGGTGGAGTCTAAAACGGTTTAAGCGTTTTCTTTTGTCGCATGTCAACTTGATTCCGTATCTAGTAACCCTTTTTTTTCCAAAAGTGTTCGATTAAATTTTTCAACAATGGCCAAAGTGATGAAAGTTATAAGCACTGAGCTATATAATCAGTTAATTTCGACAGCTTACGCAAATAAAATGAAGAAATCCGACCCTATTGCTGAGAGAAAACATATTTATGAAGAGCAAATCCTAGAATCCATAGATCCAAGGCAAAAAGAAAATGCTAAAAGATTGTTAAGTTTTTTGACAAATTTTTGTGGACTTAGTGGGAATGATTCAGGAGAAATTATTGTAAATAACCGGCGAAGTCCTTTTTCAAATATTATTGACCTCATATCATTATGCATCGGTAAGAATGAAGAAACAGGTGATCATGAAAAATTATAAATTCCAGGATTAAATGAAGTTTTAAATATATTAAAAGTAAATAACTGTGCAAAAATATTAGTTTCAAAATGGTTTAATGAGAACTATTTACTGCCAAAAGAGCAAACCATGGATATTGTAAAAAATGAATCTGAATTCGATGATAATGCAGATAATGATGCTGAATTAAATATGTCCGAGTGTAAGTAGGTAAAATATGAAGATATTGTTTAATAAATTCTTTATTATCATACTATAGCTTATTATCAAAACTTTGCATACTATAGCCTAATTTTTTATAATAGCAAAAAAGCAAACAATATTGCCCGCAAATATTAGAAAAGGAGGACTGAATAGTCATCGTATTATAAATAGGCCTGAATTTCAATAAAGAAGTGAAAAATGAACCATATGACGTGACTTCTTGCCCATAGCTATCAAAAAAATCATAAATTTTAGATTGTTGATCTATATAAATACAAATCCAATGACGTCCAGCCAACCAAGATGGATCGATGTTGCATATAATTATTGTAGTATTTTTAATCAGGGTTAAATTAAGATTATAAAATTCATCTGCTGCTAGGACAAAATAATTTATTCCAACGTTTCTCAACATACAGTCTAAAGTATAACGTATCTGTTTTGAATTCATGATTAATTTAATTCTACATTTGAATATTTATCTATCGTAAGCTGAGACTTGAGTTGAGCTAGCACAACAACAGTAAGAGGGTCTACGAGAATATGTTTAAAATTTATTTCAATCTTAAATCCCCCTTCTGTGACCGCACTGTTCGAAGTTAGCTCAAAGACAAAAAAGTTACAGCCATCAATAAATGTTTCACGGCTCAAATCAAAGCCGTCTTTCAGACTTTCTCGAAAAAGTTGATAAGCCAGCCATTTATTGGTGTCATTAATCGCAATATTGTGATTTTTGTAAATTGAAGCGTCACTGTTTACGGTCACTTTTATATTACTCATGTCAAACGTTTGAAACGAATACGGATTGAGTTCATATGCTCCATTAAATGCTGACGATTTAACAAGACCCAAAATGATTCGAAACGGTGACCTAGACGTGGCAAATAGATTTTCCAAAACTGAACTCTGTGAAGATTTAGGAATCAAAAATGTTTTTAAGTCGCATTTAGTGAAAGGGTAAATAGCTGGAGTTTTTTCAAGCTCCCTCACATGGAGGTTACGAATTTCAGGTACCAATATGTGCTTCTTAACAAACA
>Ga0210040_10002603_pt1 | contig 25314 bp, 20 predicted proteins | sample CryGeyCG12114_NA_FD_185462 | JGI IMG/M metagenome (GOLD analysis project Ga0210040, IMG submission 185462) | Groundwater microbial communities from aquifer - Crystal Geyser CG19_WC_8/21/14_NA (SPAdes) (version 2) | ecosystem: Environmental > Aquatic > Deep subsurface > Groundwater | place: USA... | reverse complement strand
CCGAAGACTTGGGAGAAAAACTACCTGCTTCTCTAAAAAGAAAGAAAACCATCTAGCCGCTTTAAACATTATGTTCAACTACCGAAATAAACAAAAATCTAATCATCATACTTTTTAAACCACTACCAAAGTTAAATAAGCAAACATCCGTTCGTCTACACCCAAGCCCGGGATGAAGCAAACCTGCCAGCTCATCTTTTAAATTAAGTAAGCCCCGAAACGTTCGCTTTCGGCCAGCACCACCCGGATGTGTTCCTGCAAAGTGGTGGATAAAGATAAGCCCGTGTACGTGGCATTAATAGGGTAAAGCGTGTGGTGCCGGTTAATGAGCGTAGCCGTTTCTATTTTTTTTACTTCTGTTTTTAAGAAAGACTGCATGGCGTAAGCCAGGGTTTTACCGGAATTCAATACATCGTCTACCAATACAATAACTTTATCCTGCAGATCTAAAGCGGCGGGTTCCACTATAATCGGGTGCTCCAGCGGATGAATTTTATCGAGGGTAATACTGGCCAGGTTTATTTGCAAATGCGAAATGGCTTCCAGTTCCCGTTGCAGGTGTTCGGCCAGCAAATATCCGTTTTCCTGAATGCCGGCTAAGAGCAAGGTCTGCTCCTCAAAATTATTTTCATAAATTTCGAAAGCCATGCGTTTTATTTTTTGCAGGATTTGTTTCCGGTCCAGGATGCGGTTCGATTCGTCGAAAGTAATATCTGCCATGCCAGTTTCTTTTAAAGCATTCAAATATCAACTTCTAATTTTAGAAAGAAAAGTTTTCGCCCCAAACACTTTTCTTTCAATCAGAAATTTTATTTCGAATGAAATTTATTCCCGAATAGTTTAATTGCAGCAATAGGTAGCTTTTGCCCGAACCAATATTTTCCCGGTTCGTTTCTTTTTTATTATGGAACATCAATTGGTACTGCTGTGTGTGTCTTGTAACCGAAAAATTCAGGCCGGGATATTCAATGATGATTTTACCAGTATCCTCTTTAAAATACTTTTACTCTTATTTTTACTCCTTCCGCTTTTAATTACTTACTACCGGTCTTTGGCCACCAGCGCCGGAAGTGTAAATCAAACTCCGGCTAAAAAGGCGCCGGTCGTGGTATTTTCGTTGTGCCTGGGCATTGGTATGGGCGGCTTTATCGACGGAATAGTACTGCACCAGATTTTGCAATGGCACCAGATGCTCTCGAACCAGATAATACCCAATACTTTCGAAACCAAAAGCATTAATATGTTTTGGGACGGTATTTTTGAAGCTGTTACCTGGGTATTTACGTTTATCGGAATTTTGTTGCTGTGGCAATCCCGCCGCCGCCCCGACTTACATCTGTCTAACTTGCTTTTTACCGGGGGACTGATTGCCGGTTGGGGTATTTTTAACTTAATGGATAGTATATTCAATCATTATTTATTCCGCTTCCACAACGTCAGAGAAAATGTAGCGGAGGTGGCCGCCTGGAATTTAGGCTTTCTGATTTTGTCACTGGCCATGATCTTGCTGGGCGGGCTGATGATGAAGCAGGTGAGAAATCAATCCGGAATTTAAATTTTTAGGTGTCAATATTTGTTGCCTAATGATCTGTTTAGCCGCAGAAAAGCATGAAAGATATTGGTGCTAAAGCTTGTCGTTTCGCCGGATGCTAACCGGTTGCCTGCTGACAAGATTATTTTGGAATAATGATAATAGTCTTGGTTTTCTCCGGTTTAGCGAAAGCTTAGCTATTCAGCAGGGTGTTGCAACTATAATTAAGCTTGATTTCGGGTTGATAAACCCGTAAATTTACGGGCTACTTATTAATATTCTGAAAATGCGTTTTCCTCGTCTGCGCTATTACCTGCAAATACTCCCGGTTTTTATTCTGTTAAGCTCCTGTCAGAAAGCCTGGTACCCGGTTGCCCAGCTGCCCCCCGAAACCGATATAAAACTAACCGATGCTATTCCGCAAGATGCCACCGCCGAGGCTACCATTGTGCCGTATCGCCAACAGGTAGACGATAAAATGAACGAAGTAATTGGCACGGCTACGCAGGAAATGAATGGCCGGGGCGGAGGACTGGAAACCACGCTGGGAAATTTTGTGGCCGATTTACAACGGGAGCAAGCCGCGGCGATTAGCGGAAAACCGGTTGATATGGGACTAATGACCACCGGCGGGTTACGGGCTATTCTGCCGCAAGGCAATATAAAAGTAGGCGATGTTTTTGAAGTAATGCCCTTCGAAAACGAATTGCTGGTTTTAACGCTATCGGGTGCTACTACCAAAAAGTTATTTGCGTTTGCGGCCGCCCGAAAAATAGTTTCCCTATCCAATGCTACTTACGCCATCCAAAAAGATCAACCAGTTAATATTTTAGTTGGCGGCAAACCCCTAGACGTTAACCGGACTTATACGGTAGCTATTTCGGATTACCTGGCAAACGGCGGCGACGATATGGTCTTTCTGAAAGAAGCTACCCGCTCCGATAAAGTTGGTATCTTGTTACGCGATGCTATTATCAAACAAATCCGGCAGCTCACCGCTCAAAACAAACCCGTAGATGCCCGCATCGAAGGCCGGGTAAAAATGCTTTAACAATTAGTGATTAGCAATTAGCGGTTAGCAGTTAATAGAAAATAGTAAATAGAAGTGTAGAGATATGGTATATCAATAAAAAATGAAATAGTATTTTAGAAATAAAATTTAATAGCCTTAACAGTAGCTCCCATAAACTGGCATCATAGTAAGATTGCTAACAATTATTAGCTAATAGCTAGCTGCTAATCGCTAATTGCTAACTGAAAAATATGAAAAGAAGAGAATTTTTAAAGACTTCGTTGGCCGGAGCGGCGGGATTAAGTTTGCTTTCCTTACCTACTGAAGCCTGGGCCGCCCATGCTATAAATCTCACCATTCTGCACACCAACGATATGCATTCCCGCATCGATCCTTTTCCGAACGATGGCCGGACCTATGCGGATTTGGGCGGAATGGCCCGGCGGGCTACGCTCATTAGCCAGATCCGGAGCCAAAACTCCAACGTGCTGTTGCTGGATTCGGGCGATATTTTTCAGGGCACCCCGTACTTTAACTTTTTCGGCGGCGAACTGGAATATAAACTTATGACCCAGATGCGCTACGATGCGGCAACTTTTGGTAACCATGATTTTGACAATGGCCTGGGAGGACTGCAGCGCCAATTGCCCCACGCCGGCTTCTCTTTTTTATCCGCTAACTACGATTTCAGCCAAACCATTTTTAAAGACCAATTTAAACCTTATAAGCTTTTTGAGAAGCAGGGCATAAAAGTGGGCGTTTTTGGCTTAGGCATAGAACTGGCCGGCCTGGTAGATCCCCGGAATTACGGGGGCACGGTTTACCTGGACCCGGTGCAGCGGGCACAGGATATGGTAAAGCAACTCCGGGAGCAGGAGAAATGTGATCTGGTGATATGTTTATCGCACTTGGGTTATAAATATACGAGCCAGAAAATAGACGATCAGAAGCTGGCCCGGGAGGTAAGCGGTATTGATTTAATTCTGGGCGGCCATACCCACACGTTTATGCCGGAACCCGAAAAAATAGTGCATGCCAGCGGCCACGAAACCCTGATTAATCAGGTAGGCTGGGCCGGAATTAATTTAGGTCGGCTGGATTTTGTGTTTAACCGGAAAACAAAAGCCAAAACCGGCGTTGCTGCGGCCGTGCTGCCGGTGGCTTCTGATGTAAAAACTTCCTGAATAAAATAATTTTTTGTTAAGTATTTTTTTTACATTTTTGTAACCCCCCTAAAATTTAGGTCGGCTTAGAAAGTAAAGTTTAAGAGGCAGAATCTGGTGAATGTGTCGGTAAAAGACTGTAACGCAGTTTGGAATAATTGTCTGTATGTAATTAAGGATAACATTGGTGAGCAGAGCTACAAAACGTGGTTCGAGCCAATCGTGCCCTTAATGCTGAAAGATAATATTTTAACCATCCAGGTACCCAGTCAGTTTTTCTACGAATGGCTCGAAGAGCACTATGTTAGCCTGCTGAAGCGGGTTATTTACCAGGAACTGGGCAGCGAAGGCCGTTTGGAGTACTCTATTATCGTAGACCGGGGTGATAATTTTAATAAGCCCCAAACCGTTAATATTCCGACCAAAAAGGTTCCGCAGGCTATTTCCAACTCTTATCAGCCAGAGAATAGCTTCCTGAAAAATCCTTTCGATTCTAAAAGCATCGACCGGAATTTTCTTAATTCGCAACTGAATCCGTCTTATAATTTCGATAATTATATTGAAGGCGATTGCAACCGGCTGGCACGTTCGGCAGGCTATGCGGTGGCCAATAAACCCGGTACTACTTCTTTTAATCCGCTGATGGTGTACGGTGGAGTAGGTCTGGGCAAAACCCACCTGGTACAAGCTATTGGCAACCACATTAAAAGCAACAATCCCGAAAAGTTTGTTTTATACGTTTCGTCGGAAAAATTTGTAAACCAGTTTATCGAATCGCTGAAAACCAATTCGGTGCAGGACTTTGCGAATTTTTATTTATTGGTTGATATCCTGATTATTGATGATGTGCAGTTTCTGAGCGGCAAAGAGAAAACGCAGGAAATGTTTTTCCATATTTTCAATCACCTGCACCAATCGGGCAAGCAAATAGTTATGACTTCTGATTTGCCGCCGCGCAGCTTAAAAGGTTTGGAAGAACGCTTATTGTCGCGGTTTAAATGGGGCCTTACCGCCGATTTGCAAAGTCCGGATTTTGAAACCCGCATGGCTATTATCCAGAAAAAAATGCAAACAGATGGCCTGGATATACCGGACAATGTAGTGGAGTACCTGGCGTATTCAGTAGATACCAATATGCGGGAGCTGGAAGGTGTACTGACTTCTTTAATGGCCCAATCGCTGCTGAACCGGAAAGAAATAGACCTGGAACTGGCCAAAGGGGCTTTAAAACACATTATTGAGGATGTGGAAACCGAGGTAAACCTCGATTTTATTCAGAAAACCGTTGCGGAATATTTTGAAGTAACCATTGAGTCGTTGAAAGCCAAAACCCGCAAAAAAGAAATTGTAACGGCCCGGCAGGTTGCTATGTATTTTGCGAAAGAGTTTACCAGCCATTCTTTAAAATCAATTGGTTATCATTTTGGCGGCCGCGACCATAGTACGGTAATTCACTCCGTACAAACAGTTTCGGACCTGATTGATACCGATAAGAAGTTTAAAGCTTCCATCCAGGAATTACAAAAGAAGTTTAAAGTAAAAGCTGGATAAGCAGTAAGCTACTTAAAATCAGGCTGCTAGAAAGAACAGCGTCATTTAAGCTGTTTTATTTATACTTTGAAAAATAAAAATATCGTTTAGTAAAGTTAAATACGAATACGCCATTGAGTGCATGATTTATCTTACTTTAATGCTCCATTACTTAAATGCTTTCTAAAAAAGCGAAATACGCCCTTAAAGCGCTCCTCTACTTAACCAAAAAAAAGGACAACGGCCTGGTGCTGATATCCGATATTGCTACGGAAGAACGTATTCCCCGCAAATTTCTGGAGGCGATTCTGGTTGATTTGAAAACCCAGCAAGTGCTGCAAAGTACCCGGGGCAAAAATGGCGGCTATGCCTTGGCAAAAGATCCTTCCCAGATTTCCGTAGGGAATATTATCCGCATGATTGACGGGCCGTTAGCGCCCATTCCGTGCGTCAGTCATTTATATTACCGCAAATGCGACGAGTGCCTGGACGAAGCTACCTGCGAAATCCGGCTGGTGATGAAAAAAGTACGCGATGCTACCGCAGCCATTCTGGATACTACTTATTTATCGGACCTGCAAAAAATAAATAAGATCTTAAGTGAGCAAACCGACGACTTAGATTAACTTACTTCTTTATTCAAGTAGCTCACAACGAAATTCTAACCATTAAGCCGCTTTTAAGAACAGTGTTATGTACCCGGCTGCTCTGCCATTATCTATAATCTGCTGGATTACGGAATGCTGGAATCTATAAGCAGACCCAAACTATTTAAATAATATATTTTGCTGCTCCGAAACCCTTCCAAAATATTTTTAATGAAAATTATTTTGAGGAAAGATAAAAAATATCTTTATTTGTCTACTTAATCTATAGGCATAATTAAATACATGTTGTATAAACCTTAATTACTAAAGTGGGATATGAAAACTAATTATTTAAATCTAAGAAATACAGTTGCTGCCGCCTATATTATCGAACAGTTAAGCTGTTGTTGTTGCTGTTAATGCAAGCAAATCAGTGCCTCTTTATTTCTTTTTAAATAATTATGAATCATGAAACAACAGCTATTACTCCTTTATATTATATCTACCTTATCCATTTTACCCCTAAAAGCCCAGGAGAACAACCTGGTACAAATATCCGGTCAGGTAACCGACCAGGAAAGCAACCAGCCGCTTCCCGGCGTTAGTGTTTATATTAAAGGAGGCATAACCGGTACCGTTACCAATATAGATGGTACTTTCACTTTCCAAACCAGGCTTAAGTTTCCATTTACCTTGGTTTTTTCGTCGGTAGGCTTTAAACAGCAGGAATATGCGGTTACCAGTCCCGGGTCTAAATTAAATATTGCTTTAGAAACCCAAACTTACCTGGGTAGCGAAGTAGTGGTAACCGCCTCCCGGGTAGAAGAAAGCATTTTAAAATCGCCGGTAGCTATTGAAAAATTAGATATCCGGGCCATTAGAGAAACCCCGGCTCCCAGCTTTTACGACGCTTTGGAAAATGTAAAAGGCGTGCAAATGACTACTTCCAGTTTAACTTTTAAAGTGCCCAATACCCGCGGGTTTAATATCCCGAATAATTTCCGGTTTATGCAATTGGTAGACGGGGTAGATATGCAGGCGGCTACTTTGGGTGTACCGCTGGGTAATGCCATCGGGCCAACCGAACTGGATATTGCCAGCGTGGAAATTACGCCCGGCGCGGCATCGGCGCTATACGGTATGAATGCTATCAATGGCATGGCCAACCTGATTACCAAAAGTCCATTTTTATATCCCGGCTTAAGTTTATACCAGAAAACCGGCCTAAACCACGTCGATGGCATTGATTACGATCCTAGTATTTTGACCGAAAGCGCTATTCGCTATGCCCGGATCATTAACAATCGCTGGGCCTTTAAAATAAACGGTAGTTACATGCGCGGCACCGATTGGCGCGGCAGCACGGCCACGAACCAGAACCCGAATGCCTCCAGTACGGCCAACCCGCTGTACCCAGAACTGAATGCTGATGTGAATAATCCGGCTTACGATGCCTGGAACAAATACGGCGACGATGCTTCAGCCAATGCTTTAACCATTAGCGGCATTACGTACAACGGGCAACCTAACCAATCTTTCCAGTTAAGAAGAACCGGTTACTGGGAAAAAGATGTGGTGAGCCGGTACGTTGATAATTTAAAGTTTGATGCCGCCCTGCATTACCGCATCGGTGAGAAAGCCGAACTTTCGTACGGTTACCGCATTGGTAAAATGGACGGCTTGTTTCAGCGCGGAAATAAAATTCAGTTAGACAATGTAATTGTGCAGAACCACCGGGTAGAGTTAAAAGGCGCTAATTATTTCCTGCGATCTTATTTATCGATTGAAGATACCGGCGATTCGTATAATTTAAAACCCATGGTAGATAACCTGGAAATAAGCAGCGGCGGTTCTAATGCCGAGTGGGGAAGTAAATTTAAAACGGCTTTACAGACCGCATTAAATAATGGTACCGATTTAGCCAACGCCATGAAAATTGCCCGTTCGGCCGCCGATGCCAGCCGGGTAGAGCCCGGTACGCCGGAATTTGACGCGCTTAAAAATACCATCCGGGGCATTAACAACTGGGATCATTACAAAGTAGTAGGCGGCACGGCTCCGGCTACCGGCGGCGCTTTGTTATCGCAGCACAGCCGCGTGTACCACACCGAAGGCCAGTGGGATTTCTCCAAGCAAATAAAATTTGTTAATTTATTAGTGGGGTTAGATGCGCGCGTGTACGAGGTAATTCCGGACGGTAATAATTTCGTGGATTTTTCCCGGCCTATTGCCGAAAGAACCTTGCCCGGCGGCAATAATGTATATTATAAAAAGTTTGGCGGTTTCGGGCAAATAACCAAAACTTTATTGGATGATAAACTAAAGCTGTTTGGTTCGCTACGCCTGGATTATAACCCGGAGTTCGATCCAAAATTAAATCCCAGGATTGCGGCCGTTTATACCTTGAGCCAGCAGCATAATTTCCGGGCTTCGTTTCAGAATGGTTTCCGGTTTCCGGCCTTATTTGAAGCAATATCCTACGTAAATAACGGCAACGTACGCCGGGTGGGCGGCTTGTCGTATATTAATGAAGGCCTTAATTACCTGGATAACTCCTACACGTTGGCCTCAGTTAACACGTTTAACGCCGCCGTAAACCGCGATATTGCTAATGGCACAGCGGCTACGGCAAATGAAGCGGCTCTGAGAAACCGAGATTTACTGGTAGTTTCGAACTTAGACAAAACCCGCCCGGAACGCATTAATTCTTTTGAAGTGGGTTATAAAAGCGTGTTACTGGAAAACAAACTGGTTTTGGATATTGATGCTTATACCAACGTGTACGATGGTTTCTTAGGTCAGGTAGAAGTAGTGGTACCGTATTTAAAGGCTGCCCCGGATCAGCCAACTTTGCAAACGCAGACCCAGGTAGGCACCGACGAAGCGGTAATGGCGGTGCTGGCCGCCAACCGCAACGCCCAGCAAACCCGTTACCGGGTATATACCAACGCTAAAAACAAATACAATAATTATGGTTCGTCGCTGGGCGTAACGTATAATTTCATCCGGAAATTCATGGTGGCCGGTAATATCAACTACAACGCTATCAAAGCTAATGCAGAGCAGGATGTTTTTGTTACCGGCTTTAACACGCCCAACTGGATCACGAACGTTTCATTTGGTAACCGGGAAGTAGTAAAAAACCTGGGTTTTAACGTGGTTTGGAAGTGGCAGGATTCTTTTTTATGGGAAAGCCCCTTGGCAAATGGCACGGTGCCGGCCTACCATACTTTTGATGCCCAGGTTTCTTTGAAAGTACCCACCTTAAAAGCAATAATTAAAGCCGGGGGTGCTAATATTTTCAACCGCCGGTATATTCAATATGCCGCCGGGCCTTCTATTGGCGGTTTGTATTATATGGCCATTACGGTTGATGGTTTATTAAAAAAGTAAACAGAAGCGGGTACCGGTACGAATGCCCGCATTAATGAAAGTATAGGGGGTATTGGGCCAGTTGTAAGGCTAAAGTTGTCACATTATTTTTTTGCTGCAGCTTAAATATTGTTCTTAATTTATGTAAAAATACTTAGGTTTAATGTAATTTATCTTTTCACTTCTAAATAAATAAAATTATGGCATTACGATTAGGTGATATTGCTCCGGATTTTACCGCCGAAACATCCCAGGGACCCATTCATTTTCACGAATGGCTGGGCGACAGCTGGGGTGTCTTTTTTTCGCATCCCCGCGATTATACCCCGGTTTGTACCACCGAACTGGGCGCGGTGGCCCGTATTAAACCTGAGTTCGATCAGCGTAACACCAAAGTTATTGCTATTAGTGTTGATCCTTTGGAATCGCACGCCGGCTGGATACAGGATATAAACGAAACCCAGAACACAAATGTAAACTTCCCGATTATTGCGGATCCAACGAAAGAAATAGCGAACCTGTACGACATGATACATCCGAATGCCAGCGATACGGCTACCGTACGTTCGGTTTTCATTATCGGGCCGGATAAAAAAATAAAGCTTACCTTAACGTATCCGGCTTCCACGGGCCGCAATTTTGCCGAAATTCTGCGGGTACTCGATTCTTTGCAGCTCACCTCCAGTTACAGCGTCGCCACCCCGGCCAATTGGGAAAAAGGGCAGGATTGTATTATTGTACCGGCCGTAAAAGACGAAGATATTCCGGCCAAGTTCCCTAAAGGGCACCAGGTTATTAAACCTTATTTGCGCACCACACCCCAGCCTAATATTTAAAAATGCCGGCTTGCCGAAGTATACCCCGCCGGGTGCAGGTAAAAATTAAATTTCCGGCGGTACCCGCGGGCACTTCCGCATTACACCAAAAGCTATCGGGCAGAAAGCGGCATAAGCAAATAGTAAGGAACGCGCGCAGTATTTTGATAATCAGGATTTGAATAACCCAAAGTAGACTGCTTCAATTTATATGTATAAATAGTATGAACCCAGAAATAACCGGTTTCTCCGCCGAAAATACCGATATAGTAGCTCCGGTTTATGCCGCTAATAATGCCCTAATCTTTGCTCCCATGGATCCGACTATTAGTAAAAAGAAAAAGAAGGCCCGCCGGATACTGTTCTGCCTAGTGGTGGTTTTTTTTGTAGCCTTATTGGGATATCTGCTTTATAAGCCCGATAGTTCTTATCAGGTTTTAAATTTCCTGGGGGCGCATTTATCGTCCGAAATATTTATTTATATCCTGGGCGGTTTCCTGGCCCAAATGGTAGATGGCGCTTTGGGCATGGCCTACGGGCTAACAGCAACAACCTTTTTGCTTTCCTTCGGCATTCCGCCGGCGGCAGCCAGCGCCAGCGTGCATACTTCCGAAATATTTACCAGTGGCGCCTCGGGCCTGATGCACCTGAAATTAAGAAATGTAAACCGCAAACTTTTCCGGATTCTTTTGATACCAGGCATTTTGGGGGCGGTAATCGGTGCTTACGTATTATCCGCGCTGGGCGAATATAATTATATTATAAAGCCCTTGGTAGCCCTTTATACTTTGGTGCTAGGAGTTCTGATCATTATAAAAGCTTTCCGGCCTAACCGGAAAAAAATAAAAGCCAGTAACATTGCGCCTTTGGCCGTGGTAGGTGGTTTTATGGATTCGGTGGGCGGCGGTGGCTGGGGGCCAGTTGTTTCTTCCAGTTTAATAGCGGGCGGCCGCTCTCCCCGTTATGCCATTGGCTCCGTTAACACCGCCGAATTCTTTATTGCCCTGGCTAGTTCCCTTACTTTCTTTACCATGATCGGGATTAGTTTCTGGCAGATTATTGCGGGCCTGGTCATTGGCGGCGTTATTGCTGCGCCTATAGCGGCTAACCTATCTAAAAAACTGCCAGTTAAATTTCTGATGATCCTGGTGGGAATTTTGGTTATTCTGGTAAGCATCCGGACTATTTACCTGGCAGTGTCATAGTGGTAGCTGGACAAAAAAGAACATTGCGGACAAGCATTTCTTAAATATTTAACTATTGTTTAATCTTTTACCGGATAATTGTCGTTGAGGGAGGTATTTTTGCCGCATAAACTTTATTCATGGCTCCAGACGCAACTCCCCAGCTTGATCCGTATGCTGTTTTAAGATTACCGGAATACCGGTTGTTTGTTTTAGCCCGCTTATGTTTAACTTTGGCTTTGCAGATACAGGCCGTAGTAGTAGGCTGGCAAATTTATGACCTCACCAAAGACCCGCTGGCTCTAGGGCTGATTGGTTTAACCGAAGCTATACCTTCTATTATAGTAGCGTTGTATGCCGGCCACGTGGCCGATAATACCAGCCGCAAAAAAATTATTGTAACCTGTGTGCTGGTTTTGCTGATATGTTCGGTGGCCTTACTGCTGTATACTACCGATCTGGGCTTTTTCCTGCATCAATACGGTACGTTACCCATTTATGCGGTTATATTCTTAAGCGGCATTGCCCGGGGCTTTATCAGTCCGGCTATTTTTTCTTTTATGCCCCAGATCATTAACGATAAAACATTATATGCTAATGCCGTAAGCTGGAACACGACTATCTGGCAAACAGCTTCGGTTGCGGGGCCGGCTGTCGGTGGTTTGTTGTATGGTTTCTGGGGTATTACTTTTTCGTATGCCGCCGATGCAACCCTCACGGTGCTGGCTACCCTCTTTTTTATGTCTATTGGCGCCAAACCATTGCCCCCCACTACCGAGCCGCGCCTGCCCATCAAAGAAAGTTTGCTTTCCGGGCTGAAGTTTGTGTTTGGCAACCAGGTTATTTTAAGTGCTATTTCTTTAGATTTATTTGCGGTGCTGTTTGGGGGCGCGGTTGCCTTGTTACCGGTTTTTGCTTCCGATGTGCTGCATATTGGCCCCCAGGGTTTGGGTTTCTTACGGGCAGCGCCGGCGGTCGGCTCTGTATTAATGGGTATTTACCTCACGCATCACCCGGTGCGTTCCAATGCCGGTAAAAAAATGCTGATTTGCGTAGCTGGTTTTGGCGTTTGTATGATTTTGTTCGGGCTTTCGGCTAGCTTCTGGTTTTCGCTGGTTTTGCTGGCCTTCAGTGGCGCCTTCGATAGCATTAGTGTTATTATCCGGCAAACCCTAATGCAAACCTTAACGCCGGAGCACATGAAAGGCCGGGTATCTTCAGTAAATAATATATTCGTCGGTTCTTCAAACGAAATTGGTGCTTTCGAATCGGGCACAACGGCAAAGTTTATGGGAGCCGCTACTTCTGTGGTTTTTGGCGGGTTTATGACGCTTTTGGTGGTAGGTATTACTTCGCTAAAAGCCGATAAATTACGCAAACTAAATTTGTAAACAGTTAACTATAAAGACTTGTTATAGCGCGGGTTTTTGCACGTAATTACTTTCTTTTGCTCAACGGTTATTAAATGTTTTCGTTTGTAATTTGATTGCGTTTAGTTTTCTCAGGCCAGAGGCCTGCGCAATAATAGACACGGGCGAAGACGCCCGCGCCAGGTTATTACTTTTTTTTACGATTTTAGTACACCGCATTAAAAAGGCAGTTTTACGCCAAAAGTTGGTATTTTGGTAGTAAAATGCTGTTGTAATTTTTGTAACAGCTCAGAACCAATGCGGTTTATGATTTGGCGGCCATCTATTTCCTGGATAGGCGTAAGTTCGCCCATGGTGCCGGTGGTAAAGGCCTCATCGGCGTTGTAAAATTCGGTTAAGGAGATATTTTTTTCCCGGGCAGGAATGCCCAATTCAGTTGCCATTTCCAGAACCAGTTTGCGGGTAATGCCGGGTAAACAGGCATCGGAGAGCGGCGTAAATAAGGTGCGGTTTTTTACCATAAACATATTGGTCGCATTGGTTTCGGCAACAAAACCGTGCAGGTCCAGCATCACGGCATCGTCGGCACCTGCTACATTGGCTTCTATTTTGGCTAATATATTATTTAATAAATTGTTGTGATGAATTTTAGAATCTAAAAATTGCGGATTATTCCGGCGGATGGTGCTGGAGATTAATTTAATGCCTTTGGCATTATCGTAAACGGGAGGCTTATGTTCGGCCAATACAATTAAAGTCGGGCCAGCTTGGTTCAAGCGCGGGTCCATGCCGGAAGTAATTTTTTCGCCCCTAGTTAACGTTAAGCGGATATGGGCATTATCGCGCATGTTATTCGCTTCTAAAGTAGCAAAAACAGCCGCTTTAATTTCTTCGCGGGTAGGTACCGCTTTAAAAGCCAAAGCATGGGCGGAGTAATGCATGCGGTCGATGTGTTGTTCCAGCATAAAAGCGTAGCCGTCGTAAATGCGAATGCCTTCCCAAACGGCATCGCCGCCTTGTACGGCACTGTCAAAAACCGAAACTTTAGCCTCCTGGCGGGAGCACAAACCGTTTACCCAAACTTTAATATCGGCATTCTGGGGGTTATATTGTTGTTGCATTTTAGGCTTTTATGGCTTTTTCGTGTAAGAACTGGTAATAAGGTAAAGCTGCCTCGTAAATAGCAGTAAGGTTGGTAGGTATGGTGTAGCTTGCCTCATCCGGCGGCATAAACTGCGTTGATTGATGGACGTTGTGGTACCAATAAGGCGCCCAAACACCATCTTCGGGGCGGGGACCGGCGGGCCAATGCAGCATGGTTTCCAAAAAAGGAATAGCTAATTGCGCACATAATTGGCGCAGCACCTTTTCCGGATTTTTGCGAATTTCGTTGCCATCCAGTACCACCGGGCTTTGTCCTTGCGCCGCTAACCAGGTATAAATGTCGGCCTGGTGCTGCAGCCCGATATCATTAAGGGTGGGTTGTTCCCGGACTTTGGCGTACGATACCAGCATCTGGCCCGGATCGCGGATCAGGAAAATATTTTGGTAGTTTTGGATGCGGCTATAATCAAACCCTTGCAAATGGTGGCCCATATTCTTGACAAATACGTTGCCCTGCTGCTTTTCGGTTCCTTCAATTAAGGCAAAAACTTCGTCCGGGTTTTGCGACATCGACTTTAAAACTTCTTCCCGGCCCGGATGCTGCAGCCCGGTGTGTTGCAAATAAAAAGCGTAAAAAGGTTCGTCTAAAACCTGCGTATCCGGCCGCTGCGCAAAGGCATACATAAATGCGGTAGAAATATTGCGAGGGCCAGAAATAAGATGAAATATCATGAAGGCTTAAAGTTATGCCGGAAAAGTAGAGCTTGAAATTGAAAGCTGCAAATAACTGCCTGAAAAATTAATGCTGCCGGTTATACTTTCGGATTTATAATGCCGGGGAGGTAACTAAAGTTTAGGATAGAGTAGAAAGGCTTTCTAAGTTTCAGGTACTTTTAAAATGAAAAATCCCGCGTAAAAGCGGGATCTCATATCTGTTTGAAAAGTAACTACTTAGCTGCTGCAGGAGTAGCCGTTTGCGTTTTAGCAGTGAGGCTTTTTTGATCTTTGCGTTTACGGCTGTTGCCATAAGAGCCTTTAGATATTTTACCTTTTCTAGATTTTACGTCTCCTTTACCCATGATTATTTTTGGTTTTTATTAGTCTGATTGAACAAGGTTTAAAAATACGTACATTCTAAAAGGTCGGTTGCAAAATAAATATTTCCGGATGTTTTTACCTTTCAGTGCCGCGCAACCAGCCGCATTATTTATTCCGGTTAGGGATGCGTAAATTTGTGCCCGAAAAACAATCTTTTTGTTCTGAATAGTGTTATACACTAACCGGTTTGCTATAACTGGTTTTCAGCTCTGACCAAACATGACCCAAAATACTGCTCAACCAATAGATACCCTCGACCCGAAAGAATTTATAATAATTAAAGGAGCCCGGGTACATAATTTAAAAAACCTGAGCGTGGCTTTGCCCCGCAATAAGTTTATCGTGGTTACCGGCCTTTCCGGCTCGGGTAAATCATCGCTGGCTTTTGATACGTTGTACGCCGAAGGCCAACGCATGTACGTGGAAAGCTTAAGTTCGTATGCCCGCCAGTTTTTGGGCCGCATGGATAAACCTGAAGTAGATTACATTAAAGGCATTAGTCCGGCAATTGCCATTGAGCAGAAAGTAAGTATTAAAAATAACCGCTCTACGGTAGGCACCAGCACCGAAATATACGATTACCTGAAGTTATTATACGCCCGCATCGGTAAAACCTTTTCGCCCGTTTCGGGGCATCAGGTAAAGAAAAATACTATTTCGGATGTAGTGGATTATATCTTTAGCCTCGAAGCCGGGGCCCGCGTGATGATTCTGGCCCCGCTGCAAACCCACTCCGACCGGAGCTTAACCAAGGAGTTAGATTTGCTTTTGCAAAAAGGCTACTCCCGGATATATGCCGACGGCCAGGTATTGTTTATTGAAGATTTGGTAGCTGCCGGCGCCGATGATTTGCAAGGCCGGGTTTTTATATTAGTAGACCGGGCGGTGGTACAATCCGACGATGAAGATTTGCAGTTCCGGATTTCGGATTCGGTACAGACCGCTTTTTACGAAGGCCACGGGGAATGCCACGTGCTGGTAGGCGATCAAGCCCGCGTCTTCTCCGATAAATTTGAGTTGGACGGAATGGTGTTTGAAGAGCCTAACGTTAACTTTTTTAGTTTTAATAACCCGTACGGCGCTTGCCAGCGCTGCGAAGGTTTTGGTACCGTTTTAGGTATTGATGAGGACTTGGTGATTCCGGATAAAAGCCTATCCGTGTACGAAGGAGCTATTGCGCCGTGGCGCACCGAAAAGCAAAGCGAATGGCAGAAACCGTTAATAAAAAATGGCATCCGCTTCGATTATCCCATTCACCGGCCATTTAACGAACTCAGCGAAGCAGAACAGCAACTGCTCTGGACCGGCAACGAATATTTTGATGGGCTAAATGCTTTCTTCGATCATATCCAAACCCAGACGCACAAAATACAATATCGGGTAATGCTGAGCCGTTACCGTGGCCGCACCACCTGCCCCGATTGTCGCGGAACGCGCTTACGGAAAGATGCATCGTACGTAAAAATAAACAACAAAAGCATCACCGATTTATTGTTGCTGCCGGTAACCGGCGTACTGGATTTTTTTCAGAACCTGACCTTAGACGAACACGAAACCGCCGTAGCCGACCGGCTGGCTATCGAAATTACGAACCGCCTGCGTTACCTGGTGCGGGTAGGCCTGGGTTATTTAACCCTGAACCGGCTTTCTTCTACTTTATCGGGCGGCGAATCGCAGCGTATAAACCTGGCTACTTCTTTGGGTAGTGCCCTGGTCGGATCGATGTATATCCTGGATGAGCCCAGCATTGGCTTACACCCGCGCGATGCCGAACAGTTAATAGGCGTGTTGCGATCGTTGCAGAAAATGGGCAATACCGTAATTGTGGTAGAGCACGAAGAAAAAATGATGGAAATTGCCGATCAGATTATTGATATTGGTCCGGAAGCTGGTTCGGGCGGCGGTAACCTCATGTTTCAAGGCTCTTACGGCGATATAGTCAGAACAGCGCAGACGTATACCGGTAAGTATTTGAGCGGCAAGCTGGAAGTACCGGTGCCGGCCCGGCGCCGGTCGTGGCGCAATGCCATCGAAATATTGGGAGCCCGCGAAAATAACCTCAAAAATGTAAACGTGAAGTTTCCGCTGGAGGTAATGACGGTGGTAACGGGCGTAAGTGGTTCGGGTAAATCTACTTTAATTAAGAAAATATTGCACCCGGCCCTTACCAAAGTATTAGGCGGCCACTCCGATGCGACCGGTAAGTTCGATAAACTGCAGGGCGATTACACCAAAGTGGCGCACGTAGAATTTGTGGATCAGAACCCGATTGGCAAGTCGTCGCGTTCCAACCCAGTTACCTACGTAAAAGCCTACGACAATATTCGTACTTTATTTGCCGACCAGCCGCTAGCCAAAGCCCGTGGTTTTAAGCCATCGCATTTTTCGTTTAACATTGAAGGTGGCCGTTGCGAAGTATGCCAGGGCGAAGGCCAGGTAAAAATAGAAATGCAGTTTATGGCCGATATTTACCTGACCTGCGAAAGCTGCCACGGCCAGAAGTTTAAGCAGGATATCCTAGATGTAAAGTATAAAGATAAAAATATTGCCGAAGTGCTGGATATGACCATTGCTGACAGTATCAATTTCTTTAAAGACCAGTCCAAAGTAGCCGAAAAACTAAAGCCCTTGGATGATGTAGGGTTGGGTTATATCCGGTTAGGGCAATCGTCAAATACCTTAAGCGGCGGCGAAGCCCAACGGGTAAAACTGGCTTCTTTCTTAACCAAAGGTGCTACGGCGCACTCCGAAAATATTTTGTTTATTTTTGATGAGCCTTCCACGGGTTTGCACTTCCACGACATCAGCAAACTCTTAACCGCCATGAACGCCTTGATAGAGAAGGGCAATTCGGTGCTTATTATTGAGCACAACATGGATATTGTAAAATGTGCTGACTGGATTATAGATATGGGGCCTGAAGGTGGGATAAACGGCGGCCATTTATTATTTGAAGGTACGCCGGAGGATATGGTAAAACTGGATGATAATTATACGGCTAAGTATTTAAAAGAGAAGCTGGTGTAAAGCCAGATTTTCTTTTAAATAAGATTAATCTTTATATTATTTAATGAGTTTCCGCACAAAATCCACCAAGGCGGCATTACCAGGTTCCACTTTTATATTATTGGGCAACTGTCGTAGATACCAGGTAACTTCCCACGTTAGAGAGGCACCGGGTGGCAATGTGGTATATGCTCCTTGCTGCTCAATTTCGATATAGTTTTTGGCTGGGGCACTATAAATTTCTATTTCTGCTTCGGTAGGTGCTGCTTTCCCAGCGGGTACATCTGGAAATTGTTTTACCAGAATAAGGTCCTGGTTTACTTGCGCTAGCCAGCCTTCGGCGCCATCAGCAAATAACTTCAAATGTTCGGTCGGTATTTTTTCTTCCTGGTAATTAAACCAGGTAATCGCTGCCTTGTTTTCGGTGTAGGGGGCCAGCGTTCCCCTTTTCTCTCCTGGTCCGGTCGGGTAAAAAGTAAGGCCTTTTGGTTTTACCCGGGTAATTTCCCAGGGCGCTACTTGCTGGGTTTGTGTTGTTTTATTGGTGATGGTATATTTGATATTAAAGGAAAGCTTTTGGGGGTTGCCCGAAATTTCTTTGGTAAAAACATAACCTAAATTCGGATCGGGCTGGCTTACTAATTTTAATACCTGGTTTTCTACGGAAGCGGTGTAAGGCAAATTTTCTAAAGCTGCAGCAGGAGGCCAGTTCCAGGCACGCTGGGGGCTGGGCCAGAAAGTAGAACCCCAGTTAGTAGCATTTATATCTTTACCGGTTAAAAATTCTTCCCCGTCCAGGGTTAACGAAGCAATGCGGCCACCTACCGCCGGATCAATTTCTAAAACCTGATTCTGAAGGGTAATGGTATAGCGACCATCTTTTAATTGGGGGGTAGCCGCACCGGGACCCATATTACGGGCTCCGGTACAGCTTAGACTAATAAATAAAATGAGCGCAGTAGAAAGACGGTTAATATTTTTAAAGTTCATGGCGCGCTTATTAATGTTGCCTCTTTCATTGAATTTGTATGTTACAGCAAGCTTTTAAAGCCGTTTAGTAAACCGTTTCGGGCATTAAGGCGGTATTTACCGTTTCTTGTGCCTCCAGCAGGGCCTCGGCATACGGTTGGTATAACAGGCGCTGGGGTATTTCGCCCGGTTCATCTTCGGCATCCCAAAGCCCGGCCCGGTGCCACGGATGTAAATGATCCCAACAAGGCCGATCAATGATAGGATACAAACAAACGCCCCACAACGGAATTTCCATTTGCAGCACATTGGCGCATTCTTTGGCAATATACCGGATCCAATCCGGGCGATCGATACCGGGGTGGCTGGTTTCGGTTAAAGCTATTGGTTTTTCATACCGTAAAAAGGCACTAACCAGTAGGTCGGCCAATGAAGTCCAGCGCGGATCATTTTGCTCGTTCCGCCAACATAAAGTACCTTTAAAGCCCATGGTCCAGCGGTTATCGTAATAAAAGTTAAACCCTAATATGTCCAGGTATTCGGGTTTGCCACCTAATTCCGGGCACAAACGGCCGCATAACATATCTACAGATTCAAACTGGCCTTCGTGTTCCCGCTGGGTTTGTTCCAGATCGGCAAGCGTGGGGTTTAAGGGCGGAACAACCTGGATAAGCGGTTCGGTAGTTAAAATCCGCACGCCCGGATCTGCTGCGCGCAAAGCGGCTACTCCCTCAATATAGGCCCGCATCAGGCCGTATTTTACTTCGCCCCCTTGTCTTACGCAATACGGGGCCGTGCCCCGGGCATCGCCGCCCAGCCACGAAATAAAGCTCACTTCATTTATAGGCGTTACAATCAGGGTGTCATCGGGGCTTACCGAACGGTAAAATTGTACAAATGCCCGGCACAGCGCCGCAAAGCGGCGGGCAAACATCGGGTGCAAAGGCGTTAAATCATCCGGATAGCCAAAATGGCAAAGGTCCCATACTTGCTGAATGCCGTGTGCTTTTCCCCGTTCTATCATAAAGGCTACGGTGCTCCAGTCGTACTCATAAGGTTTACGCTCTACCTGGCTCCAGCGAATTCCTTCCCTAACCGTTTTAATATTAAAAGGACTTAAGTTTTGATAATCCTGATCGAGCATTTGCAAATGGCCGGTCAATTTTAAAAAATCAACCCGGTTACCAAAAGCATTCAACTGGTCCGTACACTCAAAGCCAGCCATCCAAAACGATTTAAAGGGATTTGTAATATTGGAAACCGGCAAAGCGGAAAGTGGCCTTAAATTAATGCTCATCTGTATTTAAGTATTTATACATATTTTATAAGTATCAACCTATACCTTTAAAACGTATTTTGGTTGGCCCATAAAAAAAATATTTTTTATATAATTACAAGATAACCTGTTTATAAGGAGCAGGCCGGTTCAGGATAAATTATTTTAGGCTTCTGCTTAGCACTTATTTTCTTTATAAAACATAACTTAACAGGAATAATCCGGCAAGCGAATGGTATTAATGCGTGGTAAAATCAAGGCCGGGCGGTTGTTTTAATGTCACCAGTAGTACCCAAAACAATCAGAAAGAAGCCGCTGAAAAACAAGAGATATAGGTAGATCAGCCTTGGTTGTGTATACCGGCAAAAGCAGATTTTACGCTACCGGTAAATTTAATAGTTATAACTTTTAGGCATTCTGAGGCAAAATTTTTAATCTTACACCGTATAGTATAAAAATTATATCGTTAAAGAAATAAGATTAAAATGAGAAAGAAAATTGTTGCCGGCAACTGGAAAATGAATAAAACTTTTGAAGAAGCACAAGCCCTGGTTTCGGAAGTGGTAAATATGGTACAAGACGAAGTAAGCGGCCCGGTTCAGGTGGTATTATGTCCGTCTTTTCCTTTTTTAGCCACCGTAAGTAAAGCCATAGCGGGGAATACCAATGTGCATTTGGGCGCGCAGAATTGCCACCAAAACGAAAGCGGCGCTTATACCGGCGAAGTATCAGCAGCCATGTTGCAATCGGTAGGCGTAGAATACGTAATTTTAGGCCACAGCGAAAGACGCCAGTATTTTTACGAAGACAACCAGTTACTGGAAACCAAAGTAAAAGCGGCTCTGAAACAAGGCCTGCAGCCAATATTTTGCATCGGCGAATCGTTAGAGCAACGGGAGCAGGATTTAACTTTTTCCATTTTAGAGACCCAGTTAGCAGAAGGCTTATTTCACCTGAGCAACGAAGAGTTTAAACGGGTGGTAATTGCTTACGAACCTATCTGGGCCATTGGTACCGGTAAAACGGCCAGCAGCCAGCAAGCGCAGGAAGTGCATGCTTTTATCCGGGAGCAAATTGCCCGGCACTACGATGCCCAGGCGGCGGAGAATACCACTATTTTATACGGTGGCTCCTGCAACCCCGGTAATGCCCAAGAGTTATTTGCCTGCCCCGACATTGATGGCGGCCTGATTGGCGGTGCTTCTTTAAAGTCGCGTGATTTTGTAGATATAATTAAATCGTTTTAGAGTAATTTTTCTTTAGAATATTTGTATAAGAAAAAACAGGTGTTTTAAGGGCAAAAGCCACCTAAAACACCTGTTTTTTCTTATACAAACGAAAAATTAGTAATGATATATTTTTTGTCTTTTTTCTTGTTGCTGGGTAGTTTTGGTAAACCGATAGAAAAAGTGCCGGTTTCTAAACCGGTAACGATGGTGTTAAGCGAACCAAATGTTTGCGAGTTGTTTGGTTCCGTATACCTGACCAGCGATCCGAAGCAAAAAAATCTGGCCCGGTACCACGTGTACATCGAGCCCGAAGAAGCTTATGCCGACTTACTGGTTTTTAAAGAAAATAATAAATTGTTTGCCGATGGTCCGGGTTTGTGGTTTATAACCAGCGGCCGGAACTTTGCTGATCATATATTTTTCGTAACTACCAACCGCGCCTTTGCCGATTTTACGATTCATTATACAAGTAAACGCACGTTTGCCGGTTGTAAAGATTAAATCGCAGATTGTTGCTTATTTTAGAATTTTACCGATTAAAAGATTGTAAAAAGGCACATTTAATCAATTACACGCAAAGACGAATTTCCTCATTTTTAATTTAAAAATTTTTAATTTAAATAAATGGATTTTATCCAGGTAACTGTTCAGACGCCCGAAGAATTAACCGATATTATAACCGCCGAATTAAGCCAGGTTGGTTACGATACTTTTATGGAAACCGAAAACGGTTTATGTGCTTATATAACCGAAGATATATTCTCGGAAACAGAGTTGCAGGCTGTGTTACAAAAATACCAGCAGGTGGCAGACTTGCCTTATAGTACCGACAAAATACCGCAGCAAAACTGGAACGAGGAGTGGGAGAAAAATTTTGAGCCGCTACTCATTTCCGGCATTTGTTCGGTGCGGGCCTCTTTTCATCCCCAGCCCGAAAATATAACTTACGATATTGTTATTAATCCTAAAATGTCATTTGGTACGGGCCACCACGAAACCACTACGCTCATGATCCAGAACCAGCTGGATTTGGCCCATACAAGCAAGCGGGTACTGGATATGGGTTGTGGTACCGGCATTCTGGCCATTCTGGCCGTTAAATTAGGAGCCGGAGAAGTAGTAGCCGTAGATATTGAAGACTGGACCGTAGAAAACGCCCGTGAAAATGCTGCCCTGAACAACACGCCGGTAGAAGTACGCCTGGGCGATATAGAAGTAGTGCGGCAAGACCAACCCTACGATATTATACTGGCCAATATAAACCGCAACGTACTGCTAGCCGATATTCCGGTTTACGCACTGCTTTTAAAACCCGGCGCTACCCTGGTCATGAGCGGATTTTATACCGAAGACCTGGATGCTATTCTGGCTGTTGCCCAAGCCAATAACCTAGTTTATAAAAGTGTACGCGAAAAGAACAACTGGATATCAGTGGTGATGACAAGAATTTTAAGTGATTAAGTATGAATAAACTTTTACTCCTGTTAATATTTATTTGTTGTATAGGCCCTGCGTCCGCCCAAAATTATAAACTTTCCGGAGAGCCCACCCAGTTTATTACGGAGGTAAAAGATTTAATGGCTACTTCCCGCAACGAGGAAACTATGCAGGTAGCCAACCAGCTGGAAGAAATCTGGAACACGAACCAATTGACCAGCCGCCAGCAAGCTAAGGTTATCGCCATTTCTCAGCAAATGGCCGCTAAGAAGCTCAAAGCCCGGCCTTATTTCGAAAACTTTTACGGGGCCCTGGCAAGTGCCGTTAACGTACAGAAACTGGCAAATAAGGATTTAGATCAGTTCTTAAACGTAACCGAAAAAGCCCTCCGGAACGAACCGGTTGTTGCTTTAGATAAGTTTCTCGCTACTGCTTATTCTTTCCTAAAAGCCAAAATAATTTATAAATCTCCGTACAACACGTTGCGGGCCGAAGGCGGCACTTATTCTTTTGCTTACCGCGATGGCAGCGAACCTTTACCGGGAGAAAAATCCGGAAAATCGAACAAGAAAAAAGAAAAAGGTAAAGAAGAAGCGGAAAAAATTGATAACCTGGCCGATGCAAATGCCAGCCCCGACGAAGATGTTTTTGCCGGCTACGATAATAGTAATATTCCGGCGGTAACGGGCGCGGTGTTGCAGCTCAACAATGTTGGTTTGTATTTTATAACCCCGCAAGATTCTTTGCTCCTACAAAATACTACTGGTGCTGTAATGCTGACCCGTAATATATTAGTAGGCGATAAAGCGCAATTTACCTGGAACCAGGCCAACGGCGAAGCAACCACTGATTTTCAAAAGTTTAGTTTTGATATAAGCAAACCGGTTTTTAAAGCCGAAAACGTTACGTTAACGTATCCGGCTGTTTTGGAAGAACCGGTAACCGGCCTTTTTGAGTTTAGAAGTGTCCGGAAAAAAGCTAGCGGCGGTTCGGGCTTTCCTAAATTTACCTCCAACACGAATAATGCCCGCATCAAAAACATTGGTCAAAATATCCGGTATTTGGGTGGATTTACCATGGCCGGAAACAAAATCAGTACGGCCGCTCTGGATGGTAGCCCTTCCGATATTACCGTTAGTTTAGAAGGCCAGCCCAAATTTAAAGCTACGGCCGCAAATTATACTTTAAGCGATAGCCTTATTTCTTCCGACCTGGCGGCAGTTATTATTTTTCAGGGACAAGATTCGCTTTTGCATCCTAATATCAAGCTGAAATACGACAAAGGCAGTAAAGATTTACTCCTGACCCGGAGCGAGCAATCGCAGGTAAGTCCGTTTTACGCTTCTTACCACCAAATGGAGCTAAACGCCGAAATACTGAACTGGAACCTGCAAACGCCACTTATTAACTTTTCTATTTTAAATGCCAAGAGTGAGGTGCCGGCCCGGGTTACTTCTAAAGAATATTTTACCGACGACCGGTACGAGCAATTACAGGGGACCGCTGGTTTTCACCCTTTAATTGTAATAGCCAACTACGCCGATAAACAAAAAACTAATACGTTTTTCCTGAGCGAAGTTGCTGCCAGCACCCATATAAAAGAGCAGGAGCTGGCCGTGGCCGCCGCCATGCTGGCCCGGCAAAACTTTCTCACTTACAAATCCGGTACCGGCGAAATAACCTTAAAACCCAAAGCCATGCATTACATGCAATCGGCGCGGGGTAAAAAAGATTACGATTACATCACCCTGCGGTCATTGGCGCCTTCGGGCAAAAATGCCACCATCGATTTAAATAAAAATGAATTGGTAGTACGGGGCGTTGATAAATTTTACTTTACCGGCGATTCTCTGGCGGTTTATGCCTTGCCCGACAGCAACCAGGTGCGTATTCTGAAAAACCGGAACATTAAATTCAACGGGGTGGTGGTGGCTTCCATGTTCCGCTTTCGGGGCTCCAAATTCACGTTTCAGTACGACGAGTTCCTGGTTGATATGCCCAAGATTGATACCATTGCGTTTACCGTAAAAAAGAAGGCCGATAAAAGCGAAAAAGAAGAAGACGCCGGCGAAGAATTTTTATCCAACAGCATTACCCGCTCGGCCGGTAAACTTTACTTAAACAAACCCGATAATAAATCCGGAAAAGAAAAATATCCCAATTTCCCGCTTTTTGATGCTACGGCGGGCGCTTACGTGTATTTTAATAAACCGCAGGTTTTAGGGGGCGCTTACGATACAACGGTTTTTTTCCAAATTCCGCCTTTTAAAATGGATAGCCTGAATGCCATAGCCCAGGGAACCGTAGGGTTTAAAGGCTTTTTCCATTCCGGCGGCATTTTTCCGCCCATCGAAACCAAACTAAGTTTAATGCCCGATCAGTCGATGGGCTTTGAATATACGGCGCCCAAAGAAGGTTTGCCGGCTTACGGGGGCAAAGGTAAATTTTATAATAAGCTTACCATGAGCTACAAAGGCTTACAAGGAGTTGGCGAAATTAATTATCTGACTACCAAATTGGAATCGAATGCTTTTACTTTTTATTTAGATAAAGTTTTAACCTTAGGTACAAGAGCAACGGTAGCCGAATCTACAAAGGGGAATGCCTATTTTATGCAGGCTAATTTTAATA
>Ga0210040_10002602_pt1 | contig 25318 bp, 16 predicted proteins | sample CryGeyCG12114_NA_FD_185462 | JGI IMG/M metagenome (GOLD analysis project Ga0210040, IMG submission 185462) | Groundwater microbial communities from aquifer - Crystal Geyser CG19_WC_8/21/14_NA (SPAdes) (version 2) | ecosystem: Environmental > Aquatic > Deep subsurface > Groundwater | place: USA... | reverse complement strand
CCCCTCCGGGTTAAAGGTGAGAATACCGATGCCCACCTGCTCCACAATGGTCTGCAGGTAGTGGTAGTGCGCCTGCTTCTCAGTCTTCACCCGCTGAAAAGCCGCCGAAATCTCATTGAAGCCATCGTATAAATCACGGAAAGATGAGTTGGCCCCCTCCACGGCAAAGCGCTGTGTAAAATCGGAGTGCCTGATGGATTCCAGGAAACTGCTGATATCGCGGTTGGTGCGCTCCACAAAGTAGAGCATGTCATATAACTGAAACAGTACCAGCAGGAACAGGCAGAAAGCGGTTATATACCAGTCTGTACGGTATATGACATAGATCGCCAACACTATCACCGCCACCAGCAGCAGCAGGCGCAACAGCAGCTTCGCTTTAAAGCCCCTAAAGACCATGCTTCTCAATTCTTCGGTAGAGGGCCGTGCGGGTAATACCCAGTTCCTTTGCCGCGTGCGTAATGTTACCGGCGTGCTTCACCAGCGCCTTCTGCACCATCATCTTTTCCAGTGCTTCAAGTGTATAGTCGTTGTCGGTGATGCTGCCCGGCGCCTGCTGCTGCTCGCGGGCGGCTGCGCCGGGGGCAAAGTAGAAATCATCTGCCTGCAGCTCGTCGCCGTCGCAAAGTATCACGGCACGCTCCATGGCATGGTCCAGTTCGCGGATGTTGCCGGGCCAGTGGTACTCGCTCAGGCGGCGCAGCGTTCCCTCGCTGAGGTGCAAGTGAGGGCGGTCGTATTTCTGGCTGTAAATTCCCAGGAAATGCGCTGCCAGCAACTTTATATCCTCGCGGCGCTCCCGCAGCGGTGGCAGGTTTATCTCTACAGTGTTGATGCGGTAGAGCAGATCCTGCCGGAAGCTGCCCTCGCGCAACATTTCGTAGAGCGGCATGTTGGTGGCGCAAATCAGGCGAATGTCGATAGGCCGCGGCTTGTTGGTGCCCAGCCGGATCACCTGCCGGCCTTGCAGCACTGTCAGCAGCTTGGCTTGCAGCGCCAGCGACAGGTTCCCGATCTCGTCCAGGAACAGCGTGCCGCCTGTAGCCGCCTCGAACCGGCCTGCGCGGTCTTCCCTGGCATCCGTAAAGGCGCCTTTGGCGTGGCCGAAGAGTTCACTTTCAAACAGGGTCGTGCTCACGGCGCCCAAGTCCACTTTCTCAAACGCCTGCTGCGAGCGCTTCGACTTGCGGTGAAGCGCCCGCGCTGCCACTTCCTTACCGGTGCCGTTTTCTCCTAATATCAATACGTTGGCGTCGGTTCCGGCTACTTTCTCAATCGTTTGGTACACCCGCTGCATGGCCGGCGACACGCCGATAAACTCCCCGTAATGGTACGCCGTGTTATTTTGTACTGCCGCTTCGGCAGTCCGAACTTCCTCGCTGCTTTTCTTCAGGCAGGCCGACTTCAGGATTGCCACCAGTTTATCGTTCTGCCAGGGCTTCAGCACAAAGTCTGATGCGCCCTCCTTTAAGGCGCGCACCGCCAGCTCTATATCACCGTAAGCCGTCATCAGAATCACGCTGGTGGCAGGGGAAATCTGCCGGATCTGCTTCAGCCAGTGCAGTCCTTCTTTGCTGGAGGTGGCCCCGGTGCTGTAGTTCATATCGAGCAACACCACATCCACCGCCTGCTCCTGCAACAGTGCCGGAATCTTGTAGGGGTCGGAGGTGGTTTGCACGGTGGCGAAATGCTGCTTCAGCAGCAGCCTGCCCGCCATCAGAATGTCGTCCTCGTCGTCTACTACCAAGATGTTACAGGAGATTTTGCTCATGCTCAGGTGCGCGTATATCGAAATGTGTACTGTAAAAGTACTTTTTTATCAGGCAAAATGCCACGTCTGAAGCCAAGTATACATTTTCTAGAACAAAATCTCTAATACAGGCGCCGCACCTGTGCCGGGAGCTGTTCGGATGCAGACACTCAGGTGTTCGGAAGCGGACACTCAACCCACTGCGAACGCCCCGATTTATTACTTAACCATCTGACAATCAATAAAATATTAAACATGGCATACTTATTGGCAAATGCAAATCAGACAGTACGATAAAACCATCAGATTTAATATAGAGCCTCGAAATGGACCGCGTAATTGAAAAGAAAGTAAACACTCCGAAACGAATCGCCATCATCGTTGGTGCTGCGGCAGTGCTGGTGCTGGTGCTATATAACCTGCTCTTTGCAGAGCACACCTCCAAGCTGAACGTGGACAGCGAGCGTGTGACCCTGGGAAGTGTGCAGGATGGGGTGTTCCAGGAGTTCATAGCCATTGACGGTTCAGTGGAGCCGCTGAAAACCTTTTATCTCGACATTGCAGAAGGAGGCCGTGTAGAGCAGAAATTCAAGGAAGACGGACAAGCGGTGCAGCAAGGTGACACCATCCTGAAGCTTTCCAACACCACCCTGCAGATCGACTTCATGACGCGTGAGTCGCAGTTGTATGAGCTGATGAATGAGCGCCAGAACTCTGAAATCACCATGAAGCAGGACCTGATCCGGAAAGAAAACGAACTGGCAGAAATTGCCTACAACCTGGCCCTGGCGCAACGCAAGTACGAGCGCAACAAGATGCTGATCGCTGAAAAGGTGATTTCGCAGGAGGAGTTTCAGGCTTCGCAGGATGAGTACAATTACCTGAACACCCGTAAAAAACTGGCCGAACGCTCTGTAAAACAGGATGCCCAGCTGATGAACGACCGCCTGCGCCAGCTGGACCTCTCCATCTCCCGCATGAGCGCCAACATCGACATGGCCCGCCGCACGCTGGATAACCTGTATGTGGTTGCCCCGATTGCCGGGCAGCTCTCGACGCTGAAAGCAGAGGTAGGCGAGTCGAAGGGAGCCGGCGAGAACATTGGCCAGATCGACAACCTGAGCGGTTACAAAGTAGCCGCCAACATCGACCAGCATTATATATCACGCGTGTATGAGGGCCTCACCGGCACGTTCGACTTCAACGGGAAGACACATGAGGTAAAAATAGCGAAAGTGGTTCCGGAGGTGGAGAACAACACTTTTAAAGTAGACATGGAGTTTGCCGGTACCGCTCCGGAAGGAATCCGACGCGGCCAGACACTTCAACTGAAGCTGAACCTGAACGACGGTGGCAAGGCCGTGCTGGTGCCACGCGGCGGCTTTTACCAGAGCACGGGCGGCAACTGGATCTTCGTGGTCGACAAATCCGGGAACTTTGCCACCAAACGCAACATCAAGCTCGGCCGCCAGAACCCAAATAACTACGAAGTGCTGGACGGGCTGAAGCCGGGCGAGAAAGTTGTGCTCTCCTCCTACGACAGCTACGGCGACATCGACAGGCTGGAGTTGAAGTAATGGCTAAAAGGTTGAATGGTTAAATGGCTGTTCCAGTTAAACCTACATCACTCAAGATCAACCATGTAACATATAAACCATTTAGCATATAACAATCAACAATTAGTTAAACTGCCACTAGTACAAAATAAAACTATCGCTAAAGTAAAGATAACCTCAAACCAAGACACTGATTATGAACAAGGAAGACCTTATCATCGAAACACAGAACCTGCAGAAGAAGTACGTGACTGACACGGTGGAGACCACTGCCCTCGCAGGCGTCGACCTGAAAATTGCCAAAGGGGAGTTTGTAGCCATCATGGGTCCGTCTGGCTGCGGCAAGTCTACGCTGCTCAACATCCTGGGCATGCTCGACAGCCCTTCTACCGGTGTCTTTAACTTCCTGGGCCAGAACATCAGCAACGCGACCGAGCGCCAGCGTGCCAAACTGCGCAAGGAGAACCTGGGCTTCGTGTTCCAGAGCTTTAACCTGATCGATGAGTTGACAGTGTCGGAGAACATCGGGCTGCCGCTTGCTTACCTAGGCGTTTCGAAAGACGAGACTACGAAGCGGGTGCAGGCTGCCATGGAGCGCATGGGCATCGCACACCGCCGCAACCACTTCCCGCAGCAGCTTTCGGGCGGCCAGCAGCAGCGTGTGGCCATTGCCCGGGCCACAGTGTCTAACCCCAGCCTGATCCTGGCCGATGAGCCGACCGGTAACCTCGACTCGGTGCATGGCCGTGAGGTGATGGCGCTGCTGTCGGAGCTGAACGAGGCGGGCACCACGGTGGTGATGGTAACGCACTCCCCTTCCGATGCGGAATACGCCCACCGTATTGTAAACCTGTTCGACGGACAGATTGTGACCGAGAACCTGAACGTGAAGCGTCACGCGGCAGAGCTGCTGTAGGCGCTGCGCTATATAATATTAGAAATGTTGTTTGTATTCAGTGTAGGCGCAGGCTCCTGGTTGCGCCTACCTTTACAGACTTGTTTTTCAACCCTTTTACCCTCCTTTTCCCTGTTCCGTCGCACGCCGGGTATGAGGTGATTTTACCGCGTTAGTTAGTTACAGATGCCTTCTTCGTCTTCAGCCGCTAAGCCCTAAGGGCGCTGTGGTATGCTGCCCTGCTTTAGAGATTAACCTTGGCCTACTTCCCGAACCTCACCATACTTCCAGATGCTGACTAACTACTTTAAGATTGCGCTCCGCAACTTTGCCCGGAACAAAGTGTATTCTGCCATCAATATCGGCGGACTGGCAGTCGGCATTGCCGCCTGCATCCTTATCTTCCTCTTCATAAAAGATGAACTGAGTTATGACCGCTACCACAGCAAGGCAGACCGTATCTACCGCGTAACGCGCGATTTTCTGTCGAAAGATGGCTCCGTTAGCCTGCACCTTGCCCGCGTGGCCCCTCCGGTTGGCCCGCTGCTGACACAGGATTTCCTGGAAATAGAGACCATATGCCGCATGCTTCCCGGTACGCTGCTGCTGGAGGATGAGGAGAAACAGAAGACGTTCCGGGAAGAGAACTTCTTTTTTGCCGAGCCCACCGCCTTTCAGCTGTTCGACATTGAATTGCTGAAAGGCAACCCGGACAAGGCACTGCAGGATCCTTTTGCCATTTTGCTGAGCGATCAGATGGTGGAGAAGTACTTTCCAAACGAAGACCCGATTGGGAAGGTGCTCAAGTTCGGCTCAGACACGAAATTGTCCCTGCGGGTGGAAGGCGTCTATAAGTCCTTCCCGGTGAACGCGCATATGCACCCTGACTTCCTGGCCTCTTTCTCCACGCTGAACGACACGGCGGTATATGGCGCCGAGGGGCTGAAAACAAACTGGAGCAACAACTCCTTCCCCACCTACCTGCTGCTGCCGTCTGCGGCGGAGGCAAAGCGGCTGGAGGCGCAGTTCCCAGCGTTTCTGGACCGCCACCTGGCAGGCACAGACCACGCCCGGGACAGGAAGCCATCGGAATTCACAAACCTGTACCTGCAAAAGCTAACCGACATACACCTGCACTCCCACCTCGATTCTGAACTTGAGGAGAACGGCGACTACAGCAGTGTGATGGTGCTGTCTGTCGTGGGGCTTATCATCCTGCTCATCGCCTGCATCAACTATATAAACCTGAGCACCGCCCGCTCCACCAGCAGGGCCAAGGAAGTGGGGGTGCGTAAAGTTATCGGGGCGGCTCGGCATAACCTCATCACGCAGTTTTTGCTGGAGTCTGTCCTGATCGCCTCTATGGCTACTGTACTGGCTTTGGGCATAACGGAGCTGGTACTGCCGTGGCTCAACGCCTTCACCGATAAACAGATCGTTTTTCATATATTCTCAGATGGATGGTTCCTGGTCCTGCTGCTGACGCTCCCGGTGCTGGTGGGTGTCCTGGCTGGCCTGTATCCTGCTATTTACCTGTCGCACTTCCAGGCGGCCACCGTGTTGAAGGGCACCCTGAGCAGCAGCTCCAGGAACCCACTGCTGCGCAAGTCCCTGGTCATTCTCCAGTTCTCGATTTCGATTGTGCTCATCATCGCCACCGGCATTATTTTCCAGCAACTGCTGTATATGCAGCAGAAAGACCTTGGCTTTGATAAGGAACAGCTGTTGGTGCTGCCTAATTACACCGCGCTCACACCACAGTACGAGGCTTTCAAGGCCGAGCTTGTAAAGTCATCCACGGTGCAGGGCGTGGGCAGGTCTCAGCTGGTGCCGACAGATCAGTTGTTGAACTCTATGGGCGCACAGGTGATGAAAGGCGACAGCCTCGCTCCTACCTCCGCCACCATCAAGTTTGTGACCGTGGACCACGACCTGCTGGATGTATATAAAGTAAAACTGGCGGCTGGCCGGAACTTCAGCCGCAGCCACGCCAGCGACGACACCGCCGCCTATATCATCAACGAGGCCACCGCCCGCATGATCGGATGGCAAGACCCCCGGCAGGCCATTGACCAGGTCCTGAGCTACGGCGACAACCGGGGCCGCATTATCGGGGTCGTGAAAGACTTCAATTTCGAGTCGCTGCACAAGGAAATCTCCCCAATGGTGTTCATGATCTCGCGCTCAGAAAATTACGGGAACATCTCTGTCAAGATCAGTGGGGACACCAGGCAGGCTATGGCGCATATAGAGCAGACCTGGGAAAGGTTTCTGCCCGGCTACCCGTTCGAGTATGATTTTATTGACCAGCTGTACGGAAAAAGTTATGAGGCGGAGCAGCAAAAGGCCCAGATTTTCAGCATTTTCTCCGGCGTCGCCATCTTTATTGCCTGCCTGGGCCTGTTTGGCCTTGCCTCCTACACCACCGTGCAGCGCACCAAAGAGATTGGCATCCGGAAAGTGTTTGGGGCATCAGTCCTGCGCATTGTCACCTTGCTATCCACTGACTTCCTTAAGCTGGTGCTGGTGGCGAATCTCATCGCCTGGCCGCTGGCCTGGTATGCCATGCGCAGATGGCTCCAGGACTTTGCTTACCGGATAGAGATACAGACAGATGTGTTCTGGGTGGCTGCTTTTCTCGCTTTCCTGATTGCCATCGCCACCATCAGTTTTCACGCCATCAGGGCGGCATCCGCTAACCCCATCAAGGCGCTGCGCACGCAGTAAAACCTGCGGCAGAAACAAATGAAGCCGGGTTATTGCCCAAGGCTTCCTTGTAATAGTTAGACAGATAATGCAACGTTAACGCTATGTTCAGTAACTACTTAAAGATTGCTTTCCGCAACCTCTTCCGCAACAAAGTCTACTCCTCCATCAATATTGCCGGCCTGGCGATTGGGGTGGCTGCTTGTGTCCTGATCTTCCTGTATGTGCAGGATGAGCTTAGCTACGAAAACCGTTTCTCGAAAGCAGACCGTATTGTGCGCCTGGTGAGCGAGGTAAAATTTGAGAGCCAGGAGCTGGATAAGGTGGCGCTGACGCCACCGGCCCTGGAACACGTCCTGCGCCGCGACTTCCCGGAAATCGAAAATGTAACCCAGATCCTCTCCGCCCGCACCCAGACGGTCTGGTACAAAGAAAAGAGCTTTAACGAAGAGGACATGCTGTTTGCAGACAGCTCCTTCTTCGAGGTGTTTGACTACGAACTTTTGGCCGGTGACCCGCATACGGCACTGGACGAGCCGCGCACCATTGTGGTGGGCGAGGAGATGGCTCAAAAATTCTTCGGAGACGTTGACAGCGCGATGGGCGAGCTGCTGAAATTCAGTACTAACTCCTACAAAGTGACGGGTGTTTTCCGCGACCCCAAGCACTCACACATCAAGGCAAGCGCTGTTTTATCCAGGAGCACCCTGGACGCGATACTGGACGAGGAGACCAAAACAAACCAATGGTTAGCCCTGGACAGGTATACCTACGCTGTTGTACAAGACAAAGCTCAGCTACCTTCTTTACAGGAAAAGCTGGATGCGTTCTCGAACCGTACGATTTCTCCCTGGATAAAGGAAAATGAGATTAACGCCAGCATGAGGCTTGTGCTGCAGCCACTCAAATCCATTCATTTTGCGACGGATTACAATGGCGATCTGTCACCTGCCGGTAACATCTCCTACGTCTATATTTTTGCTGCTGTCGCCATCTTTGTCCTGCTGATCGCCTGCATCAACTATATGAACCTGGCCACCGCACGCTCAGCCAAGCGCGCCAAAGAAGTGGGCCTGCGCAAAGTGGTGGGCGCTTACCGCAGCCAGATCATCGGCCAGTTCATAGGCGAGTCGGTGCTGCTCACGCTGATAGCCGTATTATTGGCGCTGGGGATTGTGCAGGTCATGATCCCTACTTTCAATGAGCTTACTGACAAGAGTTTTAACTCCAATTTTGTCTTCCAGTGGGAGTTTCTCCTGATGGTGGTAGCGGTAGTGGCGTTCGTGGGCGTGGTGGCTGGCAGTTACCCTGCCTTCTTCCTCTCTAACTTTAAGCCTGCCGACGTGCTTAAATCCGATAGAGCGCCAAAAGGAGGCAGCGCTTCTTTGCGGCGGGTGCTGGTGGTCACGCAGTTTACCATATCCCTCATCCTGATCATTGGCACCTTAGTCGTGTTCTCGCAAATGCGCTATTTACGGGGCAGGAACCTGGGCTTCCATAAAGAGCAGGTAATGATCATCGACATCCCGAACGGCGACTCCACCCTCGTGCAGCGCCTGCCAACCGTGCGGCAGCAACTCCTGGGTAACCCAAACGTGGAAATAGTTTCCAACACCAACGACATTCCGGCAGAGTCGATGTCGAGGCTGATGACTTTAGCGGAGATAGACGGCAAAATGGTGGAGAGACCCATCAACGTGATGTTCGTGGATTATGACTTTGTGGAGGCACTCGGCATCAGTTTGAAGGAAGGCCGCAACTACAGCCGCGACATGAAAACAGACCTGAAAGGGGGGCTGATCATAAATGAGGCGGCCGCCAAGGCGCTGGGCTGGTCAGATCCGATTGGGAAGCGCATGCAGATGGCGGATTGGGACGCTAAAATCATCGGCGTCGTGAAAAACTTCCACGTCAAGTCGCTGCACACCCCGGTAGAGCCGCTCATCCTGGCCTTGCAGCCTGCGTCTCCCGGCTACCTGCTGGCCCGCATTAAGGCAGAGGACATGGCCTCCACCATCGGCTTTATCGAGAGCAAGTGGCGCGCCTTTGATTCTAAGCACCCGATGTCCTACTTTTTCCTGGATGAGCACTTTAACGCCCAGTACCGCGCCGAGGAGAAGATGCTGACGGTATTTGGTTATTTTGCCAGCCTCACCATCCTCATCGCGTGCCTGGGCCTGTTCGGCCTGGCCTCCTTCACGGCCGAGCAGCGCACCAAAGAAATCGGCATACGCAAAGTGCTGGGTTCCTCCACCGGTAGCATCGTGCTGCTGCTGTCCAAAGACTTCGCGCTGCTGGTGCTGATCGCAATCGTGCTGGCCAGTCCGCTGGCCTGGTACGGCATGGACAAGTGGCTGCAGGACTTTGCCTACCGCACTGATCTGAGCTGGTGGATATTCGTGCTGTCCGGAGCGGTGGCCATGCTCATTGCGTTGCTCACCGTGAGCCTGCAGGCTATGAAAGCGGCCCTGACCGACCCTGTAAAAGCACTACGGGCACAATAGAAACCTATATCCACTGAAAGTGCACCTAAAACAATTCATATGAAAAAGACAGTTGTTATCGCGGCTCTCCTCCTGCTCCCGTTGCAGGCGCTGCTGGCCCAGAACAAGTTTGAGTATAAAAAGACGGCCTCGGCAAGCGGGGTAAAAAAAGGAACTGTGACACTGGACGTGCCGGCCGGTGACCTCCAGGTGAAGGCCGACGGGGCTTCGCTGGTTGATACACAGGTGCAGTACTCAAAAGCCAAGTGGCAGCCGGTGTTCACCAGCAACAACAGTAAGACAGAACCTGAAATCAGCTTCCGCCAAAAAGACATGTCGGGCAACAACGGCGATGATACCAGGAACGAGTGGAACGTGAACCTCAGCAAAAGCGTCCCGCTTGACCTGCATGTAAAAATGGGCGCCGGCCAGTCGACACTGAACCTGCAGAACAGCCACGTCAGCAAACTTACGCTGGATGCCGGCGCCGTGAGCAGCACCATCGACCTGCGCGGCAGCAAAGCCAGTGACGTGACAGTGAACGCGGGGGTAGGCGAGGTAAACCTGGACCTGCGGGGCAACTGGGACCATGACGTGGACGTGGATGTGAGCGGCGGTATCGGCGATGTAGAAATCAGGATACCCAAAAACACCGGCGTGCGCGTGAAAAGCAGCGGCCTCGGCAGCAGAAACATGAGCGGCCTGCACAAAGACGGCAACTCTTATGTGAACGCGGCGCTGGGTAAAAGCCAAAACGTCATCAACATCACCGTGTCGGGCGGGCTTGGCAGCGTCAGCGTGCTGCAGGACTAGGAACCAGGCACAGGCACCATGGGTTCCACACCAGGCTATATGCACCAGACTTTAAACTAAAAGCATGCTTCAGAACTACTTCCTCATTTTCTTCCGGAATATGGTGCGCAATAAGGTATATGCCGCCATCAACATTGTTGGTCTGGCGATCGGCATTGCGTCCTGCATCCTGATCTACCTGTATGTGCAGCATGAAATGAGCTACGACAAGTTCTTTTCCAGGCATGACAGGATATACCGTGTGGTGAACGACCTGATTGTGGAGGACGAGGTGGAGAAAGCCTCTGTGACCCACGCAGCGCTGGCCCCGGCACTGGCAGCGGATTACCCGGAGGTAGAAGCCGCGACACACCTGCTCAACCGTGAAAAGCAGGTCCTGCGGTTAGATGAAAAAGCCATTGCCGTAGAGCACACCTTCTGGGCAGACAGCAATTACTTTGCTATTTTTGATTACAAGCTACTGGAGGGCGACCCAAAGACTGCCTTGCTTGAGCCTAACACCATGGTGCTGTCCGAAACGGTGGCGGCGATGTTCTTTGCCAACCCCATGGAGGCAATGTTCAGCACCTTCCGCATCGGCACCCAGTCTTACAAAGTGACCGGTATCTTTGAACCGGTGGAAGCCGCCCACATGCGGCCAAACGTGCTGACCTCCTTCAGTACCATACCCGCTGAAGTCCGCCAGCGCATGGCAGGTAACTGGGGAGGCACCAACAGCTACACCTATGTGCTGCTCGGCAAACCCGAAGATGTCCGGGGATTGCAGGCGCAGATGCCGGATTTCGTGAGACGGCGCGTGGCCCCGGCCCGCGGCAACACCACCGAGGGGGTAGAACTGAAGTTTCAGCCGCTGACGGGCATACACCTGGAATCGGATTATCTCTGGGAGGCTTTCCCGGTGGGGAACAAATCGTATCTATACATTTTTGCCTTTGTAGGGCTTTTCATCCTGCTGATTGCTTCTATCAACTATATGAACCTGGCCACTGCGCGCTCGGCTAAGCGCGCAAAAGAAGTAGGCTTGCGCAAAGTGGTGGGAGCTGACCGCTGGCAGCTGGTGCTGCAGTTCCTCAGCGAGTCGGTGCTGCTTACGCTGCTGGCGGTGGTCATAGCGCTGGTGCTGGTCGAGCTGCTGCTGCCGACATTCAACAACCTTACGGATAAGCAGATCTCATCCACTTATTTCACAGACCCTGCTTTCTGGGGCATTCTGCTTTCCGTAGGCCTCTTTATCGGGTTAGTGGCCGGCAGCTACCCGGCGCTGGTGCTGTCGCACTTCCGCCCTGTGGATATTCTGAAATCAAGCAAAAAGCCGTCTGGTGGGGGTGCGCTCCTGCGCAAGGGGCTTGTCGTGCTGCAATTTACCATATCGCTGGTGATGATCATCGGCACCATCGTAGTATATAGCCAGATGCACTTCCTCAAAAATCAGGACCTCGGCTTTACAAAAGAGCAGGTAGTGGTGATCGATATCCCCAGCGGCGACTCCACCCTTGTCAGCAAAATGCCGGTGATAAAAGCAGAGCTGCTGCGCAATCCGCATATCACGAACGCAGCTACTTCGGGCATGGTGCCCGGCGAAGAGACAAGCGTGATCATATTCAACGTTGAACGTGACGGTAAGATGGCTGAGAAGACCATGAACACGATTTGGGTAGATTACGACTTCTTCACCCTGATGGACCTGAACCTCAAAAAAGGCCGGAACTTTGAGAAAGACATGGCCACTGACCTGGACAATGGCTTCATTATCAACGAGGCCGCCGCCAGAGCCTTGGGATGGGCTGATCCGATCGGCAAGCGCATTGGCGGCTCCGACACCACAGCGGGCAGAGTGATTGGCGTGGTAGAGGATTTCAACTACAAGTCGCTGCACAGCAGTATAGAGCCGCTCGTGGTGATGCTGGCGCCGGAGAACAGCGGCTCGCTCATGGCGCGTATCGCCCCGGGCAACTTCAGCGAAACCATGGCCCATATAGAAACTACCTGGCAGCGCTTCGCACCGACGCACCCCATGGATTATTTTTTCCTCGACCAAAGCTTTAACGAGCAATACCGCGCCGAGGAGAAGATGCTGACTATTTTCGGGTACTTTGCCCTGCTCACCATTATGATTGCGTGTATGGGTCTGTTTGGCCTGGCCTCTTTTATGGCGGAACAGCGCACCCGCGAGATCGGCATACGCAAAGTGCTGGGCTCCTCTATTTCGCAGATCGTGGTACTGCTAACGAAAGACTTTGCCGTGCTGGTGCTGCTGGCCATTGTGCTGGCCTGCCCGCTGGCGTGGTACGGCATGGACAGGTGGCTGCAGAACTTCGCCTACCGCACGCCTGTCAGCATTTGGGTCTTTGTTCTCGCTGGCTTGGTTACGCTGACGCTGGCCATCTGCACGGTGGGCTTTAAGGCCGCCCGGGCTGCCATGTCAGACCCGGTGCTGGCCCTGCGCACGGAGTAAGAGGTGCGATGAGTGGCTGTTGTTTTGTGGGAAAGGACGCTCCCTCAGGAGAGATTTATTACGCTGGGGAAGCAACCTTAACACCTGAAGCGTCATCTTTATAATAAAGCTAAAACTATGAAAAATACACCGGCCGTTTTTCTTACCTCCCTCGCCGTCAGCGCCTTTAGCCTGACAATTCCACTTCCGGCGGCAACCACTGTCCTCAACCTGTTTATAGGGGAGGATATAACTGTGCAGGAGCTGTCTGAAGCAACGGAGAAAAAACACCAGCACACTACCTGCTGCAAGGATCACCCCGGTGATAAATCTGCCTGTGAGAAAACAGAGCGTAACACGAAAGAAAAGACAACGAATGAGCGCGACTTCACCCTGATAGAGGCCTTCAAGGCTACTACAGGCAGGACCTTACCCGGAGGTTCGGCGGCGTACCTCGCGCGGGCAAACAAACCCAGCCAGCGCCTTCCGCTGAAGCATGACGTGAAGAACCCGCTTACTCACCTGTATACGTTATAGAAGGAATGGAAGCAGGCTATCTGCCTTTCGAGAGGCAGGCAAAGGAAGCCGGGAGAGTTTTAGCTATATAAAACGCCCGTTGGTCGAAAAAACCAATCAAAAAGAGGCTAAAAACCTATATTGCCATATAAGCCATATATACCCCTTATACTGCTAAACGGAGGCGGCCTGTTACAAAGCGCTACTGTAAGGATGAACACACGCATGCACGAACGTTTTTTTTCCTTCTTTCGCCGCCACAGTGCGTACGGAGTGCTTTTTTTGCGGCTCGCCATAGCCGTTTTAGTGCTATATGGCGTGCAGGACAATGTCTTTAGCTGGGGCAGAATGCTGGAGTTCAGGGATTTTCTTCAGGCCCGCAACGTGCCATTCCCGCTGTTTTCCGCCCAGCTGTCCGTTTACGTGCAGTTTCTGTGTGGCCTGCTTCTGCTTGCAGGCGCCGCTGTTCGGGTGGTGGGGCTCCTGCTGATCATCAACTTCACAGCAGCGATTTCTATCGCCCATATAGGGCAGTCGTTTCCACAGTATTACCCGGCCGCGCAGCTGATTGCGGTGGGATTTTTCTTTTTGTTCAATGGAGCAGGCCCTGTATCGCTGGATGCTTACCTGGCACGTACACGGAAAGGGCGGAGCAGCCAGGTGGCTGTGAACGATCCCGCTGTCTTCACGAAATCAAACACATGACCTTTAGAAAAACATGTTTGCTGCTTGGTTTGTGCCTGAGCCTTCACGTCTCCGGCTTTGCCGGCCAGCCCACGCAGGCCACTGAGAAATACGCCTTCACCATCGACCTGACGCAGGTGAAGGACGACAAGGTGCAGGTAACGCTACAGGCACCTGCCATCCGGCAGAACGAGATTATATATATCATGCCGAAGATTGTGCCGGGCACCTATTATGTGTCCGACTTCGGAAAGTTTGTGACTGATTTCAGTGCCTACGATACCACAGGCAATGCCCTGGCCGTGCAACAGTTGGACACGAACCGCTGGCAGATCAGCAATGCCCAGGCCCTGGGCAGGGTCACCTACTGGGTGAATGATAGCTTTGATGCGGCCAGGCACGAGGACGTACTGTTTGAGCCGGGCGGCACCAACATCGAGGAAAACAAGAACTTCCTGCTGAACACCTTCGGCTTTGTCGGCTATTTTGAGGGGATGAAGCAGGTGCCGTATGAGCTGAACGTCACGAAGCCGGAGGGCTTTTACGGCTCCACGGCCCTGCAGACCGTTGCCTCCACCGACACCTCCGATCAGTACCTTGTACCGAACTATATGGACCTCACTGATTCGCCGCTGATGTACAACCGCCCCGACACGACGGTGATTGATATGGGAAACACGCAGGTACTGGTGTCGGTGTACTCCCCTTCCGGACGGATAACCTCGGAACCGGTGGCTGCCAATGTGAAAAGCATTCTGGAGGCGCAGCGCGCTTACCTGGGCGGCACGTTGCCTGTAGAGAAGTACGCGTTCATTATATATGTGCCGGAGCGGGTGGGCTTGTCCGGGTCTTATGGGGCGCTGGAGCACTCTTATTCCTCGGTTTACTACCTGCCCGAGATGCCGGAGGCGCAGTTCAGCAGCACCATTCGGGACGTGGCCGCACATGAGTTTTTCCACATCGTGACGCCGCTCAGCATCCATTCGGAAGAGATCGGCAACTTCGACTATATCAACCCGAAAATGTCGGAGCACCTGTGGCTGTACGAGGGCGTAACAGAATACTTTGCCTCCCATGTGCAGGCCTATGAAAACCTCTACGACCTGAACACTTACCTTGAGAAGCTGCGGGAGTACATCATGACATCCAAAGCTTATTATAACGACACCTTGCCTTTCACGGAAATGAGCGCCGGGGTGCTGGACAAGTACGAGAAGGAATACGGCAACGTGTACCAGAAAGGCGCGCTCATCGGGCTGGTGCTGGATGTAACGCTGCGGGACCTGTCGGATGGCAAGTACGGACTGCGGAACCTGATGCTGGACCTCTCCAAAACCTATGGCAGGCAAAACTCTTTCAGGGACGGGGAGCTGTTCGATAAGATTGCCGAGATCACGTACCCGGAGATACGGGAGCTGCTGACCCGCTATGTAGCAGGTACCGAGCCGTTGCCTTTAGAAGAGGTTTTCCGCAAGGTAGGCATCCGGTACGAGCCGGCGGCCAGCGAACAGGTAATCTCCTATGGCGGCTTTATCCCCGGATTCGACCAGGAAGCCGAAAAAATAACGGTGGCAGAAACGGAGGACATGGACGCGTTCGGCAAGAAAATGGGCTTCCAGGTTGGGGACCAGTTGCTGCAGCTGAACGGCACCGCTATCACGCCGCAGAACATCCGGGAACTGATCGGGGAACAACTGCAGCAGATGCAGCCGGGGGAGCCGTTAACCATGACCGTTGGGCGCACAAATGCCCGGGGAAAGCTGAAAAAGAAGAAACTAAAGGGCAAGGCAACCGCCATCCAGCGCGAAACGATGCACGTGCTGGAGCCGGACCCAAACGCCACGCCGGAGCAAAAAGCGTTGCGCGCTGCCTGGTTAAACAATAAGGTTTAGGCGACGGATTTTAGGCCTGGTGTTGCGCACGGCTTTTTGCTGCTATAGCTTAACATACTGTAGCTGTCATAGGGCTGATCCTGTTTGGTTTTGCTTCCGGTCGGAGATATATAGCAAGCCAACCCAGCTTGGTGTAAAGTATATAGCTCATGATACTGAACTCATAACCGCACCATTATTCAGAACGTCAAACTGCCACTACTATAAAATAAAACCATGAAAAAGCTTACTTCAAGCGCCCTGCTGCAAAAGCTGGGAGGGCTGGCCCTATGCCTCAGTTTAGCGTCCGCAGCACAGGCACAGGAGCCCCTGACACTGGAAAAGAGCCTCGAACTGGCCCGCCAGAACAATGTGACCCTGCGGCAGGCCCGCTACAACAGCACCAAAGCCGATATTCTCCTGCGCAAGAACAAGTTTGGCTACCTGCCCGTGCTGACGGCCAACACAGATGTGAGTCGCGTGAACGGCCTGACCTTCGACAACGTGTCGGGGCAGCTGAAGCGGGGCAACACCACCTCCTCGAACCCCTATATGGTGGGGGAACTGGTCTTGTTTAAAGGTTTCTCGAAGTTATATGAGCTGAAGCGGGCAAAACAGCAGGCCATTGCATCGAAGTACACGGAACAGCAAACCGACATAGACCTGGAAGCGGCGGTAACGGGGTATTTCCTGCAGGCTGTGCTGGACCGGGAAAACACCAGGATTGCGCAGGAACGGATCGCGCTGCTGCAACAGCAGTTGGGCAAAACAGAGAAGCTGGAACAGGCCGGTGTGCGCACTCAGGATGATGTTTACCAGATCAAAGCGCAGCTGGCCACCGAAAAGCTGAACCTGATTACGCACGAGAACAGCTACCGGCAATCGGTGCTGGCGCTGGGGCAGCAGATGAACGTGGAGGGCGACATGAACTACCAGCTGGAGGTACCTGCCACGCCCGTTGACCTTGCGGCTGGGCTGCCTTCCCTGGAAATCATTTTAGCGCGGGCCACCAGCTTCTCGCCGCAGCTCAGAGCCACTGCCGCCACACTGGAAGCCTCCCGAAACAGCCTGAAGGTTGTGCAGAGCGGCTTCACCCCCACACTCAGTCTGCAGGGCATCATGGGCTCTAACTTCTCGAGCAATATACTGCAGCAAAACCCGGAAACGCAGCAGATGGAGCAGATTAAATACTTCGAACAGCTGGACCTGAACCAGCAGAAAATCGTACAGCTGAACCTGCGCATCCCCATCATTAACGGCCTGAGCAGGCACTTTGACGCGCAGGCGGCCCGGGTGGATATGCGGAATGCTGAGCTCGACTACGTAGCGGCCCGGAACACCCTGCGCCAAACGGTGGAACAGGCGTACCAGGATGTGCTGGCGGCGCGTGAAAAGTACAACACCGTCACCGCGAACCTGGAATACACGGAGAAGGCCTTTGCGTCGGCAAAACGGAAATATGAACTGGGCACCGTTGATTTCTTCTCTTATATGGAGTCGCTCAACAATAAAAATAAAGCCCAGGCAGAGCTGTTGCAAAGCAAGTGCGAGTTCTATTTCAAGCAACGCATACTGGAGCTCTACCAGGGATAATATTTCTTCCGGATATCGCTTAATGTTGGGAGCCGCACTTAGATGCGGCTTCTTTAGTGAGTGGGTACTAACATTTTACGGCATCTCAAAACCATTTGTGACGATTAATTGTAGAAAGTGTACTTTAACCTAATTTTATAGATTGATTATGAGTTTCAGTATCTTTACAAGGAAGTACCTAAACCATCGCCCCTGATGCGCCTTTTTCACCTTTCGCTTACGAGTCTGCTTCTGTTTTTTACGATAACCTGCTTTGCGCAGAAAGCTGTGGTACGAGGTTTTGTGCGGTCTGGCAATAACGGTGAGGCACTCATTGGGGCCACCGTCACAGTTCCGGCCCTTAACCTGGGCACCATCACCAACGAGGAGGGCTTTTACTCCCTTACCCTGCCTGCAGGCGAGCACACGGTGCAGGCGACCTACCTGGGTTTCACCAGCCTCACACGCCAGGTGCGGGTAACAGGAAACGCACAGCAGCAGCGCCTGAACTTTTCGCTGGACACGGCCAACACGGAGCTGAAAGAGGTGCAGGTAGAGGCAAACTCGCTGCGCCAGAAGCTGAACGATACCCGCATGAGTGTAGAGATGCTCACGACGCGGGAGGCAAAGCTGCTACCGGCCCTCTTCGGGGAGGTGGACCTGATAAAAACCCTGCAGTTAAAGCCCGGCGTGCAGTCCGGCGGCGAGGGCTCCTCCGGCTTGTATGTGCGCGGCGGCGGCCCCGACCAGAACCTGGTGATGGTGGACGACGCCGTGGTATATAACCCTTCGCACCTGTTCGGTTTTTTCAGCGTGTTTAATCCCGATGCCGTCAAGAGTGTGGAACTGTACAAGGGCGGCTTCCCGGCCCAGTACGGGGGCAGGCTGTCGTCGGTGATGGAGGTGAAGCTGAACGACGGCAACAATGAGGGCATCCGGGCAACAGGCGGGCTTGGCATCATTGCATCGCGCCTGACCGTGGACGGCCCCATTGTGAAAGACAAGCTGAACTTCACCGTATCCGGCCGGCGCACCTATGCCGATATCTTCACCCGCCAGGTAAACCGCCTCAGCGAGGGCCAGGAAGACTACAGCCCTATTCCTGACTATTACTTCTACGACCTCAATGCAAAGCTGTCCTATAATATTGGCCGCAACGACAACCTGACCCTGAGCGGTTACTATGGGCGCGACTTCTTCGGTTTTGACGATGATGACTTCAAGTTTGGCTTTGACTGGGGCAACACGATGGGCACGCTGCGCTGGCGCCATAAGTTCAACAATAACCTATATGCCACCACCTCGCTGCACAGCACCAGCTACGAATACAACATCCGCAACGAGATAGACGTGTTTCAGCTGAGCCTCACCTCGGCTATCCGGGACTACAGCTTCAAAACAGATTTCGACCTGTTTCTGAAGGGAGGCCACGGCATTAAGTTCGGAGCCATGGCAACGCACCACCATTTCACCGTCGGCCGTCTCAGCTTTCAGGCCACCGACAGCACGCTGAACCTGGGAGCCGGCACCTCGTTTAACGCGGCCGAATTCGGCGCGTACGCCTCCGACGATTACGCGGTAAACGCACAGCTCTCGCTGAACTACGGACTGCGCCTGTCCGGCTTTCGGAGCAATAAAACCTATATAGCCCTGGAGCCGCGCTTCGCAGCTAAGTACAACCTGAACGAGAGCACCTCGCTGAAAGCCAGTTTCGCCAGCATGATGCAGTATGTGCACCTGGTGTCTAACTCAGGCGCCTCGCTGCCCACCGACGTCTGGTATCCCTCCACCGCAGGGGTAAAGCCGCAGCGCTCGCAGCAGGCCGCCGCCGGGGTCAGCAAGTTGTTTGGCCGGGGCAGGTACCTGCTCACCAACGAGGTATACTATAAATGGATGCGCAACCAACTGGATTTTCGGGACGGCGCAAACCTGTTTGTGAACGACAGCCTACAGAACGAGTTCCTGTTTGGCCTCGGGAGGAGCTACGGCAACGAGATCTACCTGGAAAAGATCAAAGGGAGAACCACCGGCTGGATTGGCTACACCCTCTCCTGGACCTACCGGAAGTTTGACGGCAACAACCCCCTCGACGACATCAACGGCGGGCGCTGGTTCCCGACGCGCTACGACCGCCGCCACGACCTGAGCCTGGTGGTGGTGCACCAGCTGAACAAGCGCCTCAGCCTGACCGGCGCCTTTGTGTTCAGTTCCGGCAGCCCTTTCTCCATTCCGGTCGCCCGCTTTGCGTTTCAGGATGTGGAGGGCAAAGGCACTTCCATCGTTCCGATATACGAAGACCGCAACAGCTACCGCCTCAGCCCTTACCACCGCCTCGATTTGAGCGCGGTGCTGAAGCTGAAGCCGAAACACGGCGAGTCTGACCTTACCTTCAGCGTCTACAACGTATATAACCGGCGAAATCCCTACTTTGTGTACTTCGACCAGGTAAAGGACCAGGAGCGAAACGATATCCTCGGGTTTCAGGCAAAGCAGGTATCGCTTTTCCCTATAATCCCGTCTGTCACCTACAACTTTAAGTTCTGATGAAACCCAAGCACCTCCTGTACTTACTGCTGCCGCTTGCCACCCTGCTCCTGCATAGCTGTGACTTAGACAAAGACATAGACGTTGTGTTGCCCGCGCATGAGTCGCAGCTGATTGTGGAAGGTTACCTGGAGTCGGGGAAACCGTACCGCGTCGCTGTGCACGAGAGCGCCGGGTACTTTGACCCGCCGACGGCCCCGCTGGTGCCGGACGCAAAGGTGTTAATCACCCACAACGGCCGCCGTATCGAGCTGGAGTATAAGCCGAAGCTGGATTCCAAATCCGGCTTTATCTATACCCACAGCTCCAGCGAGATCATGGCCGGAGAGCCCGGAGATGTATATACGATAGAGGTGACAGACGACAGCGGACGGAAAATAACAGGCTCCACCACCATTCTGCCTGTTGTTCCGATCGATACGGTGGAATGGCGTTTCAATGAGAAGGAGGAGCGAGAGGCGCTGCTGCTGACATCGTTCCAGGACGATGTGAACACCAGCAACTATTACCGTTACATCACCAACCTCGACAGCCTGAACAACGGCTCGGAGCAGGATATCTACACCTCCGATGAGCTAACAAACGGCGAGCGTGTTTCCTTTGGCTCAGCCTATTCTTTTGACCCTGGTGACACGGTGATTATCCGGCTTTACAACATAGAGAAGCAGTATTACGAGTTCCTGGCTTCCACCTCTAACGCCAAAGACGCGAACGGCAACCCATTTGCGCAGCCTTCCAGAATCATGTCGTCGGTGCAGGGTGGCATGGGCATCTTCACGAACCTTGCCGTTCACCAAAGGACTGTTATCATCGAGTAGGTTAGCCTTCTACTACTATAAAGCGCAGGTAAGTCCCATAGCTCAAAATTACAGCTGGCAATCAGGTTTCTTTCCAGCGATGCCCTTACGCTCTAACTCCTTTTCACCAGCTCGCGGATAAGCAGGGTCATGCAGGGTTCGGCCAGGGCAGCGGCGGCTAAAATATCGGCCAGAGCCACTTTCTTGATTCTGTCCGGCGTACACATGTCCGTGATCACGGAAACAGCAAAAACCGGCATGTTCATATGGCGGGCGGCAATCACCTCCGGCACCGTTGACATACCCACGGCATCCGCACCGATGTTGCTCAGGTACCGGTATTCAGCTTTTGTCTCCAGCATCGGCCCCGGCACGCTCACGTAAACGCCCTCCTGCAGCACAATGCTATGATCTTCCCCCACTACCATCGCCTCGCGTACGAGGTGCTCGTCATATACCTCGCTCATGTCCGGAAAGCGCGGCCCCAGTTCGTCCAGGTTCTTCCCGATCAGCGGGTTTGTGGGCAGCAGGTTGATGTGGTCGGTAATCACCATCAGGTCGCTGGTGTTGAAGCGCGGGTTCAGGCCACCCGAGGCGTTGGACACAAACAGCTTCTGTACCCCCAGCAGCTTCATGACGCGCACCGGGAACACCACCTGCTCCATCGTGTAGCCTTCGTAATAGTGGAAGCGCCCCTGCATCACCACCACCCGGCGGCCCGCCAGCAGTCCGCAAATAAGCTTGCCTGAATGGCTCTCCACGGTAGATACCGGGAAGTTGGGTATGTCTGCGTAGGACAGCGTGTACTGTACCTCCACCTCCTTCACCAGCGCCCCAAGGCCTGTGCCCAGTATAATCCCGAATTCCGGCGCAAAGCCGCTCGTTTTGTTTTGTATATAAGCAGTAGACTCCTGCAACAGCTGCATCATATGTGCTAATTTAGAATGGTTATCTAACCGTGTGCCTGTGTTGACATTCCTGTATGAACGAATCCGGCTTTATTTAGCTACACCTGCAGCCAAAAAAGCAGTTGTTCCGTGTGGCCGATCCGCGTTTTATCAGAGCAAAATTGCAAAAAATAGACATGCCTTAAAACACAAACCGCTTTCAGGCATAGTGCCTAAAAGCGGTTTATATAGTTCCTGCTCCCGATCAGTTGTAACCGATCAAGAACGGCGCAGGCAAGGTTGCTGTGATGCTGTTCTTCAAACTCAGCTTACTCCACGCTCAGGTCGTAGGGCATACGGGCCTGCACGCCCTGCATGGAACCCACTTTTTTATAAAGCTTGTAGTAAGGATATAATTCCCCGAGCTCAGCTTTGATGGACTGCTCTTTTGCCTCTACGCCAAAGCCCTTAAACATTTCTTCGAAGAAAGACTTGCGGGCGGGAAGCGCTTTGAGGCGGTAATCATCTGACACATTGGCCTTTTTAGCGGCAATCGCGATGGCCTCTTCCAGGCCGCCATATGTATCCACCAGGTTCCGCTGCTTTGCCTCGATGCCAGACCACACGCGCCCGGAAGCGTACTCCTTCAACTGGTCTTGGCTCATGCCACGGCCCTGAGCGGCTTTGCTGGTGAAGGTCTCGTATATCTGGTTGATCTGCGTCTGCACGATTTCCTGCTCCTGCGCCGTCATCGGACGGGTGATGGTAGGCATGTCAGAGAACTTACCGGTGCTGACGTGGTCGACGGTGATGCCCAGTTTATCATTCAGAAAACCCCGGATGTTAGGGATCACGCCGAACACCCCGATGCTGCCGGTAATGGTGTTGGGGTGCGCCACAATGGTATCGCAGCCCATGGCGATATAGTAGCCGCCCGAAGCTGCCACATCAGACATTGACGCAATTACCGGCTTCTTCTTTTTGGTAAGCTGAATCTCGCGCCAGATCACATCCGAGGCAAGGGCGCTGCCGCCCGGTGAGCTGATGCGCAGCACCACCGCCTTCACATCATCGTCCATGCGCGCGCTGCGCAAAGCGTCGGCAAAGCGGCGGCTGCCAATGTTGCCTTCATCGCCTTCGCCATCCACGATGTCGCCTTCGGCATATATAACTGCGATGCGGTTTTTGGAGGTGCTAACTTCTATGTTCCCTTTTACTTTCTTGTATTTTTCGAGCTGCACCAACTCCATTTTGTCCTCGTCTTCGATACCGGTTTTCGCTTTCATGTAGCTGATCACCTCATCGTAGTACCCGATGTCCGTAATCAGCTTGTATTTTTTGGCGTCTTCCGGGTCGCGCACCAGCAGGTTGTCCTGTACGTTCTTCAACTCTGCCGCCTCAACGCCGCGCGCTTTGGCAATCTGCTCTAACTGGTAGTTGTTGATGGAGTTGAGGAAGGAGTTGAGCTGTTCGCGGTTGGCATCGCTGGCCTGCTCCAGGAAGAAAGGCTCTACCGCGCTTTTATAGGTTCCGACTTTGAAGATCTGCGCCTGGATGTCGAGTTTGTCGAGCAGTCGCTTGAAAAAGAACATCTCAGAACTCATGCCGTTGAACTCCACCGTCCCGATCGGGTTCAGGTAGATCTTGTCAGACACGGAAGCCAGGTAATACGCTTTTTCGGTTGCCACATCGGTATAGGACACCACGAACTTGCCTGACTTTTTAAAGTCGATCAGTTCGTTCCGCACCTCTTCGAGCTTCGCCATGCCAGCATCCACCAGTGTCATGTTCAGGAAAATCCCTTCGATGTTATCATCTGTCTTCGCACGGCGGATGGCCGCTTTAATCTGGTCCAAGCCGTCGGTGCTGGAGAAAGCGCCGAACGAGAAGCCGAGCTCCGCAAACGGATTTTCCGGGTCGCGCTCCGAAATAGGCTTGTCCAGCTTCAGTTCCAGGACAGATCCTTCGGCTACCTTCACTTCGTCAGAAGAAGCGGTGCTGGCGGCGATACCGATCAGCAGCAGAAAGCCAATAAAAAAGAATACGAGCAGGCCTACAATAGTAGCCAGCACGTATTTCAGAAAACTTAGCATGTTGTATGTGGGTTAATAATTGTATGGTTTTAAGAGGATATTCAAGCGCCTCCACAGCAATATACAAAAATAGAGCAATTTGTTCTGCCGCTGCTCACCTTCTCGACCAACCACGGCTTTTTATAGACCAGTTTCGTTATTCGTTGCTCGTTTTACGCAGGATTTATATATTCGAAAAACTATTAACGAATAACGGGCAACAAAAAACTAATACCCATATTTCTTCCCCCACTGCGCCTGCAGTTGCTTGCGCATGTCGCTTTCGCGGCCGTTCTGGCCGGGCTGGTAAAAGGCGGTGCTGCTGAGCTCCTGCGGCATAAACTCCTGCTGCACAAAATTGCCTTCGTAGTCGTGGGCGTACTTGTAGTTGTTGCCGTACCCGATTTCCTTCATCAGTTTGGTGGGCGCGTTGCGGATGTGCAACGGCACCGGCAGGTTGCCTGTTTGCTGCACCATCTGCCTTGCCTGCTTGATAGCCTTGTACGAGGCATTGCTCTTTGGCGAGGTTGCCAGGTACACCGTGCACTGCGACAGGATAATCTCCGCCTCAGGATAGCCAATCATCTGCACTGCTTGGAAACAGGAAGTAGCCATCAGCAGCGCGTTTGAGTTAGCCAGGCCAATGTCTTCGGAAGCGGCAATCAGCAGGCGGCGCGCGATGAACTTCGGGTCTTCGCCGCCCTCTATCATGCGGGCCAGCCAGTAAACGGCAGCATTCGGATCAGAGCCACGGATGGACTTTATATAGGCTGACACCAGGTCGTAGTGCATTTCCCCCGACTTGTCGTACATCACGATGTTCTGCTGCGCCACCTCCTTTACCAGGTCATTTGTCAGCACCACCTCATCGCCTTTTCCGGCTTCTGCCACTATCTCCAGCAGGTTCAGCAGCTTGCGTGCATCCCCGCCCGATATCGTCAGCAGCGCCTCGTACTCTTCTATCCGCACGTTGCGGTGCCGCATCCACTCGTCCTGCTCCAGGGCCTTGTCCACTAGCTCTATCAGTTCGTCTTTTGTCAGGTGCTTGAGTATATATACCTGGCAGCGCGACAGCAACGCCGAGATCACTTCGAATGAGGGATTTTCGGTGGTGGCCCCCACCAGCGTGACGGTTCCTTTCTCCACGGCCCCGAGCAGCGCATCTTGCTGCGACTTGTTGAAGCGGTGGATCTCGTCGATAAAAAGCACCGTTCCCTGCCGCTTCTTGGCCTGGTCAATCACTTCGCGTATATCTTTTACACCTGAGTTGATGGCACTAAGCGCCACGAATGGCACTTTCATCTGGTTGGCGATGATGTTGGCCAGTGTGGTTTTGCCCACGCCCGGCGGTCCCCACAAGATCATACTGGGAATTACACCTCCCTCTATGTAGCGGCGCAGGATGCCGGTGGGGCCAACAAGGTGTTTCTGGCCGTAGTACTGGTCCAGGTTATGCGGGCGCATGCGCTCGGCAAGCGGTATGTTCGGATGGTTCATCTGCTCTTTTCTTTCTCCGGAAACTGTTAAAGACAAAGCTACGAATTTGAGGGCAAAACCTCTGTGCCAACACCAGGCTGCTGGGGTAGCTATATATGGCGCTTTACCAGTAAAGTTGCTTTGAGTCGAGCGGCTAAAAGTTGTTTTCACTAAACATGCAGGAACATAATTTATGTAGCGCAGTACATGTTATAACTGCTTTTAACCTAACCGGCACTATGAAATACAGAAAATTAGGAAA
>Ga0210040_10002601_pt1 | contig 25328 bp, 23 predicted proteins | sample CryGeyCG12114_NA_FD_185462 | JGI IMG/M metagenome (GOLD analysis project Ga0210040, IMG submission 185462) | Groundwater microbial communities from aquifer - Crystal Geyser CG19_WC_8/21/14_NA (SPAdes) (version 2) | ecosystem: Environmental > Aquatic > Deep subsurface > Groundwater | place: USA... | reverse complement strand
GCAAGCTACCACCGTGGTATTAGATAATCCCAAACAAGCAGTAGCCATTCCGCGCGGCTTTGCCACCGGCTATTGCACCCTGACCGATAATACTACCATGCTGTACCTATCCGATAACGATTACCACCTTAACACCGAAGCCGGATTACTTTGGAGCGATCCGAAATTAAATATTGATTGGCTGACAAAAGATCCTATTCTATCCGAAAAAGATAAAGGATGGGCACTTACAAGCTAAATTCAACTTACTCTTATTGTATATTTTATACCTGTATTTATATTATTTGGTCTTTTTTTATTAAAATCTTTAGTTTTTTAAACTAACGTTCGTACTTTTTGTTTAAATTAGATTAAATAGAATATTCCTAATCTCAGCGCTTAGAATTTCCTTTTCAATATGAAAAAGTTTTACGACATGGTAGTTGTAATGCCTATTGGACCAAAATTTTCCATAGACTTTGCTATTGATAATATCCACAGCATTCAACATTACACCAGTTGCCGTTACAAAATAGTTATTATTACGGAGCCAAACGCTACGGTCGGCCCCGAACTACTGCGGCAATTTCCGGATCTTGATATAGTGGCTTCACCCAGGAGCTATCCGAAAAATGGCGGCTTGTACGCCAAAGTAGGGCATGCTTACCGCCACGTAGTAGAAAATTACCGCTTTGATGCTTTACTTCGCCTGGACCTGGATGCCATGATTATCGGCAAAGACCCCGAAGTGGAAGCCATTAAGATGTTTAAAGCCAACCCCAAAATGGGTATTGCGGGTCAGTACCCCAACGCGTATACCGGTAAAATTTGGGATAATTACTGGGGCCGGAAAGAAACGTTAAAGGCTGTTACTTGGCAATTGCCCCGCCGGCCAAGAGGGAACTGGGAAGTATTAAAATTATATGTAAAAGCGCTTAAATATAATTTTGTTGCCGGTGACTTTGTATTTGGAGGCGTTTGCTTTTTGAGCGAGCCTTTTCTGATTAAAATGTACGAAGAAGGTTACCTGCCCAATGAGAACCTGGGCAAATGCTACCTGGAAGAAGATCATATTTTTAGCTTAATAGCCAAGGCCTATGGTTTTGAATTAGGCGACTTGGCTTCGGGCAATCTGCCATTTGGCTGCGACTGGCTGACCCTGCCTGCACATCCGGAACAATTACTTAAAGACGGCAAGAAAATCATCCATTCTACCCGTTCCTGGAAAGACATCAAAGAACCCCAAATTCGTGAATTCTTCCGTAAGGTGAGAGAAGAAGTAAAAACTGTAGCCGAATAAATAAAAGCAATAATTAAATAGATATAAAAAAGGGACTGCAAAAAGCAGGTCCCTTTTTTCGTTTGATAAGATTTACCCAATTACCGGATAATCTCGACCCAACCTTTCCAGATTTGCCCTTTAGAACTGGTTAATTGGTAATAATAAATACCATCCGCAATGCCTTCTCCGGTCCAGGTATTCTGATAGTTCTTTTGTTCATAAACCAGCTTGCCCCACCGGTTAAATATCTTCAGATCGGTAGGTAAGCAAGTAATGCGGGGTACAAAGGTATCGTTCAGGCCGTCGTTGTTGGGTGTAAATACATTGGGTACCAATTTGTTTTTATCGGCTTGCACCGCCACTACTTTTTGGGTTACTTTACAACCTTCTCCGTAATAAGCCGTCAGGCTTACTTCGTACTGACCAATGGTAGTATATTCGTGCGATGGCGTGGCCTCCTTAGAAGTTGCGCCATCGCCAAAATCCCATAAAAAGCCGGTAGCACCAGTAGTAGCATTTGTAAAAGTGGCGGTAAATGGTATAAAACCTTCAATGCTGATATCAGTACCGCATTCGGTAGGTTCGGCAGCAGCTTTTATAAGCGGCTGCGGATATACGGTTATTTCCTGGGTACTAATACCGGTACAAGCGCCTAAGGTCACGGAATAGGTTAAGATATTGGTGCCGCTAAAACCTAAATTGGGCGTAAAGAATCCGCCCGCGCTTACTCCCGTACCCGACCAGGTGCCGCCTGCTGGGCTTATAGCCGGAATTTGAAATCCCGGAGCATCCGGGCAAACGGCAATCACCGGTCCTTGCGTAAACTGGAGGGTAGGTTCTATCGTAACGGTTTTGGTTTTGGTAACGGCGCAGAAATCATTGGCTATGGTATAAGAAAGCACATGAGTACCTATCAGGGTTTCGCTGGGCGTAAATAAACCACTGGCGCTTACGCCGGTGCCCGACCAGGTGCCGCCCGCCGGCGAAAAACCGGTAAGCATAACCGGGAACGATCCGGAGCAAATGCTTTCGTCGGGCCCGGCTACCACTTCCGGCAAAATATTAACGGCTACGGTTTGGCTGGTGGTAACCGGACAACCTTCCGTATTAGTAATAGCATAAGTAATAGTATGGGTGCCGGCTCCGGCAGCTGTTGGATCGAAAGTATTACCGGATAGGCCGGGACCGGTAAAAGTGCCGTCCGGTACCGAAGGAACCAAAGTAAGCGCATCGGCGGGCAAACAAATCTGGGGTGTTAAACCTGTAAAAGAAACCGGTTCAACGGCTGTAATGGTTATAGTTTTAGTACTAATGCTTTCACAACTGCCGGTTTTTACGCTATAAGTCAGGGTGATAGTTCCTTCCAGGCCGCTAGGATTGAACGTACCGGTTGGGGTAATGCCGGGCCCTGACCAGGTGCCGCCCACCGCCGGGCTAAAACCGGTTAATTGGTAAGCCGGCTGATTGCCGCAAATAGTTTCATCATTTCCGGCTATTGCCACGGGTACATTTACATCAAATTTAAAAGCGGCATTATTGCAATTAGACGATTGATTTGTTCTGGACCAGGCCCCGGGAGTAGTAGGAAAAGCAGAAAGACCACCGCAACCGCCACAAACGGCCTGGTACACAAATCCCCGCTTATCAAAACGGCTGGTACCCCCGTCTACGTGTTCACCATGTCCGTTTGAGGATTGTACGCCGCCAAAGTAAGTAGCATATTCCAAACTTCGGGCATCCTGAGAAAGCAGCATCAGGTAAAAATCTTGCCCGTCGGTCGTTTGCTGGTAAGCGTCGTTGGTAACGGGCAAGTTATTTGTAGTACCATTATCATACCCTTCATTAGCTCCCCCGCCCCAGCCCGCTACATAAATCCGGCTACAGTTATCTACCAGAAATGCGGTAGGCGAAATATTAGCAAGACTAGAAGCCGTGGCATTGGTGTTGCCAAAAACCGTAGAGAAAATGCTAGTGGTTAAATCGTTGCTTAATTTATGAATAAACTGCTTGCCGTTGGCATTGGTATATACATTCTCAGTAACCGGGTATTGTCCTAAGCTCTGGCCTAACAAATACACATCATCATTCTGATCTAACTGTACAAAGTAAGTTTGGTCGTATTGATCGGTGCCGATATAAGACAAACGTTCGAGGGTAGTACCATTGTTATTAATTTTGGCCAGAAAGCCATCCGCACGACCACCCTGAAAAGTAGCTTGGTAAGCCCCGGTGGTACCGGGTAAGCCGGAACTGGTAGTACCGCCGGCAATAAATATATTGTTCTTACTGTCTAACTGAATAGAATAAGCTGCATCAGCACCACCACCGCCTAAAAAGCTACACCATTCCAACGCCAGGCCGGTAGTAAGTTTGGCTACAATGGCATCGTTGGTACCGCCGCCAAAGGTTTGCTGAAACCCATTTGTAACCGGAAAATTAGCTGATTGGGTAGAAGATACAATATATACGTTATCCGCCGCATCTGTTATGATATCAGCCCGAAACTGATCGCCATAATTTTTATCTAAAGCATGTACGGGTTGCCTGAAGCTAGGATACTCTGAAAATATTCCGTCGTTGCCGGTACCACCCAAAAAAGTAGAAGCCAGCACACTAGCGCCATCAGCACTTAGTCGGCTGATGAATAAATCACTACCTTGGCTAAACAGGATGCCATGTAAGGGCGATATCCAGCCAGTAGAACCAGTAGAATTAGGATTATTAAAAGTTCTATCCGCAGCCCCCGTCGTCGTAGGATAATTGGAAGAACTAGTAGCACCTAAAATCAGCAACTCGTTTTTACTATTTACGACTAAACTGCTGGGTATTTCGGTGCGGTTTCCGCCCAGGTAAGTGGCATAAAGCAAGGCCGAGCTACCGCTGGCGTTCGGATTGTATTTAAGAATACCAATATCCCAGGCTGTATAACTATCAAATCCACCGTTACCATCCGCTACACCAATTGGTTCAATATCGCCTTGCCATTGGCCCAGGGTAGTCGGAAAGCCGATGCCCAGCACAATACCGCCCGAATACATATTGCCTGCATTGTCGTAAGTAGCCGTAAAGCCCCAGTTATCGGCAGTGGAGCCCGAAAAAGTAGAAAACAGCAAAGTTGGGTCGATGGTTAGGGGTTGCGAAGCATCGTAGCTATTAGGAAACTCAAAAGAAACGATGTTTTGCTCCAGCTTAAACTGGCAAGGCACCGGCACTACGGCACCATTTATTTCCTGGTAAGCAATCGGTTTCTTTTCAGTTATTTCGTTTACCGAGGTTTTGATATGCAAATCGCCGTAAACCAAAGTTAGCTGCTCGGCGCCTTTGTATTGCATCCGGATAATGCTTGGGTCGGTGTGGGGCTGCACCGTAAAATCGTACTTCAGATGCTCCTCTTTTTCGTATATCTGCATGGAAATACCCGGATACAAGTTTTGATAATTTACTTCTTCGTAAGCTTTCACGCTCGAAGCCCACTTAGCCGGATTATCGCCAATAAAGTAATTACGCAAGGTTGGCGTGGCATTTTTGCCGTTGAGGCCGGGGCTTGCCGTTGCACCTAAAAAAGTAACTGCGTAAGCATGCCCTTTAATCTGATTAGACCCAGGTTCATTTTGGGCCTGCGCATTAGCGTGCTGATGCGCCAGCGCCGAGTTGTCGTAAAAATTATATACAAATCCCTGGCTTTGCAGGTATAAATGGCCGCCGGGTAAGTTGGCCCGATACCGCACTGATTTATCCCATTGGTTTTTATTCTGGATAAATTCTAAACTTTTATCGGGAGCCAGGGGGGCCGCCATAGCCGGCGTTGATTTTGGAGCCTGCCCCAGTCCGCTTACATGAATAAAAAATAAAAAACAATATATTAGAGTAAATCTATGTTTCATGCAGGTGAAATTATATATTAAAGATATAGAAAAAGTTTTAAGAAAGTAGCTAAGCAAAGCCCAATAAGCATCTGCTTCTACTAAATCAGACCCGGTAAGAGACAATATGGTTGCTTAACAAAAACAGTTCAAAAATTTATGAAGTAAAGCAGGATAGTGATATTATTTCCTGGCTTTTACGGCTATTCTTTTTGTAAATCAAGGTGCTGGTGCCGCAAAGGTGGTAGGCTAACGACAAGAGAAAATAAGCTTATCTCATTCTTGTTGGAATTCAATTGCTAAATAACCGACCCAAATTAAAACAACAATGAATTACTCTTTCGGCAGAGACGCCTATATGGCCGGGATAAACCATAGATAATACTTTATTCTTGCTACTTAATACATTATGAAGAAAATAAGTTAAGTTCAAAATATTGCCTTATTGCTTATAAAAGCTATTTTCCTCCCCTACCCCCTCCCAAGCGGGACTTTTGGGCTGAGCTACCTCTTTTTTCTCAACTTATTTTCTTCACCGTATACTTAGAATAATGCATTAAAATATGAAACAAACCAATATTATCTACCTGCAGCACCATTACCCATTCTGATAACTTTTACTTTTACCGGCGCTACGCCGGCTTTTACTAAATCTACTCTGCGGGCGGCTTTTAAAGATAAATCTACAATGCGGCCTTTTACATGAGGTCCCCGGTCGGTAACTTTTACCTTTACCGTTTTGCCGTTTTGCTGGTTGGTTACTTTTATTTTGGTGCCGAAAGGTAAGGTTTTATGCGCTGCCGTAAGTTTGCCTTTTCGGTAAGGCTGGCCATTGGCCATTCTTTTTCCCTGAAACTTATTGCTGTAATAAGAAGCTTTGCCTTCCTGTATAAAGCGCCCGGAGCCGGAACAAGCTACCAATTGGGCTAAAATAAAAATACTCACCAGTCGGCAAGCTATCAAACGGAACTTAAGCAGAGCATACATATAAACAAAAATAAATAAAGCCTCTTAGCTTTAAAAGTAAAACGTAAAAACAAACCCACTTAAGGTAGCGGCGTAAAAGTAGCAGTACCCAATATAATTAATATGTCTTTACAACCTGCCTTAGAACAAAAATTAGCCAAACGCTACGAGCCATCCAGCTCGGTACAAGATAATTTCCGGGGTAAGGACATTACGTTTATAACCAATAAAGCCGGCGATCCGGTTACTTTATATATTGGCAAACGCAATCCGGACGGCAGTATTATGGGCGAACGGTATGCGCGTAAAATTCAGTACGCCCCCGATGAAGATACCATTTTAAAAAGTCATTGGGATTTAAAAGGAAAAGTACAGCGGGGCTGATTTAATATCTTTTTCTTAATTATCTGTATTGCAGGAAGTAAAATAAGAGCCTTCCTTCTCTATAAGGCAGCATAAAAGCAAGTGCCCGTTTAGCATTAATCTATTAAAACCTCCATCTATACCATCGGCAAAAAAAAGTCCCCTTCTACAATAAGAAGGGGACTTTAGAACTAATATGTTTTAAGATTTTAAGCGCTGATTATTTTTGGTTGTAATTATACAACTCTACGGCCTGGGTTAGTTTATCTTTTTTAAAGATACCGGTAAACCACGGTATACTAATTAAAGCGGCTCCGGCATATACCGCTGGGTTTACCTGAAAACCTGTTGTATTAGCTGAATTCCGGAAAGATTGGGTAAAGCCATAAATGAGCAAACCGGCACCGGCCAAAGATACCCCCGTTTCCAGGTATTTGCTTTTCCGGTATTGATCCATTAATTCCAAGCTGCCCGGATTATCTCTTAATGCTTCGCGAAGGTTGTTGTAATTATAACTTTGTAGTTCGCCGTTGTCTTTCGAAAAGAAATAAATATTGCGTCGGCTCGAATTGCCCCAGCCGTAACCGCCAAAACCACCGTAACCATAACGGCCGTAGCCATACGGCCCGTACGGACTATAATTATTATAGAACGTTTTAGAAACGTAGTATTTAGAAATGCGTCCGCTTAGTACGCGTTGGGCAAAATCATCGGTGCCCCCATACGGATCGGAGATCTTGAGGAAAAAACCATTTTCATTCTGGTAATATCTTACGGTACTTACTTCATACCTGATAGAATCGTCGAGCAGGAAATAATTGCTTTTGAGAAAAGGGCTTTTCAGCTGCACCCGCCGGGCATACACTTTCTGGCCGTTAGCCAGGCCCACAAAATGAGTACGCGGATCATCGTCGCTCCTTACTTGCGAAAACGAAAAAAGCGGCAAAGAAAATAAACAAAGCAAAAAGATCAGTTTTTTCATAAAAGGTAAATATCAAAAGCTAAAATAAACTTAAAAATTGTACGCGGATTTGGCTAAGGCTAACCTAAATCCTTACGGTGTATGCATAACGAAAACAGGCCTGAATTAGCATGTACCCACCGCTTGTTTTAAGAATAAATTACGACCAAAACCGGGCAGTTCAACCGCTTTTTTTTGCCGTTCGTCGCTTTAAACCAGCTATTCACTCATCCTGGTTTTCTAGTTCAGAAATTAGCCTGCACCTTTGTACTGTTCAGTAAGTTAAAAACGCACAAAAATAAATAAAGCTTACGCTGTAACTATTTACCGGCAAGCTGGTGAACCCAGAAAAGAAGAATAAGCAAGCCCAAGTAAATAAAATTTTGTAGCCCAGGCAACCTTAAAAGAAGTGGTTGCATCTTACTAACATCAGGCAGAAGCGCAGACGGGTAACCGGCTTTTAAAGGTAGGCCATTTGAAATAGAAAAGTTAGAGTTCCTATAAATCAATTTTAAAATTTACCTATAAATGTCATGAAAAAGTTCTTATTCACGCTCGCCCTTTTAATTAATGCTGCATTGGCATTTGCTATAGATGGACAAACTAATGTCCGCGCTACCACCGACAATGTAAAAATGTACCGCCAAGCCGGCACTTCTTCCGATGTAGTTACCGCGCTTAAAAGTACCGACAACGTGGTAGTAATCCGGAAGCATAACGCCAACTGGACTTTGGTTACTTTTAACGATAAAGTGGGTTACGTAGTAACCTCTGAGTTAACGGCCCGCAAAAGCCCCAAAGATTTAATACCGGCAAAATAGCTGTCATAACCAAGCTTTTTCGCCTTTATGGCTCTACGAAAGCGTTCCTTAACAAAACTTTAACGCTCCCTTAGCAATAGTTAATATATCCTTAACTATAGCGTGCCTACCGGCTATCTAACTTTGCACCGTACCCGCAACTGCTGTTGCCGGCATATTTACCGAACAAATTACGATACATTCTAACTACTACAACTATGAAAAATACAGATGATTTAATTGCTTTTCTGTTGTTATCCGTCGTGGCTTTGGCAGAAAACGGCAGCAGCTAACGCTACTTGTGAATGCCTGGCACATCTGCTCGGGCCGGTTACTGAAACAAGCAGATAAACTGTAACAAAACCGAACGAATTTGTACGGAAACGCACACTAAATAACTAGAAACAAAATAAAAATAGTCATTTAAAAGCAGCAGAAGCACTTTTACTAATTGACACACCACTTGTAAAACAATCAGTACCCGTTGGCCTACTTCTGAAACAAATACCAAAGCGTAAATCAAAATCAGAAACAAAGGCAGTAATTAAGCTCTAAATCGATTATAAAAAAATTAGCAGTAAGAACTAAAAAAATTAAAACCATGAAAAAGCTCATCTTCACCCTCGCCCTTTTAATTAACACTGTTTTGGTATTTGCCAAACCCGATCAGCAATTAGCGCAAGCCGCTACTGATAATGTAAAAATGTACCGCCAGGCGGGTACGTCTACCGAACAATTAAAGTCTCTGAAAAGCACCGACGAGATCGTAGTTGTTCGCAAACATAATGCAAACTGGACCATTGTAACCGTAAACGGCCAGGTTGGTTATGTGCTTACCTCCGAGTTAACTCAGAAAAGAGATATTAAAAATATTGCTATGGCGAGATCTAATCGCCGCTAAAGTTTTTGTTTGTTTGTTTTGTAAAAAGGGGGGTACACAAGTACCTCTTTTTTTTTGCCCGCAATTTAAGTTATATGCGTGATTGAGTGAACGCGTGAATAAATAATTTAATTGTAACCTTTCACGCTCTTATTTGGCTTAAATTCATTTTGTCTGTTTACTTATGCAACCAGCCTAAACTTTCTGAACATCACTACAAGGCCGCAGAAAGTTACTTTTCTAAACTAAAACAAATGATATTATAAACGAACTTTACCCGTTGTTTTTGGTTATTCTATATGAGGTGTTTGTATAAGCGGCGCTACTTTGCCGTTACTACAGCCCATTATTTAAATAAAAATCTATGATTCGTCTGCAGCACTTTTCTTTTTTGATACTTTTAATGGTTTTGTTTTCCTGTGCCGATGCCAACAGCCGGAAAACCCAAACCGCCCATAAACCGGTGCAGCTTACGCCGGAGCAACTGGCCGGTACCGAAATGGCTACTTTTGCCGGTGGCTGTTTCTGGTGTACCGAAGCTGTTTTTGAACGGGTACAAGGCGTAAAACAAGTAATATCGGGCTATGCCGGCGGAACCGAAAAGAACCCAACTTATGAGCAGGTTAGCAACGGTGAAACCGGGCACGCAGAATCGGTGCAGGTTTACTACGATCCGCAGGTAATTAGCTACCCCGAATTACTGGAAATGTTTTTTTACGCGCACGACCCAACAACCTTAAACCGCCAGGGACCGGATGTAGGCCGCCAGTATCGCTCGGCTATTTTTTATCATAACGCCCAACAGCAGCAGCAAGCCCAGGCTTATATGAAAGAGCTGGAAGTCAAAAAAGCATTTGCCAATAAAATAGTAACCGAAGTTAAACCTTATACCGCTTTCTGGCCGGCCGAAGATTATCACCAGGATTATTACGAGATAGCAGAAAACCAAAGCAACCCTTACATTACAAGCGTAACGGCGCCGAAGGTAAATAAATTTATGCAGCATTTTAAAGCCCGGCTCAAGCCGCAATACCAGCAATCGCAGGCCGTAAGGTAGCGGAACTTGATACTGCTTTAGGGCGAATAAATGTGAATTGATGTAGCCGGATAGCATACTTAATATTAAGTTCTAACCAAGGTTATCACGTGTAATTAAACCCAGTTTAGAAGCAGAAATCAGCTTGCTTCTAAACTGGGTTTTTCCCTGATTGGGCAAACTGCAATATGCGGGTATAATACATATTTTGTGGTATTAACTGTTGTTTTAAAGCAGTATCCTATACTTTTGCAGGCAGGCAAAAAGCAGTTAAAATGACTAAGTTTGGGCAAATATTCTCGGCTTTATTTATTTTAAGATTAGCATTTGGCATTAATATGCTGATGCACGGGTTAGTGCGCCTGCCCAAACTAAATGCTTTTGTTTCTAAAATGGCAACTGGTTTTGCCGATACCCTTTTACCCGAAACACTAGTAAGACCTTTTTTTATTGATGCTGCCTTTTCTGGAATTAAGTGCGGGCCTTCTGCTTTTAATCGGCGGGAAAGCCGGCCGGTACGGATTTGCACTAAGCGGTTTGTTACTGGCCGCCCTGCTCTTTGGTACTACCTTAAAAGAAGACTGGAATACGGCCGGTACCCAAATGATTTATGTGCTGGCTGCCGCTTACGGACCATCTTTATACGCGCAACCGGAAAACAAAAACAACAATTACACTTCTTAAAACTTAAAGTAAATGGGTGGGCAAAACCGCAGTGATATTTATCCTGGACTGGCCGTAGAAATTATCCTGAAAAAAGATCAGCGCACCGGCAAACGCACGCCCGGGGTGGTAAAAGATATATTAACCAGTGCACCTTATCATTCGCGCGGCATTAAAGTACGGCTGCAAGACGGGCAGATTGGCCGGGTAATTCAAATAAACGACTGAAGTAAAATCAAACTAATTAAATTTGTAGTGGTTCGTTGTTCGGGTCTTCTGAAGTTTCCAGCAGGCGCATTTCCCGTTTGGGTTTAAAAAATTTGCCGGCGGTATTAATGTGTTGGTTTTGGGTTAATTTAAATACCGGGAATAAAAGGTGCGGCTGACAGCTGATAAAAAGAGTATAATATTTAGTTTCGAGAGCAAATATTTCGCCAGTGTTTTTTTCTTTAGTTAAAAAATATTCTGTCGGATTTATTTGGTAAGCCATGTTTTGTAAAGAAAACCAATTCTTGTTCTTTTATTAATTAGAATACTTATCGGGGTAAAATTTAATTATAGCTAAATATAAGTCAGCAACTTAAGCAAAAAAAATTATCGTAAAAACTAATATTTAACGGTACCATGGGTAGCTCCAAAGAATGGCTGCTATCTTAGTTAAAACAACCCTACAGCATTTCGTCTGGTAATAAATTATTCTCCCGAACACCTTTATACGAAAATCAAGTATAAGAGGCATAAAGTTTATGGTTATGAAAAATTCAAAAGTAAGCTTGTTATCCAGTATTTTTCGGACAAAGTGCCCACGCTGTCGCGAAGGCAATATGTTTACAAGTAGCAACCTTTATAGCTCTAAATTTGCGGACATGCATGCCAATTGTCCGTGTTGCGGACAAGTTTTTGAACCGGAGCCGGGTTTTTATTACGGCGCCATGTACGTAAGCTTTGCTTTAAGTACCGGCATTTTTCTAGGGGTTATACTGGTACTTAGTTTCCTGGTAGAAGAAATAACCCTGCCCATGGTACTAATTGCCGTAATTATTATTGTATTAGGTATGCTGCCAATTATGTTCAGGGTATCGCGGGCCATCTGGATTAATATTTTTATTCACTACGAAGGTCCCTGCATGGATATTCCTAAAAAGTAAGCCGTTGGTCTGTTTTGCAAAACCTGTGCTGTTATTTTTAAGCTGCGCTATGGCAAAATATTATCTATCGCGAAGTTTTACTGGTTACCAAGCAAGATAAGCCTTCGTTAGCTTTATGCCCGGAATTGGTTCATTTTGTTATTCTTTCCTTTATTTGTTTTTGCTTAAAAATAGCGCTTCATAACCTGATAAATTATATACTATTTTACTCCGTTGATAAGAATGGGAAATTTGATACCAATAAACCCAAATACTTATTGGTGGCGTATAATGCCTTGTTTAACCTGCAAAAAAATTAATTCATCGAAAACATCACTTCTATATAGCAGAAGTATATATATTTGAAGTATTACAAAAAAGCTTTAAATAATTATAATTCGATGACTACGGATTTAAGAAAAGAGATTAAAAGGGACCTCAAGCTGCGCGATAAAGCGAATGAGGAAACTAAGATCCTGATGTCCATCGAACGTACTTCTTTTGCTAATATCCGAACCTTTCTGTCTTTTGTAAGAACTTCTCTTTCGCTTATTATTGCTGCTTTTGCCTTGCACCAATATTTCGATACCAAAGTATCTATGTTATTTGGAGCGGTTTTAGTGCCGGTAGCTTTGTTTATTGGTTATACCGGTTACAGCAAATTTGCCGAAAAACGCAACCTGATAAATAAAAAGAGAGAAAATTATATTCCGGCTAAAGAAATGTTAGTGATGCTGAAAGCCGAAAAAACGCCGTCTATGAAAGTAAGCCATATCAACCTGGCCGAAACCAAATAAACCTACCCGCTCATTTTCCGGCACTACTAATATAGGAGCAGTAGCTTAAGCCGATAACAAAATGCCCAAATAAAACAATTTGCCAAAACAGGAAAGAAGTATGGGGCTATTCAGAGCTACTATTTTCAGCGATAGCAACCCGGCATAATCGTTTTAAAATTTGGATATTAAATAATGTAATCTATTTTAACTCTGCCCTTCGGATCAGCCCCAAAATCGTTGGCACCTACATTACCATCGGCGAAAAGCATAAACAAAACATATAACGGAATAAACTGGTAAAATCCGGTATTATTCCGGTCGTGGCATCTTTTGGCACCCTGGGCCAGGAAAAACCACGCAAAAGGTAAATAAAAAATAAAGGCTTTAAAAGGAGTAAGACGAATCCTATCCCACTGAATGAAAAAACCGATTGCCAAAACGGCTATTATGTAAATGATAAAACTAAAGCGATATTCCTTTCTTCCGATTCTTCCGTTAAATGAAAATGGACTTTTAAACATACTTAATTATTTAAGTTAAATAATATAGCTATCTGTTCGCAAAACCTCCAATATAATTATTTAACTATCCAGCTTATCCCTGAATATTAAATAGTATCTAAGCCTCCATTATTTATTTCAATAAAAGGATTTATCTGCCAGTTATCCAAATTAAATAAAGAATTTTTAAATCAGGTCTTATTAAGCATTTACTATGCCTAAATCATAGCTATTTTAAAAAGTACAAAAGAGCGGCACAAATTATAAAAATAATAAATTTTCAAACACCTACTTTATCGTGCAAAAAAATCAAGTAATTCTAATTTACGCTATTTACCAGCAGCGCTAAAGTTCTTTTATTATTTATATAACTATACAAAAGAGTAAATAAAGAGCTGTAGACTTTTCCTACACTGCAATAATGTATACTTAGAAGTTTAATAATTTTAAAATAGCTCTTTATAATTTTCTACATTCGCTAGAGCTCCATAAAGATTAGTTTGTCGGGAATCCTGACCGCCGTTTCAGTGTGTTTTCACCTGAAACAAATTATCAGTTATTCCATTACCCCACAATCTATAGTTTATCAAGCACTAGTTAACATTCGGTAGGGAACTAATTTTGGTTTTGGCCAACAGAAAAAATATATTTATTTGGGAAAGGAACTTTTTTGAGTTGGCACATTAGTTGTAACTCGTTAGTTACAGAAGTTAATAATAAGAGCAAGTTATAAAGTATAATAATCAGATTAACGCACCAACTATAAAACTATGAAAAAATTATTTTATCCTTGCTCTTATTGTGCTTCCAGCTTTACCCGGCCTGCTACTAATGTAAAATAAGTTAAATGATGAAACAAGTAAGTACTTTTAACCACTAACCGGGCTGAATTACCCGCCATGGTGCAGTTAAAAAATGATAATGAGCTGATTGAACGGCTATATACCATTTTTACTACTTGTTGAAAGGTGGACTTTAGCGTCCACCTTTTTCGTTTTTGTTCACCGCATTAAGGCTGTAATCTAACCATAATGTGCCCTGGTGATTCAGCTTTAATATTCTTTTGCGCATCCTGCATTGCTATACTTAGCGATTTTCACCGGGCAAAACACCCAACTTAACCGTTAAAATGCATAGTACAACGAAAAGAATTACATAGCGCTAATTATATATTACTTTTGAAGTGTTAAAAGCTTTAATGCTGGTAAGCAGTAAGTAAAAATTTATGAAACACGCCTTATTATCGGTTTTATTATTACTGCTTACTTGTGCGGGATATGCCCAAAGTTTGGTGGCCGATAATTTTGAATTTATTAATGAAAGCTCTGCAGCGGAGTATAAAAAAGCAATTCAGGAATATGCTGCTATGCTAAAAGCTAATCCGAAAGATGCCGCTACTTATAGTAACCGGGCCGCGGTTTATATGGAACTAAATAATTTTAAAGCCGCTATTGCCGATTATAACTTAGCCCTAAAATACAACCCTACAGACGTAAATGCTTATTATAACCGCGGCCTGGCCAAAATAGTAGCGGGCGATTTTATGAGTGCCGCTGCGGATATGTCCGAAGTAATTAAAGTTAAGCCGCAGGATACGGATGCTTACTTTAACCGGGCCCTGGCTAAAATGAACTTGCATCATACTAAAGCGGCCCTGCAGGATTTTAATTCGGTACTGAAATTAGATGTGCATTACATAGAAGCTTATTATTACCGGGGTCTGATGAAGCTGCAAACCAAAGATAATAAAGGCGCCTGCCAGGACTGGCATCAAGCGGCCGCATTCGATAACCGGGCCGGCAAACTATTAAACAAACACTGTAAATAATTACCCTCCTGTCTTATTACCTGTTTCGGCCTCTGCTAACCCAGCAGAGGCTTTTTTGTTTGTCATAAATACAACTCTGATTCTTGTTCTAAAATAACAGCAGATGTACGTCGGCTATTTATTTGTTTATAAGCAGTAAACGGCTTGGTTATACCCAATTGTTACCACTTGTTAGGATAATCCGGCAATGCGCCGGCACTTTGAGAAATTAAGGAATCTTCCCGTTTAAAGCAGCACTACCAACTGCATTTATTATGTTGTAACAGAACCGGACGGCAGGTGTCCGGATATGAACAATTTACCAGGAAAATACCTCAAAAAAGGCCTTTTTAGCCTTATTTACCTGATTTTAAAATTGGCACAGCGATTGTAAATCACATAAAAGAAGGCTGATCGATAAGAGATCAGCAAATTGATAAAATCAAAATATAAAAAACTAAAGAAATAAAACTATGAAAAAAGTTATTCTTACTCTCGCCCTTTTAGTTCAAGTAGCCTTTGCTATGGCCGACAATAAAACCACTGCCGTGGCCAACGTTCGCCACGATAACGTAAAAATGTTCCGGCAAGCCGGCACTTCCACCGAAGTAATAGAAACCCTGAATACTGCCGACAAAGTGGAATTTATACGCAAACACAATGCGCAATGGGGTATTGTTACCGTAAACGGCAAAACCGGTTATGTGCTGCTTTCCGAAATTGCTAACTTAACCAAAGCACAAGGGACTAAATAACCCCACTCCAACCACTTTATCCGCTGCAAGTGCGCCCGTAAGCCCACTACAACTTAAGAGATAAACCCGTAAGTTTATTCCTATAAAAACCAAGTGAACATGTAAGTTCTCTGCGTAATACCAGTAGTAAGTTTATTTAACGTAAAAGGTGCGCCCGTAAGCTCACCTTTTCTATTTACTAAATTTATAAGCCGCGGTACTAAAACCCAAAAACGCTAACGGCCTTTATCCGAAACCTGCTGTCCTGCTAATATCTCTTTATTCCGGCCTATCTTGCGCCGGCGACTTAGGAAATAAGTTAACCGATATTCCTGTATTAAAATTAATATTGTCCTGGTGAATACGCTTGGCACCTAAGCCAATAGAATAGCCGGTTTGTACCTGAAACTTAATGGCTTTAAATCCTACGCGGAAAGTAAAAGCAGGCTCCGCAAGCAGGTAAAACCGTTCCTGACGGAGAAGCTGCAGCGCATCGGCATCCAGGCTGGCCATAGGCCCTACGTTATGCTGATTAATGTAATAATAATATACCGAGGCAAAACGTAAGGAAAAAGCACAGTCGAAGTTTTTTCCTTTTCTCCCGATGCCGGGCTGCACAAAAAACCGGTTAAACTTTACGGTAGAATAGGAAAGCTCCTGCGTATCGTAATAATTATAAATAGATCCCAAGCCGCCTCCGCCATATACTTCAAACACCCCTTTGCCGGCAAAAGTCTTAAAATAACCCGCTCCTATCTCCATTAAATGCCGTCGGGTACCTTCCTCATTAACAGAATCGTTTATTTGTTTGGTAAGTTTACCCATGCCCCTACTGGCATTCACCATAATGCCAACATGATCAGATAACGCATAAGCCCCCAAACCCTCTATTGAAAACACCTGCTCACCCGTACTTAAAGCACCTGTAAAAGCAGCTTCTCCTTTTTGTTGCAACAAAGGCGTTTGGTGCATGTTAGGCGTATAATACGTGTGCATACAACCAGATATACCAGTAATAAAGACAAACAAGAAAATCCGGGCTAGTACCGGCAAGGTTCTTTCGATTAACATAAAAACCTGACTAAAACCAACCTAATGTATTTAAATTTATAGCCCCAACCTACTTTTACAATATTTATATTTCAGTATAATTTACTTAGAATAAATAACTTAATCCCTTTCAGCGTTATCCTGTTCGGATAGTTTTCTGCTGATCTCTAAACTGGTTAATTAGTAATGACATTCTTTACCAGCCGGTAATTTATACGGCCACTTACCAGTATTACGCTTTTATAAAAGCACGCCTATACAAGGTCCTTTATGCGAAATAAGGAGAAATAGGTGCACAGGTCCGAAAACTTAACCTAAACTGACAATTTTAATACTACTAACATCTTGGCTGAAAATCTTTCATTTTTTTTGCTGATATCTTGTCGCAAATTTCTGTCAGAATTTTATAAAACCAGATTAACAAGCTGCTTGTTATAAACATAATAGCTTTTAAAGCTCATGGTTTAATTCAAAATGTTTAACAATTAAAAAGGAAGGATTTAATTATGGGAACTTTAGTAAAAAACAACCGCAGTTCATTCCTAGCCGTCCCTTCTTTTTTTGATGACATGCTAACCCGAGACTGGTTTAACTGGACGATGAATCATGGCAATGATAGTGGTTTAGTTCCGGCCGTTAATGTGAAAGAAACAAATGATGCATTTGAGCTGGAAGTTGCCGCTCCGGGCATGAACAAACAGGATTTTAGAGTGGCGTTAGATAATAACATACTCCTGATTTCGGCTCAGAAAGAAGAAAAACACGAAGAACAAGACGAAAATGGTAACTATGCCCGCAGAGAGTTTAGTTATCAATCTTTTAACCGTTCTTTTAGCTTACCCGAAAGAATGGTTAAAAGCGACGAGATTGTTACCCACTACACCAATGGCATTTTGCATATTACGGTACCTAAAGCCGAACAAGCCAAGGTGAAACCGGCTAAACAAATAGAAATTGCATAATAACAGCAGGCGGGGTTACCCGCCTTTTTTGTTATTCTTAAATAGTGCCGTTAATTCCCCAAAACCAACAAAATAATGTTGTAATTACCTGCATACTAGCCAACAAGAGCTTACATTAAACCGACTGATCACTATTCCCCCGGCCTCTGGCCGCTATAACGCTTTATCCAATTGAATGGACAGATAGTTTGTTTATACAGGCCAGACGCCTGAATAATGTTTAGTCACGTGCGAGGCGTGCTCGCGACAGTAAAACTCATTATAAGGCTAATACTTTAATTGGACTTAACAGATTAGCGCTGCTGTAAAAATAATCCTGCGCTTCATTTACCAAGCCGGCGCTTACCGGGTTTTAGTGAATATAATTTACCTTTTGGTCGATGAGCGTATTGCTGGTTAAATCAATGGGATGGTTGTGTTACTGCCAGAATTGAATTTCGGTGTTGGGTGTATTTTTAGCAAAATGCCGGAATAAGAACAGCAACCATTCTTTGCGGCTTTCCTGCGGGTTATTGGTTATAAGTTGTATTAGTTGTTTGGCCGTATAGCTTTTAAAATCGCGCAGAATATTACAATATTACTAAGAATATTGTTTTCAGCGGCCGCAATTAAATGTACATGGCTGCTCATGATGCAGTAAGCGTACAGTTGCAAACCTTTTTTCTCCTGGCAATAACGCAGGTTTTGTACCAGGCACTCACAATATTCGCGGCGTACAAATACATCTATCCAACCTACAACCGTAAGCGTCACAAAAAACAACCCGCCTTCATACGTTTTATACCGCCTCGACATAATGCTGCTTTATACGCGCTTGCTTTAAAAGTAGCCAGCCGTTTGCAGACATGTGAAACAAAATAACATATGCTACCTATTCCCTATCGCGGGCACGCCTCGCCCGTGATGATGTTCTTCCGGCCTCTGGCCGCAGTAAAGGTTTATTATGATATTTTAACTTGCAGGTAGTTTATACAGGCCAGAGGCCTGCGCAATAGTTAGACACGAGCGAGGCGTGTTCGCGCCATATAAAGAAAAATGCTGTAATTAGAACGGCAGCCATTTAGATCAACTTGTCGGGGTGCTGTCTGTTGTCGAAGATGGTATAAACCCTTATTAAGGTGTTTTCTTTATCAACCTGGTAAATAACAGAATTATGCGGGGTTATAACGGCCCGCCGTAAACCACTTTTTGAGGCGGGGTATATTTCCGGAAAGGTAACTACTATTTTTTCGAAGCTTCTTAGTTTACTAACAAAATGGTCTACTTCCTTTTCCGACCATTCTGATCGGAGATAAGTTATAATATTGGTTAACTGCGATTTTGCTTCCTTAGACCAAAGAATATTATAACTTGTCCTCATAACCAGACCAAAACTCCTTGCTCGTTAACACTTCGCCTTGCTCATGATTAGCTTTACCCCGGTTTATCGATTCCTTTTCGGCTGGGCTTAATTCTTCGAACCAATCCGTAGCAGATGCATTAGAATCTTTTATGGACTTCAGCACTTGCAGCAAAGAACTATCGTTGGTTTGGGTTATCCATTCTATAATTTCATATTTAAGCGTCTGGATGTTCATATTGCTTCATTTTTAATTTAACTAAAGATACGTAGCAAATTATTTATCCGGAGAAAATACTGGCCTATTATTTAAATTTTGGCAAGCCGAATTATCTCTCCCTATCGCGGGCGTCTTCGCTCGTAACAGTTTCCTTCCGCCCTCTGGCTGCTGTAACAGTTTATGGAATATTTTACTTGCAGGTAAGTTTATACAGGCTAGAGGCCTGAGCAATAAATAGCGTTTATTCATAAAAATTAATTTTTGCAATTTATTATAGATTGAATCATATTAGATATATTTGCGTTAATTAAAGATATCAACATATTTTCCACAAGATTGTTGTTGATATTCTGCTCTTTAAATAACTGTAAATTGTATGGAAAGCAAAATCAATATCGACAAGATTGGTAATTTAATGATTCTTCTTTCTGATAAATTACCAACCCTATATTTAACTAAATTATTAAAGCTGCTTTACATTATAGATGAGACCTCAATATCTGAATGTGGAGTTCCTGTAACTTGGCTGGACTACAAAGTCTGGGAGAAAGGACCTGTTGCTACAGATATTTATTTTGATATATTACAAAATAATGAATTATTCAATAAATATATCAGAGTTCTAGATAATGCTAGTTATAAGGGCGCTGGGAAAAAAATAATATCAAAACAAGCCTTTGATGATTCTGAATTCTCAGATTATGAACTAGAACTTGTAGATAAAATTATATCTAAATATGGTTCTAAAAACTCTGATGAATTAATAGATATATTACACCAAGAGAATTCTCTTTGGCATAAAGTAGTTAAAGAAAAGGATTTAGAATATCTTTTCAAGATAGAAAGCACAAGCCCTTATTCTATAGATTTGACAGAAAGGATTAAAGGTGAGCCTCAAAAGATGGATCTATACAATTCAGTAAGGGAAATGATGGCATTATAGATTCATCTTTGTTTATGTTCTCTTCAGCAAGTCTTCTTTACATATTTGATTACGATTTCGAAGATGGTTCTCCTTACCGCAATAAGTATCTAGTAGTTCTATATAATGTAAATGGTACTTCTATTATCGCTTCGCTTACAACTTCACAAGATTATGTACCAAACGGCGATAAAAAAGAAGGATGCATAAAAATCGATGAAAAATGTATTCATTGCTTTCACTTACCAAAAGACAAAGAAATAGGTGAAAATGGATTTTCTTTTGCTAAAGATACATTTATTTATATTCATCAAAATATCAGACAAAAGGAAGTTCAGCATTTATTAGATAAATATCAAATAACTAATAAAATTCAACATGTTGATAACTTAAACTCTAATATATATTGCGAATTATTGGAATGTATTGTACAAGGGAGATTTGTCCCAAGAAAAATTAAATCCCTTTTACAAGCTAAAATCACAGATTTGATTTCAAGTAAATAAAGCAAGAAACATTTAGTCAATAAGGTTACATCGAATTTTTATCAATTATTTTTTTGATTCTCCCCTATCGCGGGCGTCCTCGCCTGTGATAATTTCTTCCGGCTTCAGGCCGCTGTAGCTGTTTATTACATATTTAACTTGCAGATAGATTATACAGGGCAGAGGCCTGCGTAATAATTAGACACGAGCGAGGACGCTCGCGCTATAAAACTTATGTGGTAGTAACTGGTACAGGAATTAAAACATTAATTGTATTAATAAGTTCTTTATACCCATTTACCAATATCTTTTTCCTTCTCTGAAGTTCAGAAAACCTTATTCTTTCTGTATACTTTTTAGTTTGTTTATTTTTGGGATGAGCAAGATGATTTTTATATCGGAGATTATGCATCTCCGTACACATTAAATAAATATTGGGGTACTTTTTAGCTAAATTACCTGTAGGTCTATTAACGAAACCTCCTATATTCCCCAGTTGATATGTGCCTAATGTAGTATCAGAAGTATACAACGAATGTAAAACGAATTCATTGAAAACATCTACTTGAAGAACAAAAGCTGATGGGTCATTTTGAATGTAAGTTTTACACATAAATATTTGTTCTTCAGCTTTATTATGGTTAACACCTAAAAACTTCTTCCAGTTACATTCTAGAAAGTTGTATTCAAGTATATTTTCCAAGGTAGAATGAATAGAACTTACTCTTGCAGATCTTGTCTTTATTTTTCCAAGCTTGTAAAGGGGGATTTGGGCTAAGGGATTAATATTACTTGAAGCAACAGTAATTTTAAGTTCTTCTTTTATACACAAGTAAGCAGCATTTAAAGCAACCTCATTGTTTTTATCTGTTAAGAAACCATTTAATAATTCCTGATAAGTTGGTACTCCATAATGTTCTTTTTTTATAGCATGAATTATATTTTGTTTTATCCATTCATCAGATTTATCTAACAGTTTTTCTAAATCCAAATAACTAAAGTTTAAATCGTAAAATAGCCAACTCAATATAGCTGATTTTAAATTTGATGATTTAATAGCTTCGAATCTTTTTAATTCATTTAAACAAAAATCTTTGAAGCCAGTTTCACAAGATTTATGAACCCTACTTAGACAACATCTTAAATATTTTGCGGTTACTTCTTCATATAATTTATTCATTTTCATACTATGGAGAAGCGTATTTGACACAATCAGAGGTAGGTTCTCGAAACGTTCAAAATATCTTAGAATAGGATCATAAAGATGGGGCTGTTTATCTAAGATTTTTATTAGCTTCTTACTTAATTCTTTACTTAAAGGAGCTCTTGCAATTGTATACTTAAATTCTGTTTCATTCAGAATCTGATTCTTCTTTGTGTTCTTATTAATTTTAAGAATTACTGTTTTAGCTTCAAGAGGCTGAGTATTATCTCTTATTTCAGGGTCAAAGCTTACTGACTTTATTTCTTCAGCTATATGCTGAATAATATGAGGATTAATTTTGCTAGGCTGTGGGAAGAGGCCAATTCTTTTGCTAATTAAATCAAGTGAAAGAAGTGCATTTTTAATACCGCTTTCATCTATTGCCATTACTCTAATATCATCAACATATCTTAAGTATTTAGCCGGATCACTTAAAGGATTATTATGTTTCTTAAATTCTTCATCTACAAAACTTAGAACAACTTCAGCTAATATTCCTGATGCCATTGGCCCTTGAGGAATACCATGTCCATGATATATTCTTTCAATATTATCGGCATTACAAGTCCAGCACTCTAAATGATTTGTAAGGATTTCAATAAAGTCATTTTGAAAACCTAGATTCTTTAAAAAGTATTTAAGTACTTTATGGTCAATAGAATCATAAAAAGCAGTTAAATCAAAAATAGCAGTAGCCTTTAATCCGTTGTCAAAGCTTCTCCTAATTTCCGTATTATATCTTGTGTACCCTTCTTTCCAATCCTGAAAGAAGAACTTTGATCTATTTCCTGTTAATTGGTTACCAAAATTTATTGCATTGTAATTTTTTAAAGCATTAGGATAATACTTCTCTGAAATGATAGTAACTAGGGCTTGATAAACAATTTGGTCTTCAATACTTAATAGTGTAAAAGGGCGTAAAATACCACTCTTTTTAGGTATGTATAATTTTATTGCATGTGATGGACTGTAAATCCTTCTTTTTAATCTTGTTTGTAAATCTTTTAGATTATCATCAATTGAAAGACCATAAGCTTTATAATGGTTACGGAAGTAATTCTTATAATCATATTTAGAACTGGTATTTAAATATTGCCAGCTCTTTCGCAAATTTTTTAAAGTAAAAGCTTTATTCAAATGTTTCATTTAAGTGACTTATTTTAAGCTACATCATTTGATTCAAATACTTAGATGTTTATTAAAAACGCACAAAAAAAGGAGGTTTGATTAAACCTCCTTTTTTAAGAAAATTTATCTAACTAGCTACCACAAGCCTCACACGCATCCGGGTTATCCAGGGAGCAGGACATGTCACTCATGTTTTGGTCGTTGTTGTTGTAGACTGGCTGCAGCGTTTCGGCGGCTTGTTTTTCCACCGTGAACTTGATAGCGTCGGCGGCAGCTTTGGTGCGCAGGTAGTACATACCGGTTTTCAGGCCGCGTTTCCAGGCGTGGAAGTGCATCGAAGTCAGTTTACCGAAGTTCGGGTTCTGCACGTGCAGATTCAGGCTTTGGCTTTGGCAGATATACGCGCCGCGGTCGGCACTCATATCGATAATGGTTTTCTGCTTAATTTCCCAAACCGTTTTGTACAAATCTTTAATGTTCTGCGGAATGCTCGGGATGTTCTGTACTGAACCGTTGGCGGCAATAATCTGGTTCTTCATGTTGTCGTTCCAGATATTCAGCGCGATTAGATCTTTCAGCAGATGTTTGTTTACTACCATGAATTCGCCAGAAAGCACGCGGCGCACATATATATTAGAAGTATATGGCTCGAAGCTTTCGTTGTTACCCAATATTTGCGCGGTAGAAGCAGTCGGCATGGGTGCTACTAATAAAGAGTTACGTACCCCGTGCTCAATTACTTCGTTGCGTAAAGCTTCCCAATCCCAACGGCCCGACTCGGGCGTTACGCCCCACATATCGAACTGGAATATACCGCGGCTAATCGGCGAACCTTCGAAAGATTCGTAAGCGCCGTCTTTCTTGGCCAAATCTTTAGAGGCCGTCATGGCGGCAAAGTAAATGGTCTCGAAAATATCTTTGTTTAGTTGCTGCGCTTCATCACTTTCGAAAGGCATGCGCAAATGAATAAACGTATCGGCTAAACCTTGGATACCCAAGCCAATTGGCCGGTGACGCATATTTGAATTTTTCGCTTCCGGTACCGGGTAATAATTAATATCAATTACCTTGTTCAGGTTTTTGGTTACCTGGTACGTTACCTCGTATAATTTCTGGTGATCGAAACGCTTATTGCTGCCTTCGCCGGTTACGTAGCGTGGTAAGGCCAACGAAGCCAGGTTACAAACCGCAATTTCGTCGGGTGAGGTGTACTCAATAATTTCAGTACACAGGTTACTTGATTTGATGGTACCTAAGTTCTGCTGATTCGATTTACTGTTGGCCGCATCTTTAAACAACATATACGGGTTACCGGTTTCGGTTTGGGCTTCCAGAATGGCAAACCACAATTCCTGCGCTTTAATGGTTTTGCGGGCGCGGCCTTCACGTTCGTATTTCTCGTACAGGCGCTCAAAATCTTTGCCCCAGCACTCGTGCAGGCCGGGCGCTTCGTTCGGGCAGAACAAGCTCCAGTCGCCGTTGTCTTCTACGCGCTTCATAAACAAATCCGGCGTCCAGAGGGCGAAGAATAAGTCACGGGCGCGCATTTCTTCTTTGCCGTGGTTTTTACGCAAATCCAAGAATTCAAAAATATCAGCGTGCCAAGGCTCTAAATAAATAGCAAAAGCACCTTTGCGTTTACCGCCGCCTTGGTCTACGTAGCGGGCCGTATCGTTAAATACTTTCAGCATCGGTACCAAACCGTTTGACGTACCATTGGTGCCTTTAATATAAGAACCGGTAGCTCTAATGTTGGAAGCGCTTAAACCAATACCGCCGGCACTCTGCGAAATAAGCGCGCAATTTTTCAGGGTATCGTAAATGCCTTCAATGCTGTCGTCCTTCATAGTCAGCAAAAAGCAGCTGGACAACTGCGGTTTCGGCGAACCGGCGTTAAATAAAGTAGGCGTAGCGTGCGTAAACCATTTCTCCGACATTAAGTTGTAAGTTTGGATAGCCTGCTCAATATCGTTTTTATGGATACCAATGGCTACCCGCATCAGCATATGTTGCGGCCGCTCTACAATTTTACCGTCCAGGCGCAGCAAATAAGAACGTTCCAGGGTTTTATAACCGAAATAATCGTAGTTGTAATCGCGGTCGTAAATAATGCTAGAGTCCAGTAAGGAGGCGTTGTTCCGGATTACTTCGTACACGTCTTTGGCCAGCAACGAAGCGTTTTCGCCGGTTTTCGGGTCTTCGTAGGTATACAGCCGTTTCATGGTATTGCTGAACGACTTGGCTGTAACTTTATGCAAATTCGATATGGCAATCCGGG
>Ga0210040_10002600_pt1 | contig 25331 bp, 9 predicted proteins | sample CryGeyCG12114_NA_FD_185462 | JGI IMG/M metagenome (GOLD analysis project Ga0210040, IMG submission 185462) | Groundwater microbial communities from aquifer - Crystal Geyser CG19_WC_8/21/14_NA (SPAdes) (version 2) | ecosystem: Environmental > Aquatic > Deep subsurface > Groundwater | place: USA... | reverse complement strand
CTCAAATCCGATCCGATCCGATAACAATCCGATAGGCAAACAATATTTGAGAATGAACGAAAAAATGCGTGTGCATTCTAGGTTTGTCCGCTAAAACTTCTTAGTCTTGATTTTCACTTTGACTACTATTTTCAATTTCCCTTAAACTTGCCATTTTATAAATACAACAATGGCACCACAGTTCTGTTTCATTATATTATATTTTAATTAGGAAAATTTTTAAAATCTCTAATATTAAATGGATAAGCAGCATACTCACTCTGAAGGTCCCACTTTTGATTCAATATGGTGCAATGTCAATGTTCAATTAATAGTGCAACATACTTTAATACGCATATTGCCGTGTTTAAGTGTTATTTACTTCATGAATTCATGCATGTGTCGCTTAAGCTGTGCAATGCAATATAGAAGAAAGCTCTACACAAAGTATCGCATGGTTACTCATTTCAACATTGTTCTATCTATCGGATTCTATCGGATCATCGGATCGGATCACCATCAATCCGATCCGATCCGATAGAGGCTATCGGATGAAAAAGCTTGATCCGATCCGAATCCGATCCGATATGATCCGATCCGATGCCACCCTTAATTAAAACTAATGTATTCACTCTTTGCCATAACGAATGAATTGATCCTTACGACTAAAACCTACTCATCCAAAGAACTCAAATAAATCATCTCACACAATGCCCACAATGTTTGGTGTGTGAGTTGACTATTGGAGAATAAATAATTTTTTTGTAAAGGACATTCGTGTACTTGTGCTCCACATTGAGTCTATACGATTCTTGAGCATTGGAGTGAACGCCAGAAAGTAATCTTGCTAATGAGTTTTTTTCTTGTTCCCAACATTTTTACAGCCTTCAAAAAGGAAGGATCCATTGAATTACGTAAATTGAAGTGTATTCAATTTTCCTTCTACTGTGTTAGCTCCGAAAGGTAGTTTAGCATTTACTCAACTCATTTTATTAGAGCAAGTCTTTGAAAAAAAACTATTTAGTGTTGAGTCATGTGAAAACAATTCTTTTCCGCCCATTTTGGTTCATTCACTTGTAACTTGCTTTTCTCATCTTTTGTTCAATGAAATACCCCTAAGTAAGTATTTTGCATATTGCAATTTGTCCTTGCCGGGGATAATGTACTATTTTGGTACGCCGGTAACTATATCTAGCCACTGAAGCCTCATGGGATTATACGCTATATATGTTGTTTTTCGAGTGGTCATGTCAAATGCTGAGCTTTCCAATTGCCTAGCATGTCTTCATTGCATGGTAAAAGCATCACAGGGAATCAATCAATGAATCAATACGCTAATTGCTATGGACGAAATCAACTAAAAGTACTGCTGTTGTCCTTAGTATAAAAGCTGTCGCTTAAACATTAAAGGCTCTTTCTATTGCTAGAAATACGAATTACAAATTCTGCTAAAAGTTTGGATGCATAGTAAAAAAAAGTATTTGCTCGATTTGCTGTATTGGAGTTAGCAGCATTTTCTAAAACGAAAAATACTTTGAAAAAATATTTTTGATCCCAGATAAATAGGGGCTCAAATTATTTACGTTAAAGGCTGTTATCTTTTTTTATTTCATCTTGATCATTATTATAAAAGAGAACGTGGGCGACTCAAATTTACTAACAAATAAGCGCAGTTTGTGTTCATTTCATATGCATAAAAAATACTTAACGGAGAGGAAAACATGTATATAGACAAGTTTTCAGCTAAAAAACCCAGTCTTGTAATTGTATTCACCTAAAGATATATTTCTAGGTTTTGCACATTTATTAAACAGCAGGAGATATTCACTACTTTGTGGAATTGCTACGCCTGTCTGTCCACATCTGCTATGAAAATTAAAGACGATAGCTCTCGAAGGACTTGTTGGAACTTGATGACATTATGTGTACACGTTCTCTTGGTAAAGTTTTAGAATGAGTTCGTTAATAGGCGAAATCCGAATTTTTGTTTGTTCACAGAATGCTCGCAAACTCGCAAAGATCAAAAAGAATGTTTCTTTAGTTAGTTAATTAGTTATCACGACAGAAAGGAGAATCGCCTGCCAACCCACCTGAGCTCATTATTAAAGCAGATGGCAAATAAAACCTGCATACTACAAGTTGACATAATCGCACACATATAGACCATCCGGAAAAAGGAGGTAAATTTTTCCTGTTCTGTGTGTGATAAATTTGTGTAGTAGAATAGGATAAAATTTACCTCCTTTTTGCGGACAAGGTATATATACTGTTTGTATGCGAGCTTGTTACATTAGGCTAGAGCTACAGCCGCTATACAGCTAAGAAAAGCTTTGCTAAGTACACGATGCGCGCAGAATCGTAGCATAACATGCGATGTGAAACTTGGCAGCGACAAGCTAAGGAGTCGCATAAACTACTGTGAGTAGTGACTGGGCAACAAAAATTATAGTAGAACGCATTTAAAACTGTTGAAAATAAGGTTTTTGAGTATCCTCGATAAATATTAAATACTAAAATTCAAAAATAGTTCGTGTTTGAAATGCGCGGAACGCTGTTACCGGGTTTTTCAATGTTATGCATTTAAACTTCGAAAGAACTTTGCCTAGTTAAAATGAACAATCTATTAACACGATTTATTAACCAAATAGTTTACCATATATTTAGCTGCAAAAGCTAAAAGCAAACACATACATAATTGATAAAATAAATCGTTGAATTCCGCAAATTGTTTAGCACATATCCCCGGTAGACTACCCTACCATAAATATAGTCTAATTGAAATCTTGAAATCGAATTAATCGATGTTAATGCATTTATGTTAAATTTTAAAAAAATTCTGGAATAATTCCTGCTAGTTTAATATCTTGTTTTAACGCAGCTTATTTTTCATAAATATGACATCTATAAAATGAAATGAAAAATTTACTACAACAAAGAAGAAACGGATTTCAGGCATGGGATGACTTGACTAAAAAAATAACATGATGTAATTTAGCGAAAATTTAATTTCACTTAAATTTAAATTGCTAGTTAACAAGCATATTATGAGCTCATCAGTTTTGGTGGACTGAAAAACGTCACTGCAAGCAATACTTTTTTAAGCTGATGTAAACACAGTCCTTGATCTTTGTTAATGATGAACTATTTCTAGGAGCTTTGTCTATATTTGCATTACATTTGTAAGACTATTTTTCTGCAAAGCTCAAAGTTTCACAAGACTCTTTAAGCAGTAAACCCTGTGGTTTCCCGTTGTACATGAGTAACAGACGGAAAACACAAAATACTCACAGTCCCACTTCCCTCATTGTTTAGCTCAAACTTTTTGTATTTTTTTATATACCAAACTCTCTGGAAAAATGAATTACGCTTCTCCTCATGTGTTGTAATGGCGTATGAAAGTGCTTTCAAAAGTAGATCCACCACGCTCTTTCTATGCATGATAGACCCTTACTTTTGGAGAAAACACTTCCCTTCCCTCACTTCACATTATGAGTTTTCTATCACCAAAGTTGGCATGTTCATAGCTTCTGAATTTTACTACTTTAACCACACGTCAAATAAATAATAATATACGGTCTCAAATGAAACCAGCTTTAATTATAAACATCTTTTTAGCAAGACCAGTTCTACTTATTATCTGCTAGTCACAAAATCGCACCACTTAAGCATCATTTTCATTCATCCAAACCCTAGAAACTGGTCCAGTCTGAAACTAAAACTTTCTTCCTTATTAAATCCTAGATATACTTATATTTTTCAATATAGGATACTCAGTTGCCGTGATCTGCAAAATTATAATATTATTTCCCTTTATATTTGCATCTGACTGTTTGTCCTTCAGTCTGGCATCAAGACATTATAGTATTTCAATCACCAACTTTGCGAATACGAAACAATATTGGTTGCCATACCGCCGTTGACCATAAAACTGCATCTCTATTTATTTCTTCATGAAAAACACTGAATTTGACTATTTGTATCAATCTATGCTCAAACTGAGTCTGAGTTGCTCAGCACTAGTTGTAACAGACGCCCTACTACATTAACTAACTAGCAAAGAAGCTAAATCTAAGCGCAATCTAAAAAAGCACCATTCATTTACACCACTTAGCGGAACCACCGCCCTATACCTTTTGCACCCATTTTTGTTCCAGCAAAAAAAAAAGGATCCAAGCCTGCCAAAAGGAGCACAATTTATACAAAGTGCACCTTGCAAAATATATTACATCTCCACCAAAAATATGTTCTAGAAAAAGAGTGAGAGGATACAAAACGTTGTGCAATCCAATAGTCTCATCGTACCCACACACACATGATTTGCACCACAAGATTTATCATGTGTACTCCTATTGTTGGGCCACAACTTCTTTCCAGGTACTTACACTATTTCTGCTTGAGGAGTCAAACCATAGCAGTTTTCATTCTTCTCCAACGAGTGCCTATAGCGTCAAATTTCTTTTATTTCCTCAGACCTTCTGCCTTTGCTTCTGTCCTCAAAGTCTTAATATTAGTCAAAACTCAAAAGGGTATCTTGTATTCTACAACCCATGAAAGTTGCCACCATTCCTTACTAACACAACTCAAATATGAATCGAAGCGGCAACTTGAAATCGTTTTTTTAAGATACAAAGACAATATTCTCAAGATTCTTACTTACTTTTAGTTAGACAGCAAGAGATACTATAAAAGAACAAAGAGTTGGATGCAACAACATGACAGGCACATAAAAAATTGCGAGATTCTGAGCTTTGAAATCTCACAGCTATACAACAGAACCTGCAGGTAAATATTAGCCAACAGTGCCACATTATACATGAAGTTACATTGTAAGGTGTTTAGTCAGTAGTTAGTTTTCCTGCCAAAGAGTTGCCTTGCTTGGATAAGAAAAGTGGAGAATCCCACTATAGTCGTTCGTGCTGTACTTTGTTGTCACTCACTCACTGCAACTAAGGCCAAAGGGCAAGTGTTGAAACGAACGCGTTGGATGCCCAACCCTGGGAACAGGGACCCACTTGAGAAAAAGTTGAGAATGAGCGCTTAGGATTTTCTTTTTTCTATCCCCTTATTGTGCTTAACTAAATTTTACCCGTGAGCTTGGGACTGCCTTCAGCTCTCTGGGATTCAATCAAAGAGAAAAAAGTAGATAAATAAATTGTGCACAGATATAGATGGAATGAAGTGGAAAGAAAGTTTTATTTTCCCCTCCAAAGGAATTAAGAGAGGTGGGCTCTAAAGAATCAGTGATATTTCACGCACAGATAAATACAGCTGGGGCGGCTGAAAGAGATATGTTAAAGTCGCGCGAGTCATTTATAGTTAGTTAGTTTGTTCGTTATTTGGTGTGAAAAATTAGTTAGTTAGTTAAACTGAACATGTAGTAACTAACTAATGTACTGGGAAAGTCAGGGTCTGCAGTGGTTAGGAATTTTCTCGCAACTTTTAATACAATTTATATAAAGTAGAGGATAGGTAGGTGGATAATCAGTGGCCTGGTTGAGTGAGTTGCGGCTTCTTAAAAATAGACCCCTGCTGAATATGTGGCACACTTGTGTACCTCCGCTCCCACCTAGGTACGTAGTACGTGGGTAGCAAAGTTAAAGAATTGCATCATGCATGACCTCATATACTTGTACCCAGCATTCAGTCCGTGTGTCCTCTATATTTACCGACAGCAGCTCCAAATCAATACCACTTTTCAATAAACTACTAACTAACTAACTCACTAAATAGAAGTGAACAACTGCAGCAATGTAGTCAAATGAGCTCCATTGTTCAATAAATAAAAATGCCTCAGTCACATTCAAGAAACCCCCTGTGATGCATACAATTGAAGAAAGGGGAAAAATTAGTTCAACTACCGTACAAATCGGCTTGATTTAGTCTCGTGGAAAGGGCTCGTTGCATTCACTAATTACTACTAGACGGAGATGGAGTGCTTTAATGAAAAATAGAGACTGCTTATAAATCGGCAACACGTTACATCCAGAGACTCCAGTGTGTGCTCACTATATACTCACACAAAAAGTGGCCTCGTAATGATAATAATACTCTATAGCCATCATATATAGAGAGTGCTCCAGTCCCTACTATTATTAACAAAAGTAAGGGGCATTGAAAACTGACAGGATTTCTCTAATAAATATGATCATACCGGGTTTAATTCATAATCATAGACTCGACTTTTTTATTCATCAGGGAAAATCAATAGTTGAGCTCTATTTCTTTTCCTTTACTATACATATCCAGTCCACAGTCCACACACATATTATATATGAATGAGATAGAGAACTGGATGGATGGGGCAAACCATAACATTCACGCGGTCAACTATGTCATTCTCATTAATAGTTTCATTAATAGTAATATCGCATTTCATAAGATAATTTGTGGATACCAGAGCACGTTCTGACATGCCAAATATACTATGTAGCCTTAGTAGTCCAATCCTTTATTTGTTTTGCTTTCAGAAATCAATACGTCGTGTAGGAATGCACGCATTGGGCTGTAAGTCAGTTGCTAGTCAGTACTTTTATTTCTCTTCCGGTTTTATTTAGTCTGCGAGGTTTATATGTATGTGCAACGTGTATAATGCGAGAGGTCGAGTAATAATGATCTAATTGGTTGAACTGCAAGATTTCCACATTGTTGGCAACCATTAATACAATTAGAAATAGATGAGAGTCATTGAGAGGAAAAGTCATGGAATTGGGATGAGGTGAATCTCGATGATGCACAGCACTTCTTACCATATTGAAAGTGCTGCCCTATGTTCAACCAGGCATACAAACCCCCCTAATGTGCTTGAACTACTGTGTGTGCTGAGTGAGAGTAAGAATAAAATGCCTAGCAGAGAGGTTGGTTAGATGAATGCAACTCTTTTTGCCCAGAAACTATTGTTTGCTGCTTTTTTTGCACCACTGTGAAAGAATTGTGAGGCACGATCCACCATATATAGGGGCATTTGAGAGCAGAGGCTGATGCCAAAAGTGGGAGCCAACGAAGCAAAACTCACTCACTCACTCACTCTCAGTCACTACTTTATTTCTGTGCATCTGTACACATAGAGTGAACATTACACACATCCATAGTTAGTCGGAGACTGTGGTGTACATATGGTATGGTGCAAACTTTTCCATCTTGACTAAAAATGTGTTTATTATGTCACTTTTGTTATTTCAGCTGCGATATGGATTCTGCCAGGGTTTGTATCCTTTCTTCCCATTTTCGGTGGCTTCTACACCACAGAAGAGCATCGTCATAAGAAAACTGAGGTATGTCCCCATTATTGCGTGTATGAAGTTTCATTTTATTGAAATTGAGTTTGTACTTGGTTGTGTTGGATTTTTTTACTTGTGTGTTTGGGCTTTCATCCCTGAGAGATGCCAAGTTGACTTGACTTAACGCGACAGCACTTTAATACAGAGAGAGCCGAAACAAAAAAATGTTTTTTACCTTTCCCGTGCACATGTGGAAGTGGTAATGTATAGAGCTGGATTTCATGCTCCATGGCTCACATATAATGAAGAATATAGTGACAAATGCTTTGTATTGTGCGGCATACTGTCACTGGAGAGTTACTCTAGTTGAAAACAGAGAAAGGCCGTTAAAATACCAGTTTGTTCTCCTTCTTGGGACCCGAATTCAATCAAACTTTATGTTCATAGCACACACATTATGGGAACGAGTGGAAAGTCTACTCACATTCCATATTCCATATGAGACTTTGGGAAATAATACAGTCTACAATCATTTATCTTGTGTATAAAATATCTAAAAACGTGACTCATTTTTCATCCTTTTAAAAATGCATGTCGCCCTGACTTTGGTTCAATTTTTTCCACCGACAGAACATGCTTGAATTGTCAAATATAAAAAATCCAAAGAAAAGATTATAAAAAACTTCCCTCTAGCTGTATAGATGAATGCTACATACACCACTCGAGTGAAGCGGAATGCCATCACCTATTTCTTTCATACCTTTTATTGGGCCCCGTCACACTCACTGAAATGGAAAGCATGTATCCCATCCAGATTAATTACATGAATTCTTTCCCAAATAATTTCATTCCCCTCTCGATCCATCAGATTTGTGGTTGAGTTTTGTGTTGACTCAAAATGGAAAACTAATAAACTCCACCTTTTAGCATTTCCAGTCTGATCTCTTTCACCTGTCTGCTCATTCCCAACTTTTTTCTTCAACCCAAGCCACAGTCTCTGCTGGCAATAATTTTTTCATTAACTTTTCTTCTCATCTCCTCGCCTTTTTCATTCCACAAAGACTCATGGGCTAGAGTTTACTAGAGTGAACACACATTTTGGAAATAATGGTCCCGTTCCATTATCATCAGCATGATATAATCATTTTCTTCATCTAGTGCTGTCACTTGAAAGCTCCTTTATCTCACTCAAGCATTTGCTGAATCAGCTTTGATTTCTTAATTGTACACGTTATCACGAATTTTCGTGAATCGCACCGAAAGTCTCAACAGCCGCCTGTTCCTTCACCTATATCACTGTGTAGTTTGTGTGCACTATAAGAAACCCTTATGTGATTTAATGGCTCGTTACCGTCACTTCATGTCTAATTACTAGTCAGAACCAGGGCGACCTGACGCCTCTCCTTTTATCATTTCTATATAGCTCTACATTCCCACCTTATTATATGGCACCCTCAGTCACTTCCTGACTAGTAACTTCTTTTTCACTATTACTAACTCACTCTACTTGTCTTGTAGGCTACAAACGGAATGTAATGTGCTTCCCGCTCCATCGAATATTGTTCAATTTTCAGTGACTATTGGCATGCAATTCATCACTTTTTACTTTCCCTTTCTTTTCAGTCTCTCTTTAATCCGCTCTATTATTATTGTTATTGGCATGGAGGTAGAAATGAGTCCCAAGGCTATCCCATGGCCCACTGACTGTAGCAATAGACTGTTCCCAACTATGGGATTACCATCGGAGCCTCATGTGCACTCGCATCAACAGTTTTTCCGTAGTTCCCTCTACTTTGTCCATTTATCTGGATATTTTGGCTCTATGAATTCTGATGACGAGTCTTATGGGGATTCAAAGCAAGTTAAAGGGAGTGTTAAATTGGTTCGAGGAAAAGTTTATAGTCCTTTGAATTCATTTATGGATAATTCCAGGGAAAATTACGACTTGGGCTTTCTCAAAATACTGTGCTCATTTGAATGAGCACTTTTATCTTTTTAGTTCTCGTGAGTGATGAACGAGTTTTTGCAATCAATCATTTTTTTTTCTATTTTAGATACTTGACCAATGCGAATTTGAAGTAAATCGAACTTATGCACTTGTTTCGTCCTCGATATCTTTCTGGTTTCCAGGTGAGTTACTATTCGGATTTGTTACTAACTACCATCACAACAATTGGCATAGTACAAACGTACTAAACCAATAATAAATCATGCATACATACAGATTGGGCATGCATAGTTGGTTTTTTTAAATTCAATTCATTAATATAACAACCTTGGGGGTGATTAGATTAGTAAGTAAGTATCATCTTTTGCTGCTGATAGCACCTGGCAAATATAATTGTTTCAAGCGTTTGAAAAAATTAAATTTATGTTCAGCAACTTTTTTTCCTGGTATACTAGTCAATACTTTCTCTTACTTTTCAAGTTTTCTTTGTTATTTAGGAAGTGCTCAAAATACGAAAGGACATTATATTACAAAATTTACTGAACTTATCAATGGTTTCCATTATAAATTGTTTAGTAGGATGTAAAAATACGAAATTCAAGTAAATAAATAACTTAGCTTTTAAGTGAAATGTGCGCAAAGCACCAATCCGGGCCGAATCGTTCATAGTTGATATATTTCAATTAAGCAGTTCGACTTCAAAGAATTGGTCCTCACTGCAAAGAAGTTAATCTGCATTTTAAAATAAAGAGTATGAAAACTCTTCATGATGTAATCAAGCTTTTTTACCGACTCGATACTTTGTTTTCATACACGTCACTGTTCATTTTTAATTTTGTGACTTTGAATTAAAAAATTAAGCATGCCGATAGAATGAATGATGGACGATTTTCCGTGCACTTAAATTTGTTGGGATCCGGTGCTTTTCGGCACCACAAACAAACCCAAAGCATTAATCTTTGTAAAATTGCAAAACTTTGAGCATTCTATTTGCTAGTTTAAGTGGTTTCCTGTCAAATTGAACAGTTCTGAATTCTATGCAAAGCCACGACATTTTAATTATTTTTTTATTAGCAAACTCTGTCAGTAGAACTTTGAGCTATTAAAATTTTAATTATTATTGGAGAAAAGTTGAGAGTGGAAACAAGGGAAACTTATTTCACGAGACTCATCCTTACATTTTATTTGGACTTTCTATAATAAAGTTTTATGTTTCTTCTTTGTTTGCAGCCATTGTTATGATTCTTACTTACTGGAAAATTTACATGGAGGCTACAAAACAGGAGCAACATATTTACAGGTAACATGTTTTTAACCTTACATCATTTATGCTTGAGTGCAGTAAGAATCGTAGAAACTTTTTCCCCAGGCTCAATGAAACAAATAGAAGTAATTCCATTTTAGTGCGTAATCCTTTTTCCCTCTCAGGCCACATTCATTCACCGTGTTGAATGTATGCGCGAAACATTATACACACTACACACTTGCATTATTGTAATTATGAGTAAAATTAATCCACGGTTTGGATGAAATTAATAGGCTTGTCGAGGCAGCTAGGAAGGTATATTTTTTCATGAAAGCGGACGTTATAATAAAATTACAGTAAAAAAGGGAAAGAATAATCTCGTCAGACACGGTCATAAACTATACCGTCGCTAGTTTGGATGGAAAGTATAGCAAAATGAGTAAAACATTGAAAAACTTAGGTCTATTACTTTCTCTCTTGTACTCCTCTGTTAGAAAACATATATTGCCATGTTGTTCAGATAGCATGCATAAGTGATGCGGGTGACAGCCTTTTTCCTCTATTCGAATATGGGAGAGCAAAAGTTTTGGAGTAGAACTGTGTAGTTGTGCATTCTATGAGCAAAGTAATGCCCCGGAATTTTTAATCAATACTAAATTAGTGCTCCAGATTGTCTACAAAGTAACAAAACCAAAGCTTACGTAATTCTAAGCACGAACATGTTCATTTCTCCATATTCAAGTGCGTTCAATGTATGGCACTTTTAAACCTGTAACCAACGCCCACCAATATAAAATATTGACAGAATTTTCAATCAGTGCAAGTGATGGACTGTGTAATCTCCAAATATTTAGAAACCCCAAATTCCCTTTTAAATATGACAGATACACCAGCCTCTCTACTCACATGGAAACGAGCGAGGCATTCATATTTAACTGCTAGTTGAGACGATTCCTCTAATGCTATGCATACAACATGCATAACTATAGGGTATTCCCTAAATAATAAATCTGTGGTTAAGTTAAAGTACTAGATTTGAAGCGACAAAAAAGGCTACCAAACAACCCCCGTATGTACTACTAGTAGTAGTACATAATAACTGCTAAATTTACCAGATTTATGAAATTCTTCTTACCTACGAGCTTCAAATGAGTGTCTATTGAAAAATTCAAACCTTTGTGCCCCCATATGTGAGGAATCCTTTTCATCTAGCACGACTGTGCCGTCGTTTGCATGAATCCATAGGGTTTGGCCTAGGACTCTTGTATTCTAAGACCCTACTACGTAATGCTATTGCTTGCGTATGGAGGTGACCATTACTCTCTCACGTCCGCACGTTAGCAATATATTGGGCAGTTGCTGATTGCATTAGTTAGTTGCTACTTATTTAGCATCCAGGTTGGAAATATCTCTGGCAATCCAAATTGCTAATGCTGAGTCTCAGCATTGTTAGCTGTTGGGCTTGCGAGATACGACTATTCACGGGGATAATGTTATTCCGGTTACTTATGTACATAGTGTATAGAGAGGGGGGATATAGTCAAACCATAGGTGCCAGATTCATAAAGTTTTTAAGGTGCGCTAGTTAGGACTGCACCAATTCGCATTACTTGAGTGTAAATGCTACGCTTGTGGCTCAAAAACCTAACCTAACTGGAAAGAAGCTCAGCGCACCTTTTGGTACACCCCAACCGGTATGTCACTTTCTACCTGATGTACAGGCCATGGTTGTTTTGCGAACATGTCCTATAGTTTGTATTGACTTATTTCGCATTGAAAGAACTTGTGCATATTGCTATTAATTAGCACGGGTTCGTGGTATTTGGTCTGTAACGAGCCATCTGTATGTATTGAAAGAAAAAAAGCGAAAAAATCACTTTGACAACGAAAAACGAATAAAGTAAGTAATCGAGAAACTTCGTTTTAATTCATAAATTTATGCACACAAAAATGAAAAAAATAACGCTTTATTTATTTTATTCGAGCTGAGAACTCAACGTGACTAGGCTTCGCCTGATATGTAATAGTATTCATTGGTTGAAGCGGTCTGCAATGGCATGTGATAGAATAATGATTTGCTCATCTATTGTTATGCGTGGCGTTCACATTAGAAAGCATACATAGTGCACGTGTTATACAGAAGCAATATATATGCATAACAGTCCCATATAATCCTCAATATAATATTACGAGTTATAGAACACAAGGAACTTCTAGTTGTTAGTTCTATTAGCGTATTTGGACGGACAAAAAGTATATTACACAAAGTCCAGTAGTGCGTACTTTTGCATGTGGCCAAGGTTGTACAAACAGCCCCAACATACTACTACTTCTCATTGAATTAATCATATTTGAGAGCCCTGGCGGTTCGTTGGGTGGTGGTTGGATTCCTCATATCTCCATATCATCTCCATAAACATGAACATGCCTCATCCATTAATTTATTAAGCCACTCACACAAATTGTTGGCCTAATACTTTCTAGTGGTGGGGCACACATAGAACACAGAATATGTGCGATTTATAGCCCCACTTGATCTTCACAATCACGTTAACTCCAATTTCCACACAGAGTCAATGTTTTTCTATGTGTGTGTTTTACTCTTTCTCAGCCCTATGCAGACGATACAAATGCATGGGAACTGCCCAACACGCATTCGGTAGATGAGAAATATTTATGAACCCGGAGACTTGTTCCTATCTGTGCTTTCAAATCTCCCCTTGTAGCTTGCCCAACAATCTTCGCATCATAAACCCAAATAGAGTCAAGCATGCGAACGGTATGATAAAACTAAATAACTAAACTTTCCGAACTTTCCCAACTAACTACCATATGGACTCTTCAGACTGTAACTAACTTACTGACACTACATAAATAAATGAGTCTTTGGATATTGTTGTATGATCACTGAAGGGATATTGATTCAACAGCACGAGAAACAAAATCATCACTCTATACTGTACGACATCGTCTTATTACTAACTTGCTTTACTCACCAACTAAGAGAGTGAGAAGACAAGTTATTAGCACATCACTACATATAAAGGGTGCCTCGTCTTTCTATCCCCAGTAGCGAGAATTGATGAGTGAGCGAGTAAACGTCAAGAAAGTAAACAATCCTTGTACTCATTTAAACTTGACCAAGCCATCCACACATATCCGTTTAACTTCTCACATTATATGAAACCAAATACGGTTCATTTTCTCCACTCTTCATACATTGTGTGTGTGTGTGTGTGACCAGACGTCCAGACTGCACTGCACATCCATCCAGCTCAACTAACTAACTGGTAGTACTAATAATGCCTTTTCCTAGAAATAATATCAGTATGGTCTTTTTCACACGAGTGCCAAGCAATATGAGTGCTGAGGTCAAGTTATCAAGTGAGAGTTTCCCATGATCGACTTGAGCTACCGATCCGCTCATGTGAGTGTCATGTGATAATGAGTATGTGGAACCACGTAGAGGGGAGATCTTAAGTTTGTCAACTCTGTAACCTCATCATGCTCTCAAGTCACTGGGTAATAAGTCTATGGCTACGTGCAGTTATTTAGTTGGATCTTGGATCCCATTTTTCTTGCCAATCAGTAAAGGTGTGACGGCGTGAGTGAGTGAGCAAAAGATACCATCATTTACCTGTTACCTAATAATAATATGTGGTATAAAAAAGTAGTTTGTTACTTTTTATTTCATTTGATTTGATTTATTCATTTTACGTGTGTACAAGTCAATACATAACTGCTCTTCCCTCAGCTACACGACTAATACACTCGTCATAGTAGTGAATCTAAATAAATAAATAAACTTTTAGTTTACCCAAATTTCGTTTTGATTGGGTTGAAGGACTTTATCAGAGAACGATCTTCTTGAACAGTTCAAGTTGTCATGCCACCAGTAAGCTGCATGTATTGCGTGCCAATTAGTTAGCCAAGCCACATTGGAGCATTGCGTGGAGATTTTGAGTACACTGAGTGAGTAAGTGATCTGCGTTCAAAAGAGGTCAAGTAATTTTAACGCAAGTTGAACACTAACTAACTAAGGAACATGTACAATGGACAATTTTGTATTTTACGTAACAACTATTTATTACGACAAAACAGATTAGTCTCGTTGGTCGCTCATAGGACCGATGAGACACACACATGACAAGATTCATCTGTACTGACGACAGGTAATCCTAAACTCTAATGCAATAGTCAAAGTTGTTACTGGTAAGCAAATTCTAGGAATTGTAATTACCGGAAGAATGACTGTAATTTTAGAATTTTGTCAAAACTACTTGCTTGCCTTTTGCTTTCTGCATTTTGACGGTCTTCAGTAGCAACCAAGGGAAAGTTGAACGGCTAAATTAAACTGAGATGTACGACATTGATAGTCATTTGGATCTTTTGTGGCTTCATTAGTATCCTTGTGCTATCTGAAAAATATTTGTTTGATGAATAGGCCAACTTTTGGTGGCTCACAATTAAGATTCATAAAGGAATGTAAGATTTTCAGTCTCCTGTGAAGGTTTTTCCTTGTAGACCAAATAATTACCCAAAAGATACTAAACTAATTTTCCTTTTTGAATATAAAGTGAAGTTTTTTTACTTCTCAATCTATCCACCACTACATTGAATGTACACAGAAAGGTTAGTTAAGTTAGCAATGTTCACGTGGACAGTGCCATACAGTGTAGATTTGTCCTGTAAGGAGGGTATCTGTATCAGGAATCTTAGTATCAAATCTCTTGGACTTCAAATCTCATGGCATAAAATGTCTTGCCTCATAGATCTTACGAGCATTTCAAAAAAGCTTCAAACCTCTTATGACAGAAGAACAAATCTCTTAATCTTTTATTTCAATACGGTCATTATATTCATTTAACAAAAGCTTTCCGAAGGGGACCCGTTTTCGTAAATCCCATGTAGTTTATTTTTACTTTAATTGACATAAATATCCTAATCATTCTAAAGTTTTGGCTACATCCTAACAATGTTTAGCATTCCTGTCACAGTCAGCTTGAAATAATTTACTAGGAGATTTGTTCTTCTGTAATAAGAGATTTGAAGCTTTTTTGAAGTATTCATAAGATATTTGAAGCAAGACATTTAATGCCATGAGATTTGACATCCAAGAGATTTGATGCTAGGATTCCTGATACCACATTTTATAAAGAGACTTTGATTCCGCTAATATGCAAAAGGGACCCTGTGTCAGCTATTATTTGTGACAGTGATTGAGGGGATTCTGTAGAGCTCTGGATGCGTGTGCTATACCGCAGTAGTATAGTCATAAGATAGCATCATTACGCATTAGAGACAACTTAAATACCAAAGAGGATGAGTTCTTCGTCGTGCGACATGACGTTGAACAAGTTGGAACAGGTCTTTAATGTTGGTTGGAAGATGCAATAAGCGTCAATATATTCATGTCTGTCCTCATTAGTTTAGCACGTAGGGAAAGCAATTTAATGAGCACAAATACGAAGACGAATTTCAAGTGGAAACAGAGAATTTGAACACGTACCAATGCGGAGATACTCATTTATCCAGTAGAACAGATATACTTTATATTTGGGGTATAGAACGTGCCTCACAGTCCATGAACAAGGACTGTATGCTTTTTGCACAACAAAGATGAAGTACTTTCTATTTTTGTACTTCATTTTATGACTCCGTTGCTAGTGAGTGAGTGAGGAAGAGTGGAGTGAAGGAACAAGTGGCTTCACCTTATTGCTTGGTGAGCATGTGGCAACTCTTGAACCATGTGGGCCTTTCGAAGGTTAAATTTCTGGAGCAGTGAAGAGTAGCTTTTAAAAATAATCCAGAAAACCGTGGGTTCACATCTAAATTGTAGTAAACGCACCAATCCTATTGAAAGTGCTGATGCTGTCAGTTGGGAAGAAACAGGAGAAATCCTATTGTCATCATTCAATTCCAATATTGTTGTCTATTGGTGAATGCATTAGGTATTGTGAATACAAAGAACTAGATTGAATTAAGGTGAATAAAGTACACTCTTTTGCAAATGTAGTTTATTTTTTCTCTAGCAGAGAAGAGATTTTGTAGAAAATCTAATCAAAAGTAGGAAACCAAATGAAATCATCAGATTATAGATCTTCAGCTAAACTTTTAGTGACTAAAACTTTATGGGCCCACGAATGTGATAATACCAAAAGATATTGCAGTCAAATGTTCTCACACTAATTTCAATAGTGTTTGAGCAGTCGTAATAAACAGAGATGAGAACTGTAATGATAGTCACTAAAAACTAAACTAAAGCTACTAAAGTGTTTGGAATTGTTCAAGAAACTAAAAGAGCAATAAAATCATCCGACAGTTGTAATAATGTTCGTACCATCAAGCTTTGTATCAACAGTGGAACTTTGTAGCTATGTTTGTCATGGGGAAAGCAAAGCTCACGAATCTGATAAAGAGACAGAAAACGTATCGATTGGAACCTGTGATTGGCATACAGCTGCTAACTAAACGTAACAGCCTCACGTTTTACAATTTTGTTTGTGAATGTAAACTAAATGTCTTGTTCAGGTGTCCTGGACTAGCTCATCTTTCGTTTCTCGTAATGTAAATCAGCTCAATTCTTTTATTTTATAGCAAGGAATTAAATAAGAATCCAAGAGTCTATTTTGCTCACAATGTGCAACCAGACCCTTTTCCATCCAGATTTCAGATTTGGCTATAATTTGATACAAAGATGATCAATTTTTGATTTTTTATGTAGCAATAATCTCAAAAAAAGAGAATCCCCTGTCCATTTTATTTTTTGCGTGAGCTGGATTTTTGGATCCGTATATTTTAAATGATCATATCTGAGGCCCAAATACATTTTTGTGTCAAATGATGGTCAAATCCGGATGTAACAGGGTCAGGTCAACCATTGTTAGCTAGTCTGTATTAACTGTTCAAGTTTTATGCGTACTGTATAAAATTTTCCTAAATAGAGAATTTGTAAAATGGCCAAATATAGTTCTTTGGCATCGGTTGTTTCGTTGTCAACAAAATGTAAACAAACTTTTGTCAATTGACTTATTTTTAAAAATTGAAAATGGATGTGATGTGATCATTGAATTATTTTTGCCGCAACAATTAACTGATTTAGTGTTTTAACTCGTGCAAATCGACCATTCATCTGGGGTAGCCGAATAATATGGAACAACTTTTTTTAATACTGGAAACTATAGTAAGTGAAAGGCCCGTTCACAACGAGCGATAGAATCTTGAAAATAAATTAGGGAAACAGCAGCTAAATTGAAGCTTGTCCTTAAGAAGCAAATGAACGATTCGATGAATTCTAATAAAATTCTTTGTTTAAGTAAACAAACAAATGCTCTTTCTAATTTTTGTTCAAAGTTTAAAGTTCAATATAAGGTTCATAAAAGCCAAGAATATTTAATTTATGCTATTGCATAATCTGATAATACATTTAGATACTTACCATTGCATCATACTACTACAAATTTTATTGACTTGTTAGCTTGTTATCCAACTTTCGACAATAGCTACCCCATACTTAGGACAGATAACCGCTTGGTTTCAAAAGAAAAATCCGCCTGCCCAATGTTAGCGTGCTCTTCAATTTGCAACGCATACTATTGTTTGCAGGTGTGCCTTCTCATTAAACACATCTGTGCTAACTGAGTTCATGTTAAAGTTTTTTTTTTGTTTCCCAGCTTGCGTTAAAGTGTATTATAGTTCCAGCAACTGCTGCATTCCTTGCAATAGAAAGTAAAAATGATCTGCGTCCCAGCTGGATAGGAATTTATAGAGCTGAAAAACTTGAATCTCATAATTCCAAATTGGAGTCAAATTGTGTGAGTGGCCATGAGGATGCAAACACTAGTGTAACACCTTAATTATTAGGACGCTCACAAAGAGCGAGCGCACTTCGTTTCCAACTTGAGATAATAACAGAGCTAGGGAAAGCACGAACTGAATAAGTAAGTGTCATCAAAGCGCATAAGATTCTGTAAGCATGAACTGTGTATTGCACACTACACGCTACTCATCCTCAATGCATCACCGTATGCAGTTTTATAAAGCCAGGTTAATGCAATCTACTGAACTCACAGAACTATCACATCTGTCTGGCAGAGTGAACTATAACTACTAAATGCTGGATGATGTCTATTGACAAGTAAATGTAGTCTTGTAATGATGAAATTCATAGAGATACAATAATACCGTCAATTCCATTGAACTTCTTCTTCATTCTGCTCTGTAATAAAGTACAGGTCACCGGGCTTTAATTATCTCATTCCTACTTGAACACTACGCAACTTAAACTAACTAATGTACATATTTCACATGGCGGGTAAGCATGGTTCCTATTATCACTTCATTAAGAGGAGACATCAAGTGATTCCAAAGAATTCCTTTTGGAGCACCTGTCCACATCTGCTTTCCCATCTTGTTCTGCTCAAGTGTCATGTTTCATGTCAATTCTTAAACATGGCACTCCCATTGCTATATTTGAGAACGGGACCTTTTTTACTTGTAAATATATTCGTCCAGCATTAGTTATATATTTATATTGGAGTTAGTAGCTAAACTACCCACCGTAATTTCAGTATTATGACCCCCCTTTAATACTCTCCTGGACACTCCCATGCCCACAAAAAACGAACCCCCGGAGTTATCGCGTACAAATTGCGGGAAAACGCTAATGATGCCAATCTCGTCTCACAGACAAAATGAGGAAGCACAACTTATGTAATATGGCGTGTAGCAAGCAAGTATACTGTATATATTGACCATAATGGCAATTATGTGCATAGAAGACTGACTACCTTCGTTACCTTACTTAGCCTTATTATAATATTACACTGCTCACTGACTGAGTCATCAGACTATGAGGCTACACGAATAAATAGAGCAACTGCGAGAGTTACTGACTGACTGAGTCAGTGTAATGTGAAAGGAGAAACTGAATGTTGAATGGGACGACGACTGTTTTTTTATGCAACGGTGAAATTTGGGAGTGCAGAATCTCTTCTTTTTTTCTAAAAGAGTGGAAAATATGAAGAGTCACAAGAGCTATGGAGCTTTACTAACTTGAGCTCTCTGGAAAGTTAGTTGACTTTTCCTTGACACAAAGTGAGTGCATTTTTATTGGGACAGCAACAGACCTAGGGAGTGGAAGCCATAGACAACTTCAATATTGTGAACGATGGTTGCATAACATAAACTTAAGGAGCATGTGTGCTCGATATGAAGGCAATGATTTGCTCTTTAGATATTAGGTTCACGAATCTCCACAATGAATCCTCTGTGCATGATGGTACAGTTAATCATGTAGAAGAGTGATTCTGAAAAGTGTGTCTTGAGTCCATAGCCACATGTGAGATGTTATGTGACTGAAGTATCAATACACACAGCACAGCATGCCGTGACTTGCCCAAACCTACTAGTATAGTTGCCAGTGTCATATAATATGTATGTAATGTATGTATGTTTTCGATTCTTCCTTGCTTTTTCAAGTCAAGGGGTCATATAGAAAAAGAGTTTAGTTACACAGAAAAGCAAATGCTCTGCTACTGCAAGTGCTGTGTGTAAGTGCAATATATGAAGAGTTTAAATCCCTTTGAATAGAGATTATTTGACTTGGTTGGTGTGCTTGCCTACACCCTACAGCAGGGCGAGAATTAATATAGACGAGCAGATTTGAGCACGAAGAAAGCTAGCGTTGGGAATGCCTTGAGCGGATGTCTTGTGTGGAGTTATTTTCATATTGGGGCCCAAGAAGTGTGTACTCAGAGAGCAATCCTTTTATAAATAGTAAACAATTTGAAGCGCAATAAAGTATAAAGAATGAATGCACACGCACCATTTTTCTTCTGTTCAATGGTTTTTAAAGATCGAGTTGAGCAAGGATATTACTCCTCTCTGGTAGCTATATATTGAAATGGAAACAGTAGGGATGACTAAAACTGTGTTTTGGAGGCAATTTGAGCATATTTAGTAATTTAGCATGATATTTTTATTGGTAGCAAAAACAAAACCATTCGCTGTAATTACCTTGCAGCTTATGTGTGGTATTATATGAGTTAAAGTCACACATCACATAGCTATAAATGCATTGAGTTTGTCTGTAATTGAAAAGCGCACGAGTCTTTGTACGTGTGGTTTTGTTAAGGTAAAACTCTATGACGTCTGTACATTTCTTTACATCCTGTAAGATCCTGAGATTCTTCTCAAAGTGAATCTATTTTGGTATATCCTCAAATGTTGCACAAAAGGATGACTTTAATAATCTGAATGAAATATTGGCTATTTAGCTTATTTTTTTATGAATCTTATAGAAATTATGGTCGGACTGTTTTATCATGCTGTATAGGGAGCACCTGGGCGTGTGTCGCCATATTGCACTCGCATGGGCATTTTGTGGGGCCTTGGTGTTTGCATAAATCCGCTTATCACAATTTACCACACGAGTAGCGCTCAAGAAAGGCAATAAAGACAAAGTCTCCTTATTTTACAAATCCCAAAATTCATTTAAATGCAAAAAGTGCTCATAATGCCATTTCAATAGTCCCATGCATGTGGTACATTAGTCTCATTCACACGAGTTGAGGGACACCCAAAAACCGTAGCCAATAATGCACTGGGAAAAGAGCAGAGAGCGATAATAATACGTACCAGTACTGGCATGAAAGGGTAAACAAAAATTTCTTTTATCATTTATCTCTTTTTTCATCATGGTAAAATATATATGTGTGTTCAGGCATCTATCTATAAAAAATATTTACTTACACGTTCCATAAAGACCACAACACTGTTATGTGCTCGTTCTTACGAAAGACGTGTGTCTGAAACGAACCTATATAGGTGATTTGAAAAGAATGAACTCCTAAAATTCAATTTACTCAAAAGCTTTGGTCAAGTGCTAAACCACTTGAGCGCTTCAAAAAAGGATTCTCTGGCCTGATAAAACGTCATTTCTTTTTTGGATGTGCGCGGAGAGTACCTCGTCTGTTCCTAGTTTGTGGTGAGGCCCCGTCTACTAACTACATGCTTTCTTCCTATATCTATTAATCTATTTGATTTCAGTGTTGTAATAATACCAGAAAGAAAAAATTGGCTACAACTTTGCTTTCTGGATTTTGACGTGTGATATAAAGCCCTTGATGAAAGGATTATAAGTATGCAACTCTGTATTGGGATAAATTAACAACTATTGAAGGAATAATTTAGAATTCTTAATCTAGAAAAAAGGCGACATTTTTTGGATCGCCCTACATTGTAATTTAGCATGCACTTCTGCTATAGAATACGTCATATGAATGTGTAGGACAAGCTAGTGTGCGCTGGACGGCAACCCGAAAAATTCCCGTCCTTTTTCCAGAATATGAGTAATTAAACCTCAAACATGCAACTCTAATTAACTTAGGCTTTATAAATTCATAAGCAATCGTTCTTAAAAGGACTGTCACTCAAACGAATCGTGGGGGGGGTTCTTGAATAGATTTTTGCCTCGCACAGCCGCTCTGTTGGAGAGGCCCGTTACAAATTGCCTCGGGCTTTTCCAGCTCCCTCCCCCTCTCCCCCTTCGGCCAGATTATCTGTAGTTATTATCCTCTAGTTGGGCGGAGCCTTGTCGCGTCGTAGTTCTCGGATCAAATGAATCCACAGGTCAGGAATTCGAACCTAACTATAGTACACGCTTGTAGATAAGGGATTAGAATAACAAATCCCTTTGCTGTACATGTTAATGTGATTTTTCAAAGGTAATTATTTCTAAAACTAGTGATTAGCCCCAAATGAAAGTTGCAACTTTGGAATCCTCTTGTCAAGGGATTTAATTTGCGTGTTATTTGTAAAAATCCGTAAAGCAGAATTATAACCAATTTATACCTATACCAGACTACTGTCTCACAAATGTTCTCACTCACTCACGTCAGTCCAAGTTTTTCCAATTTTTTCATCCTCAAATGGTGTGAGTTATTTAATGAAATGCGTGTCTTCAACTTTTTCTCCTCTGCTCCCTTGAAATAATAAATGACATAAATCTTGAAGACAATTTTTGGTCATGATAAAAGTTCTTTTTCTTTAGTACAAAACAGTATTTCACTTTCAGCTCAAAAGGATGAGCTCACCATGGACTTTAAACTTGATATATGAACTATAAGTTTCTCATGAATTATATAAGAACTTGAGTTTATCCTATTTTGGCTTCATCAATCCCATAGGTGCTTTTTCGCCTATTCCTGGGATCTCCTATTGACTGATAAATTATAACAGATTTTATGGCTTTGTGAAACGTAACTTGTTTACCTTCCCGCGCTCTTTTTTACTACTTTCGAAACTAGGATTACATTAAAAGCATTATTTAATTCACGAGTTTTGAGTAATTTTTATTATTTTTTAACTATTAAAAGTGTTCTAGTTTTTTCACACAGGAATGATTCATGGCAGTGTTTAGTTAGTCAGAAATAATGTAAAAAATCTTGTAAACCTGGCATTATTGTCATCCAAAACTTTGTTACTCTAATCTCCATGCTTACTTTAGACAAATGATTTATTTAACATTATAGCGTGTTACTACGGTGCAATTCAATTACCCAGGAAGCATTACAATGCTCAAATTGAGTTTAAATTGGAAAACCTTGTACTACTCTCCTCTCCCAACTTTGTATCATGTTTGCATATATTCGAGTCTACCAAGAGTCTTCCCCTGTCTGACTCATGTATCCACTTGATGCGACCACATTTCTCCCTGACTCGTCCATTATGATGCTTATTTGCTGACTTTATGTATAGCAATTATACCCTCTGTGCGAGCCATTAAACCGTAATTATAATTAAATTGTTCATAAAATGTTAGTTTTATCATTATAAAAATTATTCTGTCAATTTGGCGACTACAAGGTACAATAAGTAGAACCAATTCATCATGGTAGCTCTTAAACGGGGGAAAGGTCTAAGGTAGATCATATTATAGTTAAATTGACTCATTTGGTCGTGTAACACACATTAATTAAGTTTCACTCCTTGAAAGCAACCTAAGCTACTCATATGCTTTGGTGTCATCACTTTAATAATAATTACGTGGCCATGTGAACCACAAAATGAATTAATTAAGACTAACTGATTTCTTTGACTGCACAGGACGAAAGTGGCTGCCGCTCTTCTTAACAAGCACTTACAAATCAGCGAAATTCCTATTACAGTACAAAACAACTCGTCAAGTGAGTGTCTTTTGAATCTTGTTCCTAATTTTTATTCCACATGTTATTTTTTTTTGCTTTCTCCTTGCTTTCCAATAATACTCGAGTTGTTTGTTCAACTTTACTATTTTATTCTGTTTACGGCCACGAACCAACGCTTTCGGTGCTCCCAAAACGCTTTCTAATAACTCAGCACTTTCTCTTCCTTCTCTTTGTAGTTAGTCGTCAATAAACTGCCTTGTCTTACGCCTGACAGTCTGCTTTTCGCACGTTACTTAGGATTTTGTTGAGTACATAAAGTAAACGTCCTTGCTTCATTCATGTCTGGGGGAAAGCAATACATTATTTTTCAAAGCCCAAGTAAGTAAATAAAGTTTATGTGCAAAAACACATCTTTGGGCCTGCCTCCTAGCTGTCACTTAAACATTGTGCATATGTATTGGTTGGTATAAAAACATTATTAGTGGCGTGGCTAGTTATTGAGACATGTAACATGTTGGTTGAGATCTATGCTAGTGTATGCATTTTTTATTGTGAGCCATTATATCCACGGTGAATTTTTTATAAAAGCTATACCATTCATGTGCATTTGCTGTGGGTAGTGGAAATATAAGTGGACTATTCTTTACATACAATTAAGTAGATGCGGTTTTGTAGATCATTACTACTTGCTTTTATTCTGGCGCTTTTCTTTGTCAGCTAATGACCATAGCTAAAGGATTCAGAAGACTGGCTCTTCCTGACAAATGAAAAAAAAACTTGCTCACGTATAAAACGCATGAATCCAGTGTATTATGTTGCCAAAATTTTTCTCAGGTTACACTCCTCCAATCTTGTCTATTATACGATTGTATGCGGTTCGCAAGTCTTGAAATTGGCACAACTCCCGTTTTAGGTTACATTCAGTTAGTTAGACCATGAGTTGGGCAGATGGGTTTGTAGCAATTAGCTGTATTCATCCATAAATCAACAGTAATTAAAAGAACATTAGTGGAAAATTATGTGATGAGCAAAAATAAATGCCAATAATTCATGACTGATTACGATATCGGATCTTTTGGTGTATTTGAAACATGGAATCAGTTGGAGACAAAAAAAATACATTCAGCGATCTTGCTTGCAAGGTGTTCATTACTGTGATGTAACAAATCGACAGACGGAGTGACGCCAGGGAGTTATGGAAAACCAAGTGCAGCATATTTTGCTAATAGTCGGCACTCTGTTTACATTCCAGGAGTATTATTTACATTAGGTTTGCAATTAAATCGCTTTCCCTGTCGATGACTTGCATTACAGGAGCTTTTTAGACTCCAAAGTATACAGATCACTTTGTCCCACTGCCATCTCTAATGAGCCTTCTGTCAGCATTAGGATATAAAATAAGAATGCGGTTTCCTTGTGCCTCCTCTCAACTCTGTAATTTATTTCAGCCAAGTTCTGTAGGACTAGGATACAAAGAATTCAAATCATCCGCATTTTGCTTATGTGGCTGATTTCCCGTCCGCTTCGGTGACATTCTCTTTTGGGGAGTAAAGAGGAACATATATTTGCTACAACGCGAAATGAAATCTTTTCATGAATAAAATGATATGCTTCAAATGCTGATACTAAGACTAGAACTTCAAAGAAAGTAGTTACTACAATATACCGTTCCACCCGTATACCTCGAAAGTAAAAACAGCGAAACAAAAAACAGCGAAAAAATCACCTCGACAACGAAAAACAGCGAAAGGAAATAATATCGAAACTTCGTTCTAACTGGGAAAATTCTGCTA